>OCAE01000878.1_pt1 | contig 16075 bp, 18 predicted proteins | sample 1495581 | NCBI WGS metagenome assembly OCAE01 (sample SAMEA2580278, study PRJEB22360) | human gut metagenome | biome: human gut; feature: human-associated habitat; material: faeces | place: Denmark | collected 2008/2010 | reverse complement strand
GGGCAATCCCGTGTCCGATGCGCCGCTGATTATCGGTAGCCTTGACCCTTGCTACTCCTGTACTGACCGCGTGACGCTGGTGGATGTGAAAAAACGCAAAGCGAAAACCGTGGCGTACAAAGAGATCGAGCAGTACAGCATCGATCGCAAACATTCACCGCTGAAATAAGCCGGAGGGAATACCATGTTTAAACTGTTTAAGACCCTCCGCAATGCGGGGACAGCAACGGTCAAATACCCGTTCAAACCACTGGAAGTGGCGCACGGGTTCCGTGGTAAGCCGGAATATGTGCCGGAACAGTGTATCGCCTGCGGTGCCTGTATTTCTGCCTGTCCGGCAAACGCCCTGACGATGGAAACGGATCTTGAAAGCGGTGAGCGCCGCTGGCAGTTATTCCTCGGTCGCTGCATTTACTGTGCGCGTTGCGAGGAAGTCTGCCCGACCCGGGCTATCCATCTGACCGAGGAGTTTGAAACGGCAGTGATGAACAAGGCGGATCTCTATATGAAAGGGACATTCCGTTTACAGCACTGCCGCCAGTGCGGAGAAGCCTTCGCACCGAAAAAATCCGTGGAATATGCCATGGCGCTGATGGTGGCGTCCGGTGTTGAAGAGAGCGGAATTGAAGCATTGCGGCCGATGTATGAAACCTGTCCGTCCTGTAAGCAGAAAAATAACCTGCTGAACAATGACCGTCAGAACTTCCGTCTGCATATTGAGGGAGAAAAATCATGAGTTTGCCTGACATTCCGGTAAACCATCATGTCAGCGAACCGCTGAAGATGGATGAACAGGTAGCGAAGCTGAAAAGCACGCTGCTGAAAGATACCGGACGCCCAGCGTATGTTTCCCGTGAGTTCGGCGGCGGCTGTAACGGCTGTGAGATTGAGATCTTCTCCGCCATTACCCCGGTCTTTGATGCGGAGCGTTTCGGGATCAAAGTGGTGGCCTCGCCGCGTCACGCGGATATTCTGCTGTTTACCGGTGCGGTGACCCGCGCGATGCGGATGCCGGCACTGCGGGCGTATGAATCCGCACCGGATCCGAAAATCTGTATCTCTTATGGCGCCTGCGGCTGCGGCGGCGGTATCTTCCATGATCTGTATTGTGTCTGGGGCGGCAGTGAGCACATCGTGCCGATTGATGTCTGGCCCCCCGGCTGCCCGCCGACACCGGCAGCAACCATCTATGGTTTTGCTGTGGCCCTCGGTCTGCTGAACCAGAAACTGAAAGGGCAGGATCATGTTGAGGCGGATGATGAGCGCGTGGAACTGCTGCTGCCGTCCGTTCCGCTGGCAACCCGTGTGATGATTGAGCGCGAGGCACGCCGTCAGGCCGGTTATTATCAGGGACGCGAAATCAGTGACCGCTTCCTGACACTGCTGGAAAATGCCACACCGGAACAGGTGAAAGGCACGATGCAGACCTGGATGGATGAAGAGCAGGACCCGCGTTTGCGTGAGATAGTGAACCGCCTGGTGACCGTATTACAACAAGGAGGCATTCATGCCTGAACAGACACCCGATCATGCAGGCACTGACGGAAAAGTGATCTTCTGGTCGCTGAGACAGAAATTTGTTGACAGTGACGATGATGTTCCGGAAGAGGCTCAGCAGGTGATGTACTACTCGCTGGCAATCGGCCACCACGTTGGCATGATCGATTGTCTGAATACGGAGCTTATCTGCCCGCTCAGCGGTTATCAGTCCTGGGTGAATGCGCTTCCCGAAGGGGAGGCGCGCCGCAAATTACAGGGGCTTATCACCTTCGGTGAAATCAATATCGATTCCACGCATACCAATATGCTGGCACTGGCACTGGATCCGCTGACGAAGGATAAAAATCGGGACTTCCGCGAATGGAGTGCCACGCTGATCCGCCTGTTGGGGGAGATTGAGCGTGAACCGGCAATTTACCTGATAGTGAAGCGCCGCCCATGAGTGAAATGACTGCGAAAAATGTGATGCTGGCGGTCGGTAACAGCATGATGGGCGATGACGCCGCAGGGCCGATGCTGTTTGATCTGATGGAAGCGAATCCGGTTGACGGCTGGATTGCCGTTAACGGTGGCAGTGCACCGGAGAATGTGGTGCATCAGGTGCGGGCGCTGAAACCGGAACGTCTGCTGATTGTGGATGCGGCGGATATCGGCCTGAATCCCGGAGAGATCCGCATTATTGACCCGGATGATATCGCAGAGATGTTTATCATGAGTACGCATAATCTGCCGCTCAACTTTCTTATTGATCAGCTGAAAGAAGATATTCCGGAGGTGATTTTCCTGGGTATTCAGCCGGACCTGGTCGGGTTTTATATGCCGGTTAATGAGAAGGTTACCCATGCTGTACAGCAGGTTTATGACGCGCTGCCGGGCCGGGAAGGGTTGGGCGGATTTGTATTATTTGAAGGTGAGGAAGAGGACGAATTCTGAGTTGTCGTCTTTTTTCCGGATATAATCCGGTTATGATTAAATAACGCCGCACTGATAGCAGATGACGGCGTTTTTTATTACCACTCAGCCGACAATCGGGCCTTGTTTGGTGATGCAGTTATCTTCATTCAGACGCAGTTTCAGTGATCTGGCTGCCATTTCATTTTCTGTTGGCGTTCCGGCAAATTTGAAGCCTTTGCGTAACAGGTTGGTTGTATAGTATTTGTTATACATAAACGACCAGACAATTGAAATAAAGAGGCCGCCGATTCCCATCGTCAGAAAGCTGATAATACAGGCGACAACAAAGACCCCGATAAAGGTCATAAAATCCTTGCGGAATAAGCTCGGAAACGCGCCAAACAGCAGTGTTGTCCAGGAATAACCGTAAAAACCGGTCACAATTTCACCTGTTTTCGGGTTTTCCATCATAATTTTAATTGCCATATATTTCCCTATCATAATAATCGATCATAAAAAGTCATTATATTCAATTTTCCTGGTTTATCGATAGTTAATTAAAATTATTTCTTTTTTACTCTCGCTGGTAACGTGCCGCTGATTACCTGCGTTTTTTACAGGTAGTTGGACTGATTTGATAAAATCACATGCGTAAAAATAGTTAATATTTTTATATAATATTTTACTATTATTTTGCGTTTTATTTCTGTGTTATTAATTTTTATGATGTTAAACAGAGCGTGTATAAAAGACAGATATTACAGCCAAAAACTACCGCGAAAATAAAAAATACCGCAATTAGTGCGGTATTTTTACATGATTGCCGTTATTCGGCTCAGCAGCATTTCGGGCCGCCTTTGCTGCCGTAACGGGCATCCTGACGATCGCGGAAAAACTCTTCATAGGTCATCGGTGTCTGATCAGGATGGGTGTTTTTCATGTGTTGTACATAGTTATCGTAATCCGGCACACCAATCATCATTTTGGCGGTTTGCCCGAGATAACGTCCTGCTTTTGCGAGAGTATCAAACATAATTATGACCCTGAACCTGTTGCGTACGGAGGAGCGGCAGTTTGTCTGCCGCTCCTTATTTCACCAGTATATCAGATTTTAGTGGGCAGACTTGCTGTTTGCCACTAAATCAAGATAGTTTTCCGGCATTGGCTCGTACGGTGTTTCGTTGTCCGTCGGTTTGTCGGATTTCAGGGCTTTCAGCGCAGTCTTCAGTGAGAAGAGCGCCAGCACGACCACGACAACCATAAAGAACAGTGTCAGACCGGCATCAAGACGGTTGTTAAACACAAGTTGTGACAATTGCGACGCAGTGTACTGCGACGGGATATTACCGCTGTCAATCATGGCCTGGAACTTATTCGCTACCGCCAGGAAACCGACGCGGGCATCTTCACTGAACACTTTTTCCCAGCCTGCGGTCATGGTACAGATTAACAGCCACGCCATCGGCACCAGAGCCACCCAGGCGTACGCCTGGCGTTTCATCTTGAACAGCACCACTGCGCACAGCATTAATGCCATACCGGCCAGCATCTGGTTGGCGATACCGAACAGCGGCCACAGGGTGTTAATGCCCCCGAGCGGATCGACCACGCCCTGATGCAGGAAGTAACCCCACGCCAGTACACACAGTGCGGTGGCGACCAGGTTGGCAGGCAGGGAATCTGTCCGCTTCAGTGCCGGGGAAATCACACCCAGTAAGTCCTGTAACATAAAGCGGGCGGAGCGTGTACCGGCATCCACGGCGGTCAGGATAAACAGTGCTTCAAACAGAATGGCGAAGTGATACCAGAAGGAGACATCCATCAGGCCGCCGAGCGCTCCGTGCAGAATATAGGCCATACCGACAGCGAGTGTCGGCGCACCCCCTGCGCGGGAGATAATACTCTGTTCACCGACTTCATTAGCGATATTGGTTAAGGTTTCCGGGGTTATCTGAAAGCCCCAGCTGCTGACCACACTCGCGGCAGAGGCGACCACATCGGTGGTACCGGCCGGTGCCAGCATGGCCATCGGACTGTTCATGGCGAAGTACACGCCCGGGTCTATCACACAGGCGGCAACCAGCGCCATAATTGCCACAAACGATTCCATCAGCATGCCGCCGTAACCGATAAAGCAGGCCTGGTTTTCGTTAGCCAGCATTTTCGGCGTGGTGCCGGAAGCAATCAGGGCGTGGAAGCCGGAGACGGCACCACAGGCAATAGTAATAAACAGGAACGGGAACAGATCCCCTGCCCAGACCGGGCCGGTGCCATCGACAAATTTAGTCAGCGCAGGCATTTCCAGCATCGGACGCATAATCAGGATACCGATCGCCAGACCGACGATTGTCCCGATTTTCAGGAAGGTAGACAGATAATCACGCGGAGCCAGCAGTAACCAGACCGGCAGAACCGCCGCGACAAAGCCGTAACCGACCAGCATCCAGGTTAACTGTACGCCGTCATAATCAAAATACGGTGCCCAGGTCGGGCTTTCCGCTACCCAGCCGCCGGAGATAATGGCGAACACCAGGAAAATCAGGCCGATAACAGAGACTTCCCCGACACGTCCGGGACGGATGTAGCGGGTGTAAATTCCCATAAAGAACGCGAGCGGGATGGTAAAGGCAACGGTGTAGGTTCCCCAAGGGCTGTGGGTCAGGGCTTTCACCACGATCATGGCGAGGACGGCGAGGATAATCACCATAATCATAAAACAGGCGATCAGCGCGATCACCCCGGCGATATTTCCCATCTCCTCTTTGACCAGTTCACCGAGGGAACGGCCGTTGCGGCGGGTAGAGACGAACAGCACCATAAAGTCCTGCACCGCACCGGCTAATACCACACCGGCGAGCAGCCAGAGCATGCCCGGCAGATAGCCCATCTGTGCCGCGAGCACCGGGCCGACCAGCGGACCGGCACCGGCGATAGCCGCAAAGTGGTGGCCGAACAGGACTTTTTTGTCTGTCGGCACATAATCAAGCCCATCATTATTTTTAAAGGCGGGTGTCATGCGGGTTGCATCGACTTTCAGTACTTTTTCAGCGATATACAGCCCGTAATAGCGGTATGCCACCAGATAAATACAGACGGCGGCAACGACTATCCAGAGCGCATTGATCTGTTCACCTCTGTTCAGTGCGATATACCCGAGGGCAAAGGCACCGACAATTGCGAGCAGTACGCCGGCAAGTTGTTTGAACGCTTTCATAGATTTCACCTGTCCGAATGAGTAAAGAGAAAGTAGTTTTAGTTTGTTATTATCCAATTGTACGGAAGAGGAATAACACTTATTTGACTTAGTTCCCAGCAGTAACCTGAGGATAAGATGGATTTATTTCATTATTGTTAGGTTAATCACTGTTAGCAGAATGTAGCGTGATTGTGATTGCAGGGAGGTGATAAGTTCATAAATAAAATACACATATAAAAAAGGGTTATTCATAAAACGAATAACCCTGTGGTGACCTGAAAAGTAAGCTCAATTCTTCGTGTGATATCAGATAATGGCCCGGTTAATGACTGTCAGGTAAACGGGTAGTAACTGAAAGCGGGAGTTTTGAAAAAAAGACTCGGGCAGATTCACTGACAGGTACTGCCTTGTTGAGAACCATTTCACTGATAGTCTCCCGTAGTTTATTAAATTCGACAGCACCGGAGTTTCCGCCATAAAATTGGTCACATAAAAAAGTATTAAATATATTCTCTGCTATATAATTATAGATATCTGCTCTTATTGCCGTTCTTTCTCCGGCCAGTGTATTTTTATACTGAAGATTAAATTCAGCCAGATCTTTTTGCTGATTTTTCCGTTCTTTAGTACTGTCAGGATGATCAGGTGATATTGTGCCATACTCTGTATTTTTGATAACATGATGTCTTCTGTTTTATCCGGAATTGTGTTGTCTATATCAAGTTTATTGATATTTTCTGCCAGTGATTTTTCATTGTTCAGCGCCTGAATTACAGAGGACTGCGCACAACCGGAATTCAGTTCTGTTGTCCGAAAGAATGTCTCTTTGATCTCATTAAACAGATTTTCTTTTTCAGCTTTTCCTATTTTCACATAGTTTGCCCTGCACGTCTGATCAATCGTCCGGTTAATAAAGGCAGAAATAAAGGCGATTTTTCCTGATTACGCCATTCTTTTATTCCTTTATTTATATTTTCTTCAGTGTGTAAAATAAAATTGGAATTATTAGCAGAGTCGGTTTTTTTTCAGCGGTATACTGAACTTACAGATAATTTCAAGTAAATTCTTACTTAACTCCCGGGTATCGATAATAAATGTATTTTTGTTCAGCTTAAATTCCATTGTTGTGTTTTGTATATGATTTATTCTTTCTGCCATTCGGTCAAACTGAAGCGGGTTTACTGTTTTCCCGTCAACTTTTGGCCTGAATATATTAACTGAAGTTGAACTATCCGGAATGTTACTGATTCTCATAAAATGTCCTTTTTATATGGTTTACTAGCTAATTATGTCTGCTTTCATAATTATTCTTTTAAAGAATGTTTTTTGTCAGGAATAATTTTGAGTGATGGATTAAACATAAAAGTATTATTGGTTTTGGTATGAAACGATATTAATAATACGATTACCTTTGTCAGGAAATAATATGCCGGATTTATCATCGTTTCACCGCACTGCCATGATGTTGCTGCACTATATCGGGCTGGATACCCCTCAGCCCGCCGCAGATCAACATACATTTATGTTAACAATCGACAGCCGTTATTCAGTATCTCTGGCCGTAATTGATGAGACAGACTGGTATCTGTCAGCAAATACCGGGGAATTACCACACATTAATCAAAGTAATCAATTGCTGCAAAAAATCCTGAAACTAAATACGCTAACGCAGCTTTCCGGGCAGCCGGTGATTTCCCTGAATGAAAAAAATGAGTGGGTGATCTGGAGCCGTTTACCCCTTCAGGGAACGGAGGACAGCCATGTTATTGCGTTATTTGAGTATATTCTGAAATCAGCAGATTACCTGCTGGATCTTCACTGACCACAGAGGGTGTTATTATGGTACAAACACAGGGAATACAGGAGCATCAGGTGATTCAGATCCTGGATAATGATATTTACGATTCAGCAGGCAGTAACAGTTCATCGTCGTATGTCAGTGCATCCGGAATTAAATCTGTTTTGTTTAATGCATGGAATGCCGTTAAATCCGCCGTTTCCGGTATGTTGTCATCATTTGGTTTGCATCTCTGCGGACAGCAGGGCAGTGATAAACCGGGCAGGGAAATAGTGATGGATATGTCTTCGCGGCCGGCGCTGCCATTACCGGGTATGGATGAGCAGTTCGACAATACACCTTATGGCAGCAATAATGATGAAAATATTTATTCTGAAATTGATGAAAACGCATCATCAGAGACCGATGATCCTGCAAATCATATTTATGAAGACCCGGATGCCGATGATCCTGTAAATCATATTTATGAAGACCCGGATGATTACAGGAGGACAGGCAATGTCATTGACTCAGAGAACATGTTGCTGGTCTGCAAAGATTCGGGAAAAAATACTTACGCTAAGTCACATGACAGCCTGAAGGCAGGCGGCAGAACGGAACAGGAAGGTATGGATCCGGAATATGCATCATTACATGAAAATATCTATTCTGAGCCGTATAAGCCGGGAAATACGGTCAGTACACCGGAGAATGACCGGCAGCAATCATTACCGGATGCACAGTTACAACAGCGTATAATGAGAGGAAGATTGAATACGCTGTAATTTTTCCGGTCAGTCAGCCCGTAAAAACCGGGCTGACTGACTGCTTATTCTCTTCAGACCGCTTTTCTGCGGGTCAGCAGTGACACCAGACGTTTGCCGAATACCGTCAGAATCAGGCCCGCCATAATAAAGCCGAGACCGGCGAACTGCGTCATGGTGATGGTTTCCCCCAGCAGCAGTGCGCTGCCGGCAATCCCGGCAAACGGCACCAGCAGAGCAAACGGCGTGACACGCCAGGTTTCGTAGCGGCCCAGCAGACGGCTCCATAAGGTATAACCGACAAACGTGGAGAGATAAGCGAGATACATAATCGCCCCCACGGTCAGCAGGCTGATGTGCGAAATACTGCAGACAATCGCGTCCGCGCCTTCAATCCACAGTGACATCAGGATAAACGGAACAATCGGCACCAGCGCACTCCAGGCCACCAGTGACATCCCGTTACAGTCCGGTGTCTCTTTCATAATGATACGGTTGCAGATATTACCGCAGGCCCAGGAGAAGCCCCCGGCCAGCGTCATCATCAGCGCCATCAGCGGAATATCGGTCAGACTGCCTGCATCCCCGCCTTTCGCCAGCACGGTCAGACCGACAACGGCGACAATAATGCCGATCACCTGGCTGATTTTCAGCGACTCTTTCAGGATCAGGCCGCCGAGGATAATGGTGAAGAAGACCTGGGACTGTAAGACGACAGAGGCGATCCCGGCCGGCATCCCGGCTTTGACTGCACTGAACAGAAAGGCAAACTGGCCGAAGCAGATAGTCAGACCGTAGATAACCATGCGGCTCAGGGCGATTTTCGGGCGCGGAATAAAGAAGACAGCGGGCAGCGCCACAAACAGAAAACGCAGTGCCCCGAGAAACAGCGGCGGAATACCGGTGACACCCACTTTGATCACCACGAAGTTCACCCCCCAGATCACGGCGACCAGCAGGGCGATTAAAATATCATTCATTTTCATATCAGGTTTTTATCTCTCTTTTATTATTTTGATAATACGCGGAGCCACGCGCAGTATCCGTCAGGAAGAGCCGTGAAAAATTAAGTCGTTCTTAGTGTCATTGTAAAACAGTACCGGGGAACCGATATCAACAGTCAGCAGGGAAATTTTCGTAAACTGTTATGAAATACGGAAAAAACCGGCGGTGCGGATGATTGATCACCATCATATTGTACTTCTTTAACACAGTTATAATTCATCATGCAATTGTAAAATTGTTCTGAAGGGACGTGGCTGCGTCCGTGTCGTTATCTGACACCGGACAGGCGCGTTCGACATTTTTGACGATCCCGTCGGTGCCATCGCCTGTCATGGTCATAATAAAAAAATTAAAACAAACTATATTCAGTAAGTTAAAGGGTTTTTATTTCAGATTTAAAATTGGCATAAACCCTGCATGACTGGTGGTGATAAGGCGGTATTTATCCGCTAAAAGAAGATATAGGAGCAATGTTGATGGAAAAAGTCATCACCGTCTGCCCGTATTGCGCCTCAGGCTGTAAAATTAACCTGAAGGTGGAGAACGGGAAGATCATTGGCGCGGAGGGCGCGAATGGTCACACCAATGAAGGAGAGCTCTGCCTGAAAGGGTATTATGGCTGGGACTTCATTCATGACACCAAGATTTTAACCCCCCGCTTAAAGACCCCCATGATCCGCCGTCAGCGTGGTGGCAAACTGGAACCGGTCTCCTGGGAAGAGGCGATTGAGTTTGCCAGTTCCCGCCTGTTGGCTATCAAAGAGAAGTACGGCCCGAAAGCTATTATGACAACGGGGTCATCCCGTGGTCCGGGTAACGAAGCTAACTTCGTGATGCAAAAATTTGTTCGTGCGGCAGTCGGCAGTAACAATATTGACTGCTGCGCACGTGTCTGACACGGCCCTTCGGTTGCAGGTCTGCAGCGTTCGGTCGGTAACGGCGCAATGAGTAACTCAATCGTTGAGATTGAGGATACCAAATGTATTTTTATCTTCGGTTACAATGCCGCGGATTCACACCCTATCGTCGCCCGCCGCATTGTGAAGGCGAAAGAGAAGGGTGCACAGATTATTGTCTGTGACCCGCGCTATATTGAATCAGCGCGTCTTGCTGATATTCATTTAGCACTGAAAAATGGTTCAAACATTGCGCTTATCAATGCGTTGGCGCATGTGATTATTGAAGAAAATCTGCACGATAAAGCCTTCATCGATGGCCATACCGAGCAGTTTGAGGAATACCGCAAGCTGGTTGAGCCGTACACACCGGAGTCAGTGGAAGCGACCACCGGTCTGAAAGCTGAGGATATCCGCAAAACAGCCCGTATGTATGCGAAAGCGGAAAATGCGGTCATTCTGTGGGGCATGGGTGTGACGCAGTTCTATCAGGGTGTGGAAACTGTCCGCGCACTGACCAGCCTGGCGTTACTGACCGGTAACCTGGGTAAACCGCATGTCGGTGTCGGCCCGGTCCGTGGTCAGAACAACGTTCAGGGTGCCTGTGATATGGGCGCACTGCCGAACACACTGCCGGGCTATCAGTATGTGGAAGACAAAGCCGCACTGGAGAAATTCGCCAAATTCTGGGGCATCGAAAAAATGCCTGCCGAAAACGGTATTCCGCTGAGTGAGGTTCCGCACTTTATCGATGAAGGCGTGCTGAAGGCCCACTACGTGATGGGGGAGGATCCGCTTCAGACTGAACCGGATCTGGCGACTATCCGCCGCACCTTCGATAAACTGGAGCTGCTGATTGTCCAGGATATCTTCATGACCAAAACCGCGTCGATTGCTGACGTGATTTTCCCTGCCACTTCCTGGGGGGAACATGAAGGGGTCTATACCGCCGCGGATCGCGGGTTCCAGCGCTTCTATAAAGCGGTTGAGCCGGTCGGCGATGTGAAACCGGACTGGGAAATTATCAGTCTGATGTCCACGGCGATGGGTTATCCGATGCATTACAACAACACCAAAGAGATCTGGGATGAGTTACGTGAACTCTGCCCTATCTACTATGGTGCGACCTACGAGAAAATGGCGGATCTGGCTTATATCCAGTGGCCGTGCCGCGATGTGGCTGACAGTGACCAGGGAACAGAATACCTGTACGACGGCGGTATCTTTGATACCCCGAACGGCAAAGGTCAGTTCTATACCTGTGAATGGCGTCCGCCGATTGATCAGGTCAGTGATGATTATCCTATGGTGCTGGCAACCGTCCGCGAAGTGGGGCACTACTCCTGCCGCTCCATGACCGGTAACTGTAAAGCACTGGCGGCACTGGCGGATGAGCCGGGCTATGTTCAGATCAATACCGCAGATGCGAAATCGCTGGGGATTAAAGATCAGGAACTGGTCTGGGTGGCATCCCGTCAGGGGAAAGTTATCACGCGTGCTAATGTCAGTGAACGTCCGAACAAAGGGGCGGTTTATATGACATATCAGTGGTGGATTGGTGCATGTAACGAGCTGGTGGCAGAAAACCTCAGCCCGATTACCAAAACACCGGAATATAAATACTGTGCTGTCCGTGTCGAGCCGATTGCGGATCAGAAACAGGCTGAGCATTATGTTGTTCAGGAATATACCGGTATTAAGCGCCGCCTGCGTGAAGCGGCGGAAGGGTGTTAATCCGTTAGTCTTAATATGATAAAAAACCGGCGCTCAGAAATGACCGCCGGTTTTTTTATATTTTCATTTTTTGTTTAATGATGATGTCAGTCGTATTCAGTTTCTGAATTTTGATCACATAGTATTGCCTGAGAAATAGATGAACATATTACGATCACTATTTTTGCGATGTATTTTTATTTGCGAGACATTCTTATTTCAGCGGCGGTGATTTAAATATCAACTCAGTGATTATCTTCTTCGAATATATCCTGCACAGAAATACCTAACCGCTGCATACGGGATAATAATGTTGTCCGTTTCAGCCCCAGGCGGGTTGCGGCACCCCGTGCACCGGCGACCACACCGTTGGTGGCTTTCAGGGCGGCAATAATCCGGTCACGTTCTTCATCATCACTCTCCGGTGCAGCAGTCTGCATCCGTTTTTCCAGTGAGCTCGGGGTCTCCAGCGCCGTTTTCAGGCGTGAATGCTTTGGGATATTCAGTTCATGCAACTGAATATTCAGGGTATTTCCGCGCGTCAGGATCACTGCCCGTTCAATGACGTTTTCCAGTTCGCGCACATTACCCGGCCACGGATAACGGCTCAGTTGCTCCAGCGCATCACGCGGGATACAGTCGATATTGCGGTTCATCCGGCGGGCAATCTTCTGTGTGAAGTAGGTTGCCAGCAGCGGAATATCTTCCGGGCGCTCGCGCAGCGGCGGGATCCAGATAGGGAATACATTCAGCCGGTAGTAGAGATCTTCACGGAACTCGCGGTCATCGGTCATGGATTTCAGGTTACGGTTGGTGGCGGCAATCAGCCGCACATCCACCGGAATCACCTTATTACCGCCGATGCGCTCAATTTCCCGCTCTTGTAATACCCGCAGCAATTTTGGCTGGAGATCCAGCGGCATATCGCCGATCTCATCGAGGAACAGAGTGCTTTTATCCGCCATTTCAAAACGGCCGATATGGGTGGTGGTCGCGCCGGTGAAAGCGCCTTTGTCATGGCCGAACAGGTCGCTTTCCAGCAGCCCGGACGGGATCGCCGCACAGTTCATTTTGATCATGCTGCGGTGATGGCGGTCACTCAGGCGGTGAATGGCGCGGGCGATAAGCTCTTTCCCGGTCCCGGTTTCGCCGAGGATAAGCACAGTACTGTCGCTGGCGGCAACCAAATCTACCTGCTCCAGAATGTTGCGCATGGCATCACTCTGGTAAATAATTTCACTGAAACTATCGTTATTGTGAATCTGTTCATTCAGCCACAGGTTTTCATGCTTCAGGCTGTCTTTCAGCCGGGTGATCTCTTCATAGGCGGCGGCATTATCCACCGCAATGGCAAACCGGGCGGCTATCTGCTTGAGCAGATTACAGTTATCGTCAGTAAAAATATGATTATTTTCATGGGATAACACCAGAACGCCCAATGGCTTATGGTTAAATGCCAGCGGCAGCAGCAGGGTTTCTGTCATGCCCTGCGCGCAGACATGCTGATACAGCGGATCCTCTGTGGCACTGTCGAGTGTCAGGCGCATCGGTTGGTTACTGTCCAGAACCTGCGCCAGATCACGGTGCAGTTCATCCAGATGATATAATGTTTTTTCTGTGGGTTTGCGGGGCTGATAATAACTGGAATAACAAAGATATACAGCTGAACTATAATTATCACACAACGCAATGCTTATCTGGCTCAGCCCGAAAAACCGGTGGATCTCACGGGAGACTTCAGCAACCAGGCCGTCCATCTCCAGATGAGAAAGCACTGAGTTGGTGATATCGACCAATATCCGGTACTGGTCACGTTCATGACGTATGTGTTCGGTCTTGTCAGTGTTGTCCACAACATCTCCGCTCGTCTTCGTCTTTCTCATTCCTGATCCGGACGATTGCTCTTAAAATTAATTCTTCTCTGAATAGTTATAGGTATAAATAAGTTTCAGAGAGGTAATACCCATTATTGTAATGACTCTGTAAGAAAAGAATATCGCTGTCTGATTTAAGTTTGATCCAATCCCCTATTTTTCGGCGGGATGAAAACCTACTATATTATGACGCAGACAGATGATAAAAATTATCGTCAAAAATGTCGAACTGGGTGACGAATATTCTCACTATGACACACGGTACGGCTGCATTATTTATTAATACGCTGATTTCACTGAAATTAAAAAAAATGCCAGACTGGCACGATGCATGCTTATTTCCTGATTATTCTAACCAGAGGACGGCTGCACCGGAGTGCCGGATGTGAAGTCGCCGCGTATCATTCAGGAGAGTATGATGAACCGTTTCATCATTGCAGACCCAAAGAAGTGCATTGGCTGTCACACATGTGAAGTCGCTTGTGTTGTTTCGCATCAAGAGCAGGAAACCGGTATTGAAACCGTGGTGAAAGATGAATTCTTTCCCCGTATTCATGTGATGAAAGGGTCCCCCATCAGTAGGGCGGTTGTCTGCCGTCAGTGTGAAGACGCACCGTGTGCCAATGTCTGTCCGAACGGCGCTATCAGCCGTAAAGATGATTTTGTGTATGTCGATCAGGCAAAATGTATCGGCTGCAAAACCTGTGTGATTGCCTGTCCTTACGGCACCATGGAAGTGATCAGCCGCCCTGTTGCCCAACAGACCACCGCGCTGAACACCATTCCGCAGTACCGTGCGGAAGCCCACAAATGTGATTTATGCCATACCCGCGCGGGCGGGCCTGCCTGTGTGGAAGTGTGTCCGACTCATGCATTGATGGTGGTTGACCGCAATAAGATGGATGAGATTGTCAAAGAACGCCGCCGCCGCGCCGCATTTGAAATGCCGGCCGGCCTGATGTCCTGAGGGCTGGCGGATGCATGAGGTGACGCTATGCCAGAATGCGCTTGATATTATCGAGCAGCAGGCAAAACAGAGCGGGGCGCAGCGCGTCACTGCTGTCTGGCTGGAACTGAGTGCGGTATCCTGCATTGAAGAGGATGCCCTGCATTTCTGCTTTGATATCGTCTGCCGTGATTCACTGGCGGAAGGCGCTGAACTGCATGTCACCACCGTCCCGGCGCAGGCCTGGTGCCGGGATTGTCAGAAACCGGTCAGTGTGGCCGGGTTTAATACCGGATGTCCGCATTGCGGCAGCTATAACCTGCAGGTGGACAGCAGCGATGCCATGCAGGTCAGACAAATTGAAATTCAGTAGTCCGGTAAGGACATATCAGTCAATCAGGAGCCGGTTATGTGTTTAGGTATTCCCGGGCAAATCGTTGCCGTGGGCGACTCTGTAACAGACAATGCGCAGGTGGAAGTATGTGGTGTCAGACGGGATGTGAACATCGCGCTGGTTTGTGAAGGTGAGCCATCAGACATGCTGGGGAAATGGGTGCTGGTTCATGTCGGTTTTGCCATGAGCATTATCGACGAACAGGAAGCCCGCGATACGCTGGATGCATTACTGGCGATGGAAAGTGTCGAAGAGGATGTATCGTATTTTTTACGTGGTAATGCGTAAGAGTGTATTGTCCGATTTTCTGATAAGACACCTGTTCTGACAGGTGTTTTATTCTGTTGTATCCCGCCATTCTGCTATTTTTCCGCAAAACTGTTTTTTATTCAGGACATTGCTTTTCTGCCGGTCTGATACCGCTGTTACCCGCCGGATTCTGAATTATCTTAGAGGGTTGGTACTCGCATTCAGTACCGTATCTGTGCTTTTATGGTTTCTGAAAAAACAGAACAGGGGATAACAGGGGACAGGGATATGGCACAGACAGCATTGTTGTCAGGGATTGTGCAGGCCTTAATGAAGCACCAGGGACGGGCACAGCGGGATAGACATTATCCCGGCTGGCATACAGCGCCGGTGTGCGGCCTGATGAATGATCCGGCCGGATTTATTTATCACAGGGGGCTCTGGCACCTGTTCTATCAGTGGGATCCGTTTGGCTGCGAACATAAATATCCGTGCTGGGGGCACTGGTCTTCAGCGGATCTGGTCAGCTGGACACATGAGCCGGTCGCGCTGCTGCCGTCCGGTAATTATGATACCGGCGGCTGTTTTTCCGGTAGTGCGGTGGTGAATGATGACTCACTGACTCTCTGTTATACCGGCAGTCTGGTGTATCGTGACGGGTCACGGACATTGTGGCAGTGTCTGGCCAGGGAAAAGCCGGATGGCGGCTTTGAGAAGTACGGTTCTGCACTGGGGCTGCCGCAAGGATACAGCACTGATGTGATCAATCCGAAGGTCTGGCAGCACCGCGGTCAGTGGTACATGGTGCTGGGTGCCCGTGATGAGAATGACAGAGGCTGTGTGCTGTTGTATGACGCGGCGGAGTTA
>OCAE01000877.1_pt1 | contig 16094 bp, 19 predicted proteins | sample 1495581 | NCBI WGS metagenome assembly OCAE01 (sample SAMEA2580278, study PRJEB22360) | human gut metagenome | biome: human gut; feature: human-associated habitat; material: faeces | place: Denmark | collected 2008/2010 | reverse complement strand
AGATATAAACACTATATTGAATAATATAGAAAAACTAAGTATATCAGATGAATTAAAACAAGAACTTAAGCTTAATAAAAATATATTAAATAAGATTGCAAATCAAAATTCAGAGCTAAATAAAGCTAATATAAATAACTCTAATGATATAGAAAATTTAGACATAGTTAAATTAAGAGAACTTTTGGAAGATAATGCTAATAAAGATATTGAAGTAATTACTAAAACTACAGAAAATGATACCAAAAATATAGATTTGTATAGTTTTGATAGCAATAGAATGGATAATCTTAACTCAAATAAACAGAAAGATGATAGCTCTGATATTTTGGAAAAACTAGCAGGGGTAAATGGAAATAAGAGTGGGAATTTTGGACAAGTAATAAATAAAAATGTTGATATGAATAAAATTAAAAATGATAATGTCAATTTAAAACAGATAGAATCAAATGTAATGGATGACTCTATAAAAGCTATTAAGCATATGAAAACAAATGATATACAAGAATTGACAATTAAATTAAGACCAAAAGAATTAGGAGATATGAATATACAATTGTTAAAAGATGGTGAAAGTATGAGAGCTGTTGTGACTGTTTTCAATAAAGATGTCTTTGACTCTATAAATAAAAACATAGCAGATTTAAAGCAACATCTTGAACTTACTAATGTAAATATAAAAGATGTATCAGTGCAAATGCACAGCGATAATACAAATACATCTGATACCTTTGATAAAGCATTTGAACAACAGAATAGACAAAATAACCAAGAAAACATGAGTAAGAAGAATACAAATGATAAGCATAATAATGTAGTCATAGAAGATGACATTAAAGAAAATACTATTGATGATGATAGAGTAGATTTACTAGCTTAGTAAGGGGGAAGTATTGCATGTACGGAATAGCAACGGCTTTGGCAGGAACTCAGGGAAACTATAGGTCAAATAACTTAAGCCAACTTGAAAGAAATATTAATGATATTGCCAATAAACAAGTTAGAAGCAAAGGAAATCAGACAGTAACAGACAATGGGACTCCAATTATAGGACAAGGTGATGATGCTGATAAAGACTTGTTTATGAAGATACTTGTGGCACAGATGGGTAATCAAGACCCAATGAATCCGCAAGACCCAACAGAATATGTGTCACAATTAGCACAGTTTGCAACTTTAGAAAAGATGTCAGCTATGAATGAGAAGCTAGATGTACTTTTAGCCTTAAGTAATTCCACTCTAATAAACTCTGCTTTAAGTATGGCAACATCATTAATTGGTAAAGAAGTAGAAGTATCTGGGGAAGAGAAAGAAGATGAAAACATTGTAGGAGTAGTAAAGTCCACATATATAAAAGATGGGGAAGTACACTTAGAATTAGAAGTAGATGGAAGTGACAAAACTGTAGGTGTTAAATATGAAAAATTACTTAAAATAGGAGAGGTAGATGAAAATTCAGGAGAAGAAAATGATTCTTCAGAACACGAATCTCCAGAAGAAGCATAATATTAAATGAGAAAAGAGGTAAATTCATGATAAAAGCAATGTATTCAGGTGTAAGTGGAATGAAAGCAAATCAAACAAAATTAGATGTAATAGGTAACAATGTAGCCAACGCTGGAACTACTTCTTTTAAGAAAAGTTCAGCTAGAATAACAGATTCATTTTATCAAACTGTACTATATGCAAGTGCTCCAACAGCTGCATTAGGAGGAACAAACTTAGGACAAGTAGGTGTAGGTAGTAAGATATCAAGTATAAATAAAGATATGGTACAAGGAAATGTACAACCAACTAATAGACCATCTGATTTAATGATAGATGGAGATGGATATCTTCCAGTAGTAAGACAAGGAACAGTTATGTATACGAGAGATGGTTCTTTTAATTTAGATACAGGATTTAAAGCAGCTGATGGTGCTTTGAAGAATATTAAAGGTGGAAGACTTGTAAATGGTGATGGATATATGTTACAAGGTATGATTTATGATGGGGAATATAAAGCTGATACTGGAGAATTTGTTAAAAAGGGTGATGCTAAAGGAAAAGAGCCTATTGTAATACCACTTCAAAGTATAAGTCCTAAGGATGGAACAGTTCAAAATGTACTAGAGTATAATATATCAAAGGATGGAACAGTAGAATTTTTATTGAGTGATGGTCAAAGAACTCAATTTGTCTATGATATACCTGATGGTGCTAAGGTAGGAGATACACCTGCTGGAATAGATAAATTAAAAGGTACAATACAAAAAGTGCAAACATATGCATTCCAAAATCCAGCAGGACTAGATGCAGAAGGAGGAAACTTGTTTAAACCATCAGCAAACTCAGGAGACCCACAAATAGCAGGAGCTACAGGCACAATAATACAAGGGGCAATAGAAGCTTCCAATGTAGATATAGCAGAAGAATTTACAGAAATGATAATAGCAAGTAGGTCTTTCCAAGCAAACAGTAAAATAATATCGACATCAGACGAGATACTTCAAGAAATAATAAATCTTAAGAGATAGTAGGTACATATTATGATAAGAGTAACGGATTTAAACGGAAGAAAATACATATTAAATTCAGACCTTATAGTGAGGATTGATTCTGTACCAGAAAGTAGGATTCTCCTTACAACAGGAGAAAAAAACCTTGTAAAAGAGTCGGTAGATGAGATAGTAGATAAAGTAATAAAGTATAAAAGAAAAATAAATGTAGGTTATATTAGGAGCGAAAAATAATGAAAAAAACAGATTCACTGACATTTATTGGACTAATAGTATCTACAGTATTAGTTTTAGTTGGTGCCGCAAAAGGAAGTAGTTCAGGGTTAAAGAATTTTTTTGATGTTTCATCAATATTAATCACAGTGCTTGGTTCATTTGGAGCTCTAATGATTACATTTACTATAGATGATATAAAACTTATAAAAAATGCATTACAATACTCATTTAAGACAATGAGTGTATCAAAGTTAGATTTACTAGAACAATTTAAAACACTTTCTAAAAAAGCTAGAAAAGAAGGTCTTTTATCAATAGAGAGTGATGTAATGGGAATAGAAGATCCATTTATGAAGAAAGGGTTAGAGCTGTGTATTGATGGATTGGAAATCAATGAGATAAGGTCCATCTTAGAACTAGAGATAGATTCTGTTGAAGATACAAATAACAGATACTCTAAACTATTTAAAACTTGGGGAACCTTTGCACCTGCTTTTGGGATGTTGGGAACACTAATAGGTTTAATACAAATGTTAGCTGACCTTACATCTCCAGATTTAATAGCATCTGGCATGGGAAAGGCATTAATTACAACGTTTTATGGTTCTTTACTTGCCAATATCGCTTTGAACCCAATTGCATATAATATAGATGAGAAGACTGAAAAAGAAATTTATGTAAAGGAAATGATGTTGGAAGGTATAATAAGCATACAATCTGGGGAGAGCAGTATAGTAGTTGAGGAACGTTTAGCCACATACCTTTCAAACAATGAGAAGTTAGAAATTATGAAATCCAATAAAAATACAGAAAGAGCAATGAGCAATGGCGCGTAAAAAAAATAAGAAAAAGGATGAGATAAATCCAGATGCATGGCTGGCTACTTATGCAGATACTATAACACTGATTCTTACATTTTTCGTATTATTGTATGCAACATCAGTTGTAGATATGGAAAAATTTAAAAACATAGCAGATGCGTTAAAAGGTCAGTTTTCTGGGACAAGTATATTTAGTACGGGTTCAAGTACAAGTGAGAAATCTCCAATAGACAGTGTTTTAGTGGATAAAAATGATAAATCAAATTTAGAACAGGATTTAAAAGATAAAGTTAATAATTCTAACTTACAAAATAGTGTAACAGTCAAAGATGATAGTAGAGGGATTTTACTAGAGTTAGATGATTCAATTTTATTTGACTCTGGGATTTCTGAGTTAAAAGTAGATAGTAAAGCTACTCTTAATAAAGTATATGACATGATAAAGATGATGAAAAATAAGATAGTTATAGAAGGCCATACTGATAATGTACCTGTAAAATCAAGTACACATGAATCCAATTGGGATTTATCTTCTAGTAGAGCAGTAAGTGTTGTAAGATACTTTGTAGAAGAAAAGGGCATGGACCCTAGACTATTTTCGGCAACAGGATGTGGAGAGTATCAACCTTTGGTTTCAAATGAAACAGCAAAGGGAAGGGCTGAGAATAGAAGAGTTAATATACTTATAACTATTGACTAGGAGGAAGAGGTTTGTTCAAAAATAAAAAAATTATTATAATTATTTTGATACTGATTATTTTCTCAGCGGGAGCAGGTTTTTTTATATTAGGAGAAGGTGGAAATAAACAAGTTGACAAGATTGCAGATTTGTTTATTCCAACAGGAAAAGGTAAAGATGAAGTAAAGACCGAAAATCTTGACTTAGAAGAGATGGTATTAAAGCTAGCTGATGAAGGTGTAAGATATTTAAAAGTATCAATAACTGTATCTTATGATTCTTCATATAAAGATATAGAAAAAAATACGCCTTTAATTAGGGATAATATTATAAATTGTTTTATGGCAAAAAGGGCAGATGATTTTACTGCTGATAATTTAAAGAACATAAAAGAAGAAATAAAAAATACATTAAATATACAACTAGGTGAAAATGTAATTCAAAATATATATTTCACAAATATAGTAGTGCAATAAAAGGATGGTAAGACATGATACTTTATTTACTAAAAATATTAATATGTATCCCAATAATTTTAATATTGATAGTCTTATCTTTAAAAATTAGCCAAGGAACTTTATTAAAAAAATATAATGATAAATATGTAAAAATACTAGATATTGTAAATATAAGTAAAAACAATAGCATAATAATTTTAAAAATAGGTGAAGAAGGATGCATTATGGCATCTTCTTCTTCTAGCATGAGTAAAATAAAAGATTTGACCAAAGAAGAAATATTAAAAATAGAAAACGACATTAAAGAAAGAAATTTTAAAATTCAAGATTTTAAAATGGAAAGAATTAAAAAGAAATATGATTTCAGTAGATATATTGGAAAATTTACAAAAAAGGAAGATAAGTAAATGGAACTATTATCAAAATTACCTTTGGCTGATGTACCATATACAAGTTCAATGCAATTGTTTTTATTTCTAACTGCATTAATGTTTTTACCATTTGTAATGTTCATGATGACAAGCTTTGTCAGAATAGTTATAAGTTTATCATTTTTGAAATCAGCATTAGGAGCACAGCAAGCAATTCCAAGTCAAATTTTGGTAGGACTTGCAATAGTATTGACAATATTTATAATGAGACCAGTATTAAATGAGATAAACGAAAAGGCATTACAACCATATATGAAAGAAGAAGTTACTATGGAAGAAGCTATGAAGGAAGCAGAAGGACCTATTAAAGAGTTTTTATTAACACAAACCAGACAGACAGATTTAGATTTATTTGTAGAACAGGCTGGTTTAAAAGAAAAGAAATTAACTCGTGAAAATATACCACTATCTGTTGTAGTTCCAGCATTTGCTATAAGCGAACTAAAAACTGCTTTTCAAATAGGTTTTTTAATATATATACCATTTTTGATAATAGACCTTGTTGTGGCAAGTGTTTTGATGTCTATGGGTATGTTTATGTTGCCTCCAGTCATGATATCATTACCATTTAAGTTATTATTATTTGTAATGGTGGATGGATGGAACTTGATAGTAAAAACATTGATATTGGGATTTGGATAGGAGAAAAATAGTATGAGTGAATTTATGATAATGAGTGTTCTTAAAAATGGCATGTTTACAGGAGCTATGATTGCAGCTCCAGTACTCATTGTTTCTCTTGTAGTTGGGCTTTTAATAAGTGTGTTTCAAGCTACAACTCAAATCCAGGAGCAAACTTTGACTTTTGTACCAAAACTAATAGCTATTCTTTTAGTAGTAGCTATTGGTGGAAGCTGGATGTTACATACTCTTATTAGTTTTACTTCTGAGATATTCAATATGATATCTCTTATAACTAAATAAGTAGGATACATATGATTTTTGTATTTATTAGAATAGTAGCATTCTTTGGAACACTAAGAATACTATTTCCAGCTGGTACACCTGCTTTATTTAAGTCACTCTTTGCAATCATTATATCAATATTGATTTCAAGTACTATGCAAATTGAATATGCAACAAATATAGACAACATTGTATTGTTTACCTTATATGGTGTAAATGAGACCATAACTGGGATTATGCTTGGATATATAACCAACCTATGTTTTTATAGTATCAGAATGGCGGGTTCTATGATGGACCAACAGATGGGATTATCAATGATTAATATGTTTGACCCAAATTCAATGACTCAGACAACTTTAATTGATAATCTTATGAACTGGACAGCACTTATGATATTTTTTAGCATGGATGGTCATCATGTTTTAATTAGAGGTATAAGGTATAGTTTTGAGTTAATTCCAATAGGAAAACCATTTGTAGATAATAACATAGATTATATAATAAACATATTTGTGCAGTGCTTTTTAACTGGATTCAAAATAGCAATACCTATTGTACTTTGTCTGCTTATGGCAGATTTTATTTTAGGGCTTATATCAAGAAGTGTACCTCAATTAAATGTAATGATAGTTGGTATGCCATTAAAAATATTGGTTGGTATTGCATTATTTATCATATCAATACCTTTAATTGTCAATCAAATAAGTCATTTATTAAGTCAAATACCAAAGATGTATGAGGGAACTTTTGCACTAGCTCCTATGTTTTTTATGGGTTCAGCAGATAAAACAGAAGAAGCTACTCCAAAGAAAAAGGGAGAACAAAGAAAGAAAGGTAATATAGCAAAGAGTAGAGAATTACCCGTTGCAATGACTCTACTTGCATTCACCTTATTAGTACCTACATTATTTTCATATGTAGTAGATACACTTAAATCTTCGCTTAATTATTTTTTGAGTCTAGATTTTTATATGAACATAAATTATTCAAACCTAGAGAAATTAGTTATAGCAGGATTAATGGATTTTTTTAAGATATTTTTACCAATAGCTATTCCCTTTTTAGTTTTAGGCATAATAGCAAACCTATTTCAGGTGGGAATACTGTTTACTGGTGAAACTTTAAAACCAAATTTATCAAAATTAAATCCAATTAGTGGATTCAAAAACATGTTTTCTATGAGAAGTTTGTCAACCTTAATAAAGGATACAGCGATTATATCTATTTTGGCTTACATAGGATATACATTCTTCCAAGATAATTATTTAGATATATTAAAGCTAGGTAACATATACCTACCAACTTTAATGTACACAGTTAAAGACTTAGTATATTCAATATTGAGTAAGATTTGTGTAGCTATGATAGCTATAGCAGTTGCAGATTATGTTTATCAAAGATACAGTCATAAAAAGCAACTGAGAATGACAAAACAAGAAGTTAAAGATGAATATAAAAACTCAGAAGGAGACCCAGAAGTAAAAGCTAAGATAAAACAAAAACAAAGACAAATTTCGTCTCAAAGGACAATGCAAGCAGTACCAAGTGCTACTGTAATAGTAACCAATCCAACCCACTTATCTATAGCAGTGAGATATGAAAAAGGGAAAGACCAAGCTCCAGTAGTGGTGGCAAAAGGTGCAGATTATCTAGCTTTTAAAATAAGGGAAATTGCAAAGGGAAATAACATCCCTATAATAGAAAACAAACCTATTGCTAGGTTGTTATATAAGCAAGTAGAAATAGACCAAGAAATTCCAGAGGACATGTATCAAGCTTTTGCAGAGATATTAGTGGCAGTATATAAAATCAAAAATAGATACAAAGTCCCCAAAAGGTAGGATAAGTAATGAATAAGTTTAATTTAAAGGAAAATATGGATGTAATAGTGGCATTTGGTGTTGTAGGGATTGTTCTTATGATGATAGTGCCATTACCTACATTTATATTAGATATTTTACTGGCAATTAACATAAGTTTATCTGTGCTAATTTTACTAATGACATTATTTACAACAAATGTACTTGATTTATCTATATTTCCAACAGTGTTACTTGTGACAACACTATTTAGATTGGGATTAAATCTTTCATCAACTAGATTGATTTTAACACAGGGATATGCAGGTGAAGTTATAGAGGCATTTGGAAGTTTTGTTGTAGGTGGAAATTACGTAGTAGGAATAATTATATTCTTAATTATATTAATTGTTCAATTTGTTGTTATAACCAATGGTTCTGGAAGAGTATCTGAAGTAACAGCTAGATTTACGTTAGATGCCATGCCAGGTAAGCAGATGAGTATAGATGCAGATTTAAATGCAGGAGTTATAGATGACAAAACTGCTAGAAAAAGAAGAAAAGAGCTTCAACAAGAAGCAGATTTTTATGGTTCTATGGATGGAGCAAATAAGTTTGTAAAGGGAGATGCCATAGCAGGTCTTATAGTAACAGCAATAAACATAATAGGTGGAATTGTAATAGGAGCTGTAATGCTGAATATGACTCTTATGGGTGCAGCACAGACATATGTAAGACTTACTATAGGGGATGGTCTTGTAAGTCAGATACCTGCTCTATTAATATCTACATCAGCAGGTATAATCGTAACAAGAGCTTCTACTGATGAAAACTTTGGTGACTTAGTAGGTAAACAGTTAACGGCAATACCAAAAGCAGTAATGATGACTGGTTGTGTTCTAATCGTACTTGGTATGATGCCTGGATTACCTAAACCAGCATTTTTTTCACTAGGTATAGGAGCTATAGCAGCAGGTTACTTTTTAGGAAGAGAAAAGAAAGATACTTTAGAAGACTTGGAGTTTGAAAAACCTGATATGGTAAACCCAGATAAAAATGAAGTAGAAGATGTAACAAATTTAATAAATGTAGAATCAATAGAAGTAGAAATTGGATATGGTTTAATATCCTTAGCTGATGAATCAGCAGGAGGAGATTTACTTCAGAGAATAGCATCAATAAGAAGACAATGTGCAATAGATATGGGTATAGTCGTACAACCCATAAGAATAAGAGATAACTTACAGTTAAATCCAAACCAATACAATATAAAAATAAAAGGAAATGTAGTTGGTGGGTATGAGATAATGCCTAATATGGTTTTATGTATGGACCCTATGAATCAAGGATTTAGTATATTTGGAATAAAGACAATTGAACCTACTTTTGGAATAGAGGCACTTTGGATAGAAAGTGACAAGGTAGAAGATGCAGAGTTAAAGGGTTATACAGTTGTAGATTCATCCACAATACTTATAACTCACTTACTAGATATAATAAAATCAAATGCACACGAATTACTGGGAAGACAAGAAGTTAAGACTATTATAGATGCAGCAAGAGAAAATTATAGTGCTGTAGTAGATGAATTGATACCAGATTTGATGACACTTGGTGAAATTCAAAAAGTACTTAAAAATCTGTTAAGAGAAAAAGTAAATATAAAGGATAGAGTTACAATACTTGAAACGCTTGCAGACCAGTCTAGAAATACAAAAGATATAGAGCTTCTTACTGAATATGTAAGAATAGCCTTGGCTAGAAGTATTTGTAATAATTTAGTTGATGATGATAAGACAATTGTAGTGGCTACATTGTCTCCAGAAACTGAAGAGTTGGTATCTAATAATTTACAGAGGTCTGTAAATGGAACTTATCCAGCAGTTGACCCAGAAAATACAAATAAAATATTTGAAAGTATACAAGAAGTAATGAGCAATGTATATTTCAATCATAATATACCAGTAATAGTAGTATCACCAAAGATAAGAGCTCCATTTAGAAAATTAGTTGAAATTGTATATCCTAATTTGACTGTATTATCATTAAATGAAATACCTAACGATATTAAAATCAAAGCAGAAGGTGTGGTGAGCATATATGATGACGAAAAAGTATACAGCTAACACAATTCAGGATGCTATGAATCTAGCCAAAATGGAATTGGGTGACAATATTACATTAATAGATAAAAAAGAGGTAAGAAAGTCTGGAATACAAGGTATCTTTTCAAAAAAAGATATTGAACTAACTATTGGATGGGAAAAGAGAGAAAATGTAGAACAAAAAGATTTAAAACGAGAGATAGAACAATTAAAGTCAATTATTAACAATATGGGGTTTGATAATAAGAATGATAATGATATAGATAAAATATGTAAAAATCTACTAAGTTTAGAATTGAATGAAGAAATTGTAGAATCTATAAGAATTGATTTGCAAGAAATGAAGTTCAATGGAATCGATACAAGTAAAAATTTAGTAGAAATTTTAAAGAAAAAGATTAAAATAGAAAATCAAGTAATAAATGGTAAAATTGCTCTAGTCGGACCACCAGGAGTAGGTAAAACGACTACAATAGCAAAGTTAGCCGCAAAATTAGTTTTTGAAGAAAATAAAAAAGTAGGAGTAATAACTATAGATACATACAGGATTGGTGCTGTAGAACAGTTGAAGATATATACTGATATAATGAATATTCCCTTTAAAGGGGTAATAAGTCCTGATGAAATGGAATTGGCACTTGACGAGATGAAAGATTGTGATGTTGTATTAATAGATACAACAGGTAGAGGCTACAAAAACTCTATGCAAATACTAGAAATCAAAAATCTTATAGATAAAGCTGAAACTGATAATATACATTTAGTTTTGAATTGTACAACAAGAGAAAGTGATACAAAAGCAATTATAGATTCATATAGAAATGTGAATTTTAAAAGCTTAATAATTACAAAGCTAGATGAAACAATAACATATGGCTCAATATTTAACATAATGAATTATGCGCAAAAACCAATATCATATATTACAACAGGACAAAATGTTCCTGATGATATTATAAAACCTAATGAAGATAAGATTATAAGGTTACTATTAGGAGTTGAAAGTATATGATAGACCAAGCTCAAATTTTGAGAAAAATAGCAATGGAAAAAAGAGGACTTGATGAGTTTATAGTAGAGAATGAGAATGTACCTAAGATAATTACAATAGCTTCTGGTAAAGGCGGTGTTGGAAAGAGCAATCTCGCTACAAATTTGTCTATATGCTTGACCAAACTTAATAAAAAAGTTCTTATATTAGATGCAGACATAGGAATGTCTAATATAGATATAATAATGGGGGTAAATGTAAAAGGGACTATAATTGATGTAATTAATGGCGAAAAAAATATAGAAGATATAATTTCACAGACTAAGTATGGTGTAAATATAATATCTGGAGGTTCTGCCCTTAATCATATAGAAGACTTTACAGAAGCTCAAAGAAATAAGTTTATACATAGCATAGAACAAATTCACGATGTGGATTTTATAATAATTGATACAGGAGCTGGTATGAGCAAAAGCCTATTGTCATTTATATACTGTAGTACTGAATTTTTCTTAATAACAACTCCAGAACCGACATCATTGACTGACGCATATAGTTTATTAAAAGCTATAAGTAATTTTGGCATAAAGAGAAGTGCAAATATAATAATCAATAGGGTAATTGATTTAGAAGAAGCAAAATCTACATACAAAAGAATAAAAATGGTTGTGGACAAATTTCTAAACCTTAATCTAGAATTGTATGGATATATAATAGATGACAAAAAAGTAAGTTTATGTGTAAAAAAACAGATACCATTCATTTTAGAATATCCTACAAGTATTGCATCAAAATGTATTATAGCCATAGCAAAGAGAATGGTAAGTCAGTCAAGAGAAGATATTGTTGATAATAAAAGTTTTCTAAGAAAGATGTTTAGTATATTTAAAAGCTAAGGAGGCGTAGTTAATGAATAGAGAAGAATTAATAAAAGAGAATATGCCTCTTGTAAAGAGTATAGCAAGAAAATTTTTTATACCAGGGAAAGGTTTTGAATATCAAGACTTAGTAAATAGTGGAGTCATTGGATTGATTGATGCAATAAATAAATTTGATGCTGAAAAAGGGGCAAAGTTTTCTAGTTACTCTTATATAAAAATAAAATCTGCTATATTAGATGAAATTAGAAATCAAAGTCCAATTTCTAAACATAATCTAACTAAAGTAAATAAGTATAATAGAGTGGTATAAATTATTAAGAGAGCCAACTTCATATGAAATTGCAAAAGAATTAAAGGTTTCAGAAAAAGAACTTCATGATATCGAAAGTAATATAGATATGTTAAATATTGTATCATTAAACTATGTAATCTTTGAAGATACAAATGAAACTGTACAAGATGTAATAAGTGATAGAGAAGAGGAAGCTCCAGAAAATATAATAGAAGAAGAAGAAAAGTTAGAGATTCTATCCAAAGCAATTAAATGAAAGAGAAAAATTAATACTTTCACTGTACTATTATGAAGATTTAAATCTAAAGGAGATAGGGAAAGTGCTAGGTGTTTCAGAATCAAGAGTTTCACAACTCCACAGAAAATCAATAAGAAACTTAAGAAACAAGATAAAAGAACTTAAATATTCTATATAGATGGTGATTGATAAGATGATACAAATTATATTAATAGTAGTGTCTATTTTAATAATAGTAACTATAGTTATAAATTTACATAAGGAATCAAAAAATAAAGATAACAGATACTTTGATAAAATATTTGAGCAAGAATATGAAGCAAATGATAGATTAATAATTGCAGAAAAAAGAAGATTCTTTTTAGACAAAGTACTTGCAGAAAAAAGAATTAATAGTCATATAAAAGTTTATGAAAATTATAACCTAATAAAGGCTAATGAAGAAAGAAAGGAAAACATATTTATAGAATCAAAAAAGGAAGTAAGACAAGAAAATGAGTTATCTCTTAAAGTGAAACATCTTATAAGTTCAGGTTATGATGATGTGGAAATATGTAAGATGCTAGATATTGGAAAGGGGGAACTGTTATTAATAAGGAGTTGTTACAAAATATAAGGATATTATTATGTGATAAAAAAGTATTCTTAGGAATAGGTATTGGTATATTAATATCAACTTTATGTATAATGCTTTTTAGTAATAATGATATGAGTAAGGCAGAGATAGAAAAAAAGGCCAGAGCGTTAGGCATGAAATATACAAGTGAGATGAAAGTTTTAGAATAGATGATATTGTTTAGACATTTACAAAAAAGGAGGTCATAATGTGATAAGAGGATTATATACAGCAGTTTCTGCTATGATAACTAATCAACAAAAGCAAAATGTTGTTGTCAATAACCTAGCTAATATGGATACAAATGGATATAAAAGTAAACAACTTTTGACTAAAAGTTTTGATGAATTAAAGTTGGAGGGTTACAATAACTACGCAAATGGAACTAAACAAAAGCAGATTATAGGCGATATAAGTCCAGGTATTTCTATGGATGAAACTATCACAAATTTTAATCAAGGACCTATAAAAACTACTGATAATAAAATGGATGTAGCTATTCAAGGTAAGGGATTTTTTCTAGTTAGTGATGCAGCTGGAAATCAATTTTACACTAGAAATGGGAACTTCAGAACAGACAATCAAGGTGACCTTATAACAAGTGAAGGGTATTATGTACTTGGGACGAATACTGCTACTGGTGCTGTAGGTCATATAAATGTAGGAAATCAAAAATTTGAAGTGGCAAAAGATAATACAATATCACTAGACGGAAATGCTATGTATAAATTTAATATTGTAGATTTTAATAACTACAATAACTTAAAAAAAGAAGGAGATAACTTATATTCTGGAGGAGGAGCTATGAAAGTAAATAATGCACTTACAATACAAAGTGCGATAGAGTCCTCTAATGTAGATATGGTATCTGAAATTAATAATATGATGACAATATCAAGAGAATATGAGGCAAATCAAAAGATAATTCAGGCTATGGATTCTAAATTAGCAAAAATAGCAAGTGAGATTGGTTCAGTAAGATAGGTAATAGGAGGTGAATTTTTATGTACACAATGTTTTATACTAGTAAAACAGCTTTATCAGCAAATCAAAGTAAACTAGATATAATATCTAACAATATAGCAAATTCTGATTCAACAGGATATAAAAAAATAAATATGGAATATTCTGATTTAGTGGATGAAGTACTAAATAGACCATCATATCCTACAAATGGCAATGATATATCGACTGGAACAGGAGCTAAGGCAACAGCTCCCATGAGAAATTATGAACAAGGTGCATTGGCTCCTACAGATAGTAAGAGTAATTTGGCAATAGATGGAGAAGGATTCTTTAGAGTGATAAGAAAAGATGGTACATATGCATATACAAGAAATGGTGGATTTAATGTAGATGCTTTAGGTAAGATTGTAGATGATAATGGAAATATATTAGATGTCCAATTTGATGCAGGATATAACTATAATAATACAAATATAGATAGTACAAACCTGACAGTTTCAAGAAATGGAGAGCTATTCGTAGATAATAAAAAAATAGGAAAAATCAACTTATATCAACCTATAGGAACTCAAAATTTTATATCTGAAGGAGATAGTTTATTCGTCGCAACTGATGCAGCACAGATTAAACAAGTTGAGAAAGTCGATATAGTTCAAGGCTATAGAGAGAGGTCAAATGTTTCTTTACAAGAAGAATTTGTTGACTTAATAGCCACTCAAAGAGCATTTCAAATGAACTCAAAGGGAATAAAGACAGCAGATGAAATGTGGCAAATAGCGAATAATTTAAGAGCTAAATAATTATGTAAGGTGAGGAATATTCATGAATGATATGAAAGAGTACGATTTTGGCAAACCTCAGAGTTATTCAAGAGAAAATTTAACTTGTTTAAATTTTTTATTAGCTGAATTTTGTAAAAAATATAAAAACTATATAATTTAGTGTAATTCTAGTATGGTTGTTGATAGTATAGACCAAGTAAATTATCAGACTTTTTTAGATAGAGTAACTTCTTCATGCGTAGTAGTACAAAATGCAATGGAACCTGTTATGAAAAACTTTTCTTTTAGAATAGATAGAAGTGTAGCTGATATGTGGATTGATATAACTTCTGGAGGAACTGGAGTTGTAAAGGATAATGATAGAGAACTTACAGAACTTGATAAAAAAGTGCTTTTACACCTTATGGATGATTTAGTAAGAAATATGCACTTATTTGAGGGTTTTGAAAATATACAAGTATTGGATACACATACACATATTAATTTGCCACAATTATGTTCTCCAACTGCACCAGTATGCGTTGTAGATTTAAAAGTGCTAAATGATAATGAGTATATTGGAAGTGTTTCTCTTTGCTTTCCATACAATGGTTTAGAGGCTCTGTTAGAAAGTATATCTGTTATAGAATTTTTTGATAATGATGTAGGAGATGATTCAGAGGAATTTACCCAAAAAATCTATAATAGTGTATCTAATATAGAATTATCAGTTATTGCAGAGATAGGAAAAGTATCAATTAATGTTGAGGATTTACTCAAACTAGAAGTTGGAGATGTAATAGTAACAAATAAAAAAATAAATGATTATATAGATATATTTGTAGAAAATTCAAAATCATACACAGCAACACCAGGATTTATATCAAGTAAAAAAGGTGTAAAAATAAATGATGCTGTTGGAAAAGAGGTGTAGTTATGGACAATAGTAATCTTATTTCAGATGAAGAAGCAAAGATGTTATTAAATGATAAAGTTGAAAGTGAAGTTGATGGAGATGATGAGTTAGCCTTAGATGTCTCTGAAGTTAATCGAAATAATATACAAAGGATACTTGACCTTAAGTTAGAATTATCTGTAGTTATAGGAAGAACTAAGATGACTCTAAGAGATATTTTAAATTTACATAAAGGTTCTCTTATTGAACTGGATACTTTGGCAGACCAAGATGTGGAAATACTAATAGATAATAAGGTTTTGGCTTATGGAAAAGTAGTGGTGGTAGATTTAAATTTTGGTGTAAAGATAACAAGTATAGTAAGTGAAGAAGACATGGTAAAATCTCTTGTTTAGAGATAACATCAATTAATACTTAAGGCATGAGGTGGTACTTATTTTAAACTTAAATGATATAAAAAAAGATATACTAAAACTCAATAAAAAAGACTCATGTTCTCTATATAATGAATCTATTA
>OCAE01000861.1_pt1 | contig 16384 bp, 15 predicted proteins | sample 1495581 | NCBI WGS metagenome assembly OCAE01 (sample SAMEA2580278, study PRJEB22360) | human gut metagenome | biome: human gut; feature: human-associated habitat; material: faeces | place: Denmark | collected 2008/2010 | reverse complement strand
TCCCGGTACTCCCGTTTTTCAGTTTCCGGGCTGGGCCCGCCGTAACGGCGGGGACGCTTTTTATCGTATTAATCAGCGACAGTTTCCGGCACTTCGGGGAAACCGGGTTATGGATGATGGCGGCGGTCTGTGTCGTGCTGACTCTGTGGATCAGCCGCGCGGTTATCGGCATGATGTTCCGCCGCCTTCAAATCAGTACTGACTGATTCTTTTGCCGCAGGCGGTGTGGTATCCGCCTGCGGCAGCGCCATACGGATGGAGGACAGCACTTCTGCCACGTTGCCGTTCAGCTGATCTCTCATGACCGCTTCTGCCAGCAGGTTGATATAGCGGGGGTAGAACTCCCCGCCGATTTCTGCTTTACCTTCGCACTGTTCTGTCATTGGTGTCAGCCACGGTTTTTCCTTCTCCGCAGGTTTGACCGGTACGACCAGTTTCTCCGGCTGCGGTTTTACGGCGGAGGGTTTACCGGCATGTGTCAGCATATATCCCGGTGACACCAACTGAATATCCGGCGGCAGTTGCGGGATGAGTTTATGCAGTGCGCGCACCGTTGACGGATGAGGGTGCCCGATGGCGATCACCGATCCCTGCTTACGTGCCAGCGCAACCGCCCGGTTCAGCTGTTTGCGGGTCTCTTCCTCTGTCTGCACATTATCCAGAAAAACCTGGCGGCGCAGTACCCGGACCGGCGTTCCCTGTGCTGCCTGTGTGGCTTTGGTGCCGCCGATGGTCACACTGTCGAGGAAATAAAAACCGGAGCCGGAGAGGGATGCCATCACATGCTGCATGGCGGTCAGATCAGAGGTCATTGCGCTGCCCATATGGTTATTCATCCCGGTGGCATACGGCACGCGGGCAATCGCGGCTTTGATCAGGGTATCAATTTCTGCGGCACTCATGGACGGGCGCAGGGTATCGCGTTCCAGCGGCTGTTTGCTGATCGGTGCCATCGGCATATGAATAAGAATTTCCCGGCCCTGACGGTGGGCTTTCTCCGCCATCTCTTTGCCGAACGGGGAGTTTGGCAGGATAGCGATCGAGACCTGCGGCGGCAGTTCCAGGATGCGGTTATCATCCTGTTTGCGGTAACCGAAATCATCGATCACAATGGCGAGCTGCGCCGCAGCGGCAGAAAACGTTATCAGTGACGAAGTGATAAAAAGTAACGAAGTCAGTAAGATATTTTTTGTTTTCTGCCGGTAAGTCACGGTGTGCTATCTCCCCAGCCAGGGCTGCGGGTTAACCGTCCGTCCCTGGCGCCGGATTTCAAAATAGAGGCCCGGTTTTTCCTGACCTCCGCTGCTGCCCACCAGTGCAACCGGCTGACCGGCTTTCACCTGATCACCCACATTCACCAGTGCGCTCTGGTTATACCCGTAAAGGCTCATATCCCCTTTACCGTGCTCAACCACCACCACAAGGCCATAGCCCTGCAGCCAGTCCGCCAGCAGGACACGGCCATCCGCCACCGCTTTTACCTGTGTGCCTTCCGGCGCACCAATCACCATACCTTTCCAGCGCAGTTCACCGGAAATACTGTCACCGAAACGGTGTACCAGCGGACCACGAACCGGCCAGACAGCCTGACCGGCAGGACGGCCCAGTCCCCCGGTACGGGACATCAGCGAACGTTCATCCTGAGTCGGGGTATAGGTGGAGCCTTTTTTCTTCGCCTGCGCCTGTTTTTCACGGATACGGGCGGCTTCACGGGCTTCGCGTTCCGCACGGGCTTTGGCCTCACGCTCCGCTTTGGCTATCTTGTTGCGCAGCTGGCTTTCGTTTTGCCGCATCACCAGCAAATCTTTCTGATCAGCTTTCAGCGAGCGCTCCAGCTCGGTCAGCGTGGATTTTCGCGCGGTTTGGGCGTTGTCGAGCTTTTTCTTTTCACTCTGCTGTTTGCCGAGCAGTTTTTTCTGCTCTGCACGTTTTTGTTGTTCGGTCTGACGGCGGGCGTGCAGCAGCTGAGTGGTTTCTTCCAGCTCTGCAATGGTTTTTTCCCGCGCGGCACCGATATAGGTGTAATAGGCGAGGATCCGCTCATCGCGCTGACCTTCCTCACCCTTGAAAATCAGTTCAATACCCTGATGACGCCCCTGACGGAATGCCGCATCCAGCTGTTTTGACAGCAGCGCCCGCTGAGACTTCTGCTTTGCATCCAGCTGCCTGATGTCAGAACTGAGAGAGGTGATTTCACCATCGAGCTGTTTCAGGGTTTTTTGCGTGGAATAGAGTTCACGACCGGCAGCGGCGATATCCTTTTCCTGATTTTTCAGCTGGGTTAACAGATTCGCGCGTTTTCCCTGCTGCTCTTTGACGCTCTTTTCTTTCTCCGCGATATTCAGCTGGAGATTTTTCAGCTCATTCTTGCTGGCATCAGCGGTAGTTGTATTGGCGGCAGAAACAGCAAAAGAGACCGGCAACAGCAGCGCTGCCAGCAATGTGCGGACACCGGGGGATACCCGGCGGGAATGTGTGCGGAAAACGTGCTTATGCGCCAATTTATCTGACCCTGCCGTTGCGCCAAAGAAACGATCGTATTTAACTATTCTAAACTACAATTATTCCATGCCATTTAGAGCGTTACCAGTCCTGTTGTCCGGGATTTACACTTCGGGACAATCCGGCGGCAGAGATTCACCGCGAATTTGTTGCGTTTGTTTTTTACCTTAGCCGCGAATCAATGGTAAATTAACCCCTCTGTCTGTCGGAAAAATGAATTTTCGCGGCATGCGCCGCAAAATTACGATGAAAACAGCCATAACCCGGGCAAGACCGGCTGTATTTGAACCGGCACACAGGTATACTTCTGCCCTTTGATCTTTGTTATTAACCAACGGGAGTTATTGTCCCCCATGCTGCAAGAAATTATGCCATTTGTCAGTAAGCACCCTATTATCAGCCTTGTATGGGTCGCGTTACTGATCTCAGTCATCGTACTGACTGTCAAAGGACTGTTTTCAAAAGTGAAAACAATTCCGCGTTCTACTGCTATCGCACTGATTAATAAAGAAGAAGCGATTGTCGTGGATACCCGTACCCGGGACGATTTCCGCCGTGGTCATATCATTGACGCGGTCAATCTGACGCCGTCAGAAATTAAAGACAACAACCTCGGTGAAGTGGAAAAACACAAAAACCGCCCTGTTATCCTGGTTTCCGCCAACGGCATGGAGCTGGTCAAACCGGCTGAAAGCCTGCTCAAAGCCGGTTTTGAACGTGTATTTGTACTGAAAGACGGTCTCTCGGGCTGGACCGGTGATAACTTACCGCTTTCCCGCAGCAAAAAGTAATCCGGCAAAGGATGATTGGAACATCCCCTTTGTAACACACACTCTTTATATGGATATCAAAAGGTAACACTATGTCAGAACAACAGAACACAGAAATGTCTTTTAACATTCAGCGCGTTTACACCAAAGATATTTCTTTTGAAGCGCCGAATGCACCTGCCGTTTTCCAGCAGGAGTGGCAGCCGGAAGTGAAGATGGATCTGGACACCGGTTCAACCAAACTGGCTGATGACGTTTATGAAATCGTTCTGCGCGTCACTGTGACCGCGACCATGGGCGAAGAAACCGCATTCCTGTGTGAAGTTCAGCAGGCCGGTATTTTCACTATCGGTGGTCTGGAAGGAACTCAGCTGGCACACTGCCTGGGCGCATACTGCCCGAATATCCTGTTCCCGTACGCCCGTGAGTGCATCGCAGGCCTGGTTGGCCGCGGTACATTCCCGCAGCTGAACCTGGCACCGGTTAACTTCGATGCACTGTTCATGAACTATCTGCAGCAGCAGGAACAACAGCAGGCTGCGCAGGAAGGTACACAGGAAGCATAATGACAGACGCTTCTATGACTGTACTCGGTGCCGGTTCATACGGCACCGCTTTAGCGATCACACTGGCCCGTAACGGGCACCGTGTGGTGCTGTGGGGGCATGACCCGGAACACATCCGCCAGCTTGAGGCCGATCGCGCCAATCAGGCATTTCTGCCGGATGTCCCGTTCCCGGATACCCTGATCCCGGAAGCCTCCCTTGAAAAAGCCCTCGCGGCCAGCCGTAATATTCTGCTGGTGGTGCCGAGCCACGTGTTCGGGGATGTGCTCAAACGCGTCAAACCACTGCTGCGGCCTGATGCCCGGATTATCTGGGCGACCAAAGGTCTGGAAGCAGAAACCGGACGTTTGCTGGGTGAAGTGGTGCGTGACGTCCTCGGGGATAACATCCCGCTGGCCATGATCTCCGGTCCCTCTTTTGCCAAAGAGGTGGCTGCCGGCCTGCCGACAGCGATTGCTGTCGCGGCGACAGAACCTGCCTTTGCGGATGAGGTTCAGCAGCTTTTCCACTGCGGAAAAAGCTTCCGCGTCTATAAAAACCCGGACTTTATCGGGATCCAGCTCGGCGGTGCCGTGAAAAACGTCATTGCGATTGGTGCGGGGATCTCTGACGGAATGGGGTTCGGTGCCAATGCGCGAACCGCGCTTATCACCCGTGGCCTGGCAGAAATGACCCGCCTGGGTGTGGCATTAGGCGCAGATCCGTCTACCTTTATGGGAATGGCTGGTCTGGGTGACCTCGTGCTGACCTGTACTGACAACCAGTCCCGTAACCGCCGTTTCGGCATGATGATGGGGCAGGGCGTGAGCGTGGATGAGGCGCAGGAGCGCATCGGTCAGGTGGTGGAAGGATACCGTAACACCAAAGAAGTGCGTGCGCTGGCAGAGCGTGCAGGCGTTGAAATGCCTATCACCGAGCAAATCTATCAAATACTCTACTGCAATAAAGATGTGCTCGAAGCTGCCCGTGCCCTGTTGGGTCGTGCCACCAAAGAAGAAGGTGAGCATTTTTAAGCCCGTTTTTTATCCGAAGTCTGTGAGGTAATTATGTCCTACGAAGAACTGGAAGAAGTCTGGAGCTATATAAAGCAGGAAGCACGGGACTTTGCTGATTGTGAGCCGATGCTGGCCAGTTTTTTCCATGCGACATTACTCAAGCATGAAAATCTGGGCAGCGCGCTCAGTTTTATGCTGGCCAACAAACTGGCAACCCCGACCATGCCGGCGATTTCTGTCCGTGAAGTGGTGGAAGATGCCTATCACAACGATCCGCAGATGATTAAATCTGCCGCAATGGATATCAAAGCCGTCCGTCTGCGCGACCCCGCAGTGGATAAATACTCCACGCCGCTGCTCTACCTGAAAGGCTTCCACGCCTTACAGGCTTACCGCATCGCCAGCTGGCTGTGGAACCAGAACCGCCGCGCCCTGGCAACCTACCTTCAGAATCAGGTTTCCGTGACATTTGGTGTGGATATCCATCCGGCCGCAAAAATCGGCCACGGCATTATGTTTGACCACGCAACCGGCATTGTCATCGGCGAAACAGCTGTAGTGGAAAACGATGTCTCTATCCTGCAATCTGTCACCCTCGGCGGTACCGGTAAAACCGGCGGCGACCGCCACCCGAAAGTCCGCGAAGGTGTGATGATCGGTGCGGGTGCAAAAATCCTCGGTAATATTGAAATCGGACGCGGTGCTAAAATCGGCGCAGGCTCCGTGGTTCTGCACCCGGTCCCGGCACACACCACGGTTGCAGGTGTCCCGGCAAAGATCGTAGGTAAACCGGGCTGTGAGAAACCCTCCTTGGATATGGATCAGCACTTTAACGGGTGCGAGGGGATTTAGTTTTCGGATCCGGCAACCAAAAGTAAAAAAGACAGCCTTGGCTGTCTTTTTTGTGTCCGGAATACAGAACATATTAATCCCGCAATAACGCCCCTGCATAATCCAGTTGCCGCCAGGCTTCAAACACAATCACTGCAACGGTATTGGATAAATTCATACTGCGGCTGTCCGGCAGCATCGGTACACGGATTTTCTGATCAACCGGCATATTATCCAGTACATAAGGCGGCAACCCGCGCGTCTCCGGCCCGAACAGCAGATAATCCCCGGCCTGATAGCTGACATTACTGTGACGCGGTGTACCTTTGGTCGTCAGCGCAAACACCCGGTTGCCGGTTGGCGACTGTGCATTATCAGAACTCAGTCCCTCGCTGTCGAGAAAGGCGTAATAATCATGGTGATGTTTGATATCTGCAAACTCACTGTAATCCAGCCCGGCCCGGCGCAGACGTTTATCATCCCAGGTAAATCCCAGCGGATGGATCAGATGCAGCCGAAAGCCGGTATTGGCACATAACCGGATGATATTGCCGGTGTTTGGCGGTATTTCAGGTTCGAATAAGACGATATTGAGCATGGTTTCTAATCTAGATAAAAACTATATGATTTATTCTCGGAGAAGTTTTAAGAGAAAAGCCGTTTTTTCTTTCATTAACCCAATATCTGAGCGGGATTCTACATTTAGTCTGACAACTGGCTCTGTGTTAGAACATCTTAAATTAAAGCGCCACTCATTAAACTCCATACTAATCCCATCAGTCATATCTATAGAAATAGCATCATTTTGGAAATATTCTGCTACACGTTTAATAGATTGATTGGGGTTAGCCAGAACAGAGTTAATCTCCCCTGAGGCAGGGTAATTAGCTATATATTGCTTAACCAATTGTGATAAAGAAACAGATTTTTTGCTGAGTAACTCTATGACTAAAAGCCATGGGATCATACCGGAGTCGCAATAAGAAAAATCCCTGAAATAGTGGTGTGCGCTCATTTCACCACCATAAATGGCATCTTCATTGCGCATTTTTTCTTTAATAAAAGCGTGGCCTGTTTTTGACAGAACTGGAGTACCACCTGCTTTATTGACTATATCAATAGTGTTCCAACTAAGTCGCGGATCGTGTATGATTTTTGCACCTGGTTCTTTTTGAAGAAAAGCTTCAGCAAGCATACCAACAATATAATACCCCTCAATGAAAGTACCATTTTCATCAAAGAAAAAGCAACGATCGAAATCACCATCGAAAGCGATGCCAATATCAGCCTTATGTTGGATTACCGCATCTTGCGTATCCTTTCTGCATTCAGGTAATAAAGGATTAGGGATACCATTAGGGAAATTACCATCTGGATTATTAAATAATTTAATAATAGATATTGGAATATTTAAAGACCGAAATCTTTTTTCAATTTCATCAATTACATGACCAGCCACACCATTGCCAGAATTAATGACTAACTTCAAAGGCTTGATCGAAGATAGGTCTAAATAAGAAAATAGATGGTCAGTATAGGGACTTAAATTTGATATATGGGAAACTTTACCTTGCTTAGAAATAGTCGGAAATATATTTTTTTCAGCTAGTATCTTTATTTCATTTAATCCGGTATCACCACTGATCGGTTTGGATTTTTCTCTGACTAATTTCATTCCATTATAGTCAATAGGATTATGACTTGCAGTTATCTCGATACCACCATCGGCATTAAGATAGCTTGTGGCGAAATAAACTTCTTCGGTTCCGACTATCCCAATATCGATAACATTACATCCAGAATCAATAATTCCTTGAATTAAGGCCAACTTTAATGACTCTGAACTATGACGGCAATCGCAACCAATAACTATATTAGAAGGAGATAAATAAGCACAGTAAGCACGGCCAATTCGGTATGCTATATTAGCATCTAGGCTTTTACCTATCTGGCCTCTAATATCGTAGGATTTGAAGCATTCCATCATGATTTTTTTACTCTTGCTTTGTATTTAATAACATCCAAAATAAATTTTGGCATTGAAATTATTGTTCGCTTCCATAGTCTTTTGGGTTCACCAAGTAATCGAATAAACCATTCTAAATGTAGGTATATCCAAAATCTTGAAGGCCTGCGTATTGTTCCCGCATAAAAATCAAATACAGCACCGATACCAGATATCATTTTCACATTATTAATATGTTCTTTAATTAAGTGAATTAATTTTTCTTGTTTTGGAGCTGTTAATCCAACAAAGACAACATCGGGATTGAATCTATTTATTTCAGTAATAAATAGATCGATTTCTGAATCGGAGAATTTATTTTTATACGGGGGAGATAAGGATTTCATAGATACATTGGGATATTCATCCAGCATTTTTCCTTGTATTTTTGCTAGAACATTATTTGTTGAGCCTAAGAAAAAAACCTTTCCATATTTATTGTTTAATAAAGATAAAGTATGTGAAAATAAATCATAGCCGGCAATCTTGTTTAATTTTTCCCCATAAAGGTATTGAATGGAAAAAACAATGCCACTTCCATCAGGAATTAAAAAATCTGATGATCTTAATGAGTTCATAAAATAAGTATCGTGTTTGGCCACGATATAGGAGTGAGGATTAATGGTATTTACTACACTTATAGATTCGGATGAAAATACCTCAGAGAGGATTGATGCTAAGCTTAGTGAAGTAACTTTATACCCCATTAAATCATAATCAAGAGGCATATATTAATGTTCTCCTTTACTATAATTTTCAACTCGTACTATATCATCGTCTTTAAGGTAACATCCTGAGCGAACTTCAATCAAATGCAAGGGAACTTTCCCGGGATTTTCTATTGAATGTGGTGAACCTATTGGTATAAAGGTTGATTCATTCTCACAGAGCAAATAAGTATCATCGCCATTTTTAACTCGAGCAGTTCCAGATACAACAATCCAATGTTCTGCCCTATGGTAATGTATTTGAGTTGCCGTTCTTTCTCCTGTTTTTACAACTATTTTTTTTACGTGAAACCGAGGGCCTTCAGCTATTTTTTCATGTGTACCCCATGGCCTGAAGATTTCATTATGTTGTATATACTCAGTTCGTGATTCATTTTTCAACCTATCTACAATAGATTTTACATCCTGGACATTATCCTTAGAAGCAACAAGAACAGCATCTTTCATACTAACAATGACTAAGTCATTTATACCAACAGCAGTAACTAGTTTGTCTTTTGAATAAATATAGCTATTCTTAGTGTTATGAATGATAACATCGCCTCGTAGAACATTACCACTAGGATCTTTATCACAAATATTCCATATGGCATCCCATGATCCAACATCACTCCATGAAACATCCATAGGGATTACAACAGCAGAATCGGTTTTTTCCATCACGGCATAATCAATCGACTCAGAGGGGCAGCGTGAAAAAAGCACCTTATCCAGTCGGATAAAGTCTAAATCTATATAGCTTTTTTGATATGCAGCCTGGCATGCATCATAAATTCGTGGATGAAATTTTTTTAATTCGCGTAAATACACCGAGGCTTTTGAAAGGAACATACCACTATTCCATACATATTCTTGAGAATTAAAGTATTTAGTAGCAGTGTTATAATCAGGCTTTTCCACAAATCTATTAACAAAAAATATATTATTAGATATCTTGTTACCAAGATGAATATAGCCATAGCCAGTTTCGGGTGAGGTAGGTGTAATACCGAACGTAACAATGTTATCATTTTCAGCAAACGGTTTTGCTTGTAGTATTATTTCTTTAAATTTGAGTTCATCCTTTATAACATGGTCAGCCGCAAGAACTAACATTAAAGGATCTTGGTTATTTTCTATTGCATGGAATGCAGCTAATGCAATGGTTGGAGCAGTATTTTTTCCTTCAGGCTCAAGTAATATACCACTATGATTTAAATTTAATTCTCTTAGCTGTTCTGCTACTATAAATCGATGCTCTTCATTGCATATAATAAAAGGATTTATATCTGATACTAAGTTAGCTCTCTGCATTGTTTCTTGGAGCATTGTATAGTCAGATGATAGTGACAGAAATTGTTTTGGGTATAAAAAACGAGATAATGGCCATAATCTAGAGCCCACTCCACCAGCCATAATAATTGGTAATATCATAAGATTATTTCTATATATCAAAGGATGGGTTTAGGTATCTTATTAAAGCATCATAATGTTTCATTTATAATTTTTTCTACAAGTTTAAGTTCATTCTTGATATCATAATGATGGTTCCCAATAAATAAGCCACTATCATTAATTAAATCGCTATTTTCTAAATCATCAAAAATCTCATAATCAAAATACTGAACAACAGGATTTTTAGCAAAGTTACCAGCGACTATAGGTCGACATTCAATTCCATTTTCTGTAAATTTTTTAGCTAATAGATCTCTTTTTTCTTTTCCACCAAAAACAATTATAGAAAAACCAAACCAGCTGCTTTTCCCTGTTTCTTTCTGAATAGAAATGGATTTTATCTTAGAAAAATTTTCTTGAAAATATCTGGCATTAAGACGGCGGCCAGCTATTAAGGCCGGTAGTTTTTTTAATTGTTCTATTCCCAATGCGCCTGACATTTCAAGTGGGCGAAGGTTGTAGCCTGGTAAAACAAAACGAAACGATTCTTCGAAAGGATTGTCACTTTTAGTGCAGATTTTATTTTCTTTTGGCAAATTACGAGTCCAGCCATGTGCTCGTAATGATAACATGATATGATATAATTCTTCGTTGTCAGTGGTAACCATGCCTCCTTCCATTGTTGATATGTGGTGACTAAAAAAGCAACTATATGTACCGAGTAAACCAAATGTCCCTGAGTGTTTTTCATTCAATGTGGAACCGAGGGATTCGCAGTTATCTTCTATTAAGATGATATTTTTATCTGCAATAATTTTATTTAATTCAGTATAATCTACAATATTTCCTAAGAGGTTTACTGACATTATTGCACGTGTTTTATCTGTAATAGCACTTTTTAATTTATCCAAATCTAGATTTAATGTTTCTTTATCAATATCTACAAATTTAATTTTTAAACCATACTGATGCAATGGATAGTACGTAGTGGACCATGAAACAGCGGGTACAATTATTTCATCCCCTCTCTGTAACATAGGTAACTTCGTGTAAAATAAAGATGCAATGGCTAATAAATTAGCAGATGAGCCTGAATTTACCATAATAGCATATTTACTGCCGACGTATTGAGCAAAATTGTGTTCGAATTCTTTGACAAATTTACCCATAGTAAACATACCGCTCTTAATTACATTGTTTAGAGCATTATATTCATTATCATCCCAAGTTGTAGTTGCTAAAGGAAGCATTTTATTTCACCTCATTAATATAAAAGTTATATGTTTTTTGAATTCCGGATTCTAATGTAGTTTTGGGCGACCAACCTAGTTGAGTTTGCTTGCTTATATCTACTAATTTTTGCTTCATTCCAGATGGTTTTGTGTGGTCATATGAGAAATCACCTTGATAGCCTATTATATTAGCAATGGTTTTATAATATTCTGTAATACTGTAGTCATATCCTAAACCAACATTAATTAAATCAGGAATTGCTCCAAAGTTATTTAAGCTATATAAAACAAAATCGGCCAAATCACCAGCATACATAAATTCACGTCTAACGGAGCCATCTCCCCATACATCAATACTCGGAGTGTTATTATTCAATGCAGTATCTATTTTACGAATTACAGATGGAATCATATGTGATGATTTTTCATCAAAGGTATCCCATTTACCATATAAATTACATGGTATATATGTTTTATATGAGACACCTTTTGTTTTTGACAAATACATGCATAAGCGAGTAGTTAGTATTTTTGAAATAGCATAACCTTCATTGGTTGGTTCTAATTCACCCGTAAGAATTAATTCCTCAGATAAGGGGTTATTAGCCTCTCTGGGGTACATACAGGAACTTCCAAGATTTATTAAATGTTGCACACCATTCTGATATGCAGAATTAATGACATTCATTCCTAACATTGAATTTTGATAACAAAAATCATAGGGGGCAGCTATATTAGCTTGTATACCACCGACTAAACCTGCACAGTGAATAATAAGGTCAGGTTTATTGTTTTTGATATAGGTATTTACGCTGTGACTATCAAGAAGGTTAAGCTCTTTTCTATTCGGCGCTATAACGTTGTACCCCAACAATATAGCTAATTCAGAAATATTTTTCCCAACCATCCCAGATGAGCCTGTAATCATTATTTTCATTATTATTTCTCAATATATATGCTGGGATTGAAGTTGTTATTTTTGAGGCAGAGCATTTTTTGAGCTGTAGTTAAATCAGCCATGACCATTTCTGAACACATCTCTTCCACAGTAATTTGGGGTTCCCATCCGAGTGCTTCTTTTGCTTTACTTGGATCACCTAATAAGGTTTCAACTTCTGCTGGTCTGAAATATTTTTCATTTACTCTTATGATTATATCACCAACACAAACGGCGGGTGATATATTATTATCAACACTAATGACTTTAGCAGTTTCACTAGTACCAGTTCCTTCGAATTTTAATTCGATACCTAATTCTTTAGCAGTCATTTTGACAAATTCGCGGACAGAAATTTGTTTTCCTGTAGCAATAACAAAATCATCGGCATATTCTTGTTGTAACATCAGCCATTGCATTCTAATATAATCTTTTGCATGTCCCCAATCCCGTAAAGAATCTAAGTTTCCTAGTTCAAGACATTTTTCAAGACCTTGAGATATATTAGCTAATGTACGAGTTATTTTTCGGGTAACAAAAGTCTCGCCTCTTCTTGGGGATTCATGATTAAATAATATTCCATTGCATGCATACATGCCATATGATTCTCTATAATTAACAACTATCCAGTATGCATACATTTTTGCAACAGCATAAGGTGAACGAGGGTAGAAAGGAGTGGTTTCCTTCTGAGGTATTTCTCTTACGTCGCCAAATAACTCAGAAGTTGATGCTTGATAAAATTTAGTTTTATGCTCTAACCCATTAATTCGGATAGCTTCAAGTAAACGAAGTGTACCTAATGCATCCGCATCTGCAGTATATTCAGGGGTATCGAAAGACACAGCCACATGAGACATTGCACCTAAATTATAAATTTCATTTGGCTGTATCAGTTTTACTAATCTGATCAGATTTGATGAGTCAGTTAAATCGCCGTAGTGTAGATGTATTTTGTTTGATGTATTGCATATTGAATTGATACGGTCGGTATTGGCTAATGAAGAACGTCTGATTAATCCATGCACCTCATATCCTTTCTCTAAGAGAAATTCAGCCAGATAAGAACCATCTTGTCCGGTAATTCCAGTAATAAAAGCTATCTTCATTTGTTGAACTCCATTAGTTTCAGAAATAGATGGTAATTATATGATTTAGAATAGTAGTTTCTTATAGCGCACACATTTTCTTTTTTTTCTTTGATATCTTCTGTTATGCCAGCGATAGTATTTTTTATCTCTTCATTATTAAAAGAGCATATCCATCCAAGATTATATTTTTTTACTATCGAAGATGAATCAGATTGACCAATACACAATATTGGTAATCCTGCTCCAATATAGTCAAAAAATTTATTTGGCATTTGAGCACTTCCTAAAATAGGAAGAATACCGATATCACATGATGATACTAAACTCGCAGCATCAGTTAAGTTTTTTGTTCCATGAAAAATGATATTATTCTTAGCAAGGGATTTATATTTATTAGCTTTTTCCCCATCACCAACAATATGTAATTCCATATTTTTTTGTTTCGAAACGGATAAGATAATGTCATCCAATGGGAATTGACTTTGTAAATATCCTATATATATCAATTTTATTATTTTATTTTTATCTTGTGTTTTTTCTTTACTACTAGTTAGGTATTTATTCCATCTTTCATCATCATAGCCAAGAGGAATTAGTGCCTTTCTTTCTGAAATGGTATATTTATTAACCCAATCATTTTCAAATGATGGAGAGACATAACTAATGGAATTAAAAACAATCCGGTTCTTTTTATAAAAAAATTTACAATACTGATTAAAAATTTTCTTTGTTAGACCTTTACCGGGAAAAGCATTTGGCCAAATATCTCTTACGTCTAAGTGAAGATAACATTTTTTTAGTTTAGATAATACTATCGCACTGAAATATACTTCTGGAGGAATGCTTGAAATAATTAATTTATCATTTCTTTTTAATTTAAAAATGAGATATAAAAACAACTTTGTTGCAAAAATATAATGGGTAAAAAATCTAGGGATAGAAAGATTTTTCTTATATTTTGGAACCATTATAATCTTATAATTTATATCGCTATTTTTAAAGTTACAAAGTGGAATGTGTTCCTTTTTTTTATGGCTGAAATTAGATGTTATTATTTTACATTCATCATATTTCTTTAGTAGGGAATATAGAGCTAAATTCCGTGTACCACGAGCTTCTATATGATTTTCAAATGGAGATATCAGATATATCACATAAGATCCTTATTAGGATAAGTTGCCTCTTTCAAGTGTTTACTTGAAAAAAAATGGAATACAAAGTATAAAATTAAAAGTGGTAGATTTGATATAAGAACCAAACTGATATTTACAGAGTAGGAATATATCAATATCATGAAGAGTATCATTTTACCAAGAATTGCAATGAAAAAGCCGATAACTTGTATTTTTAATTTATGTAACGCATTAAAAATATAGCAATCTTTAGTTATTGCTATGATACAGAAGAAAAATGCCAAAATAAGGGAACTTTCTAAAAGTGAAAATCTATATGTTATTTTCACCCACAATGATATTATTTCATTGAGGTATATTGATGTAATTGACATTAATATAAGTAGTATCATTAGCATGAGGTTATAGAGTAGATTAATCCTCTTACTATTTTCCGGTTTTAATGCGATTCTGCTCCACAATGGTTTTATTAATACTAACGAACCAATGAGGTAAATGCTACATAACTTATATGCGATATCATAGTAACCAGATTGGCTGCTATTACAATAATATAGAATAAGATATCTGTCTATTACTAAGAAAATGGAAAATAATATTTGTGATAAGAAAAATAATAAAGAAATAATTGCTTTTTTCTTGAAGTTATTAAGTGTGGTCTTGAATGATATAATGGTTGGAGTTATCTTTCGGAAAATAAAAAAATTGAAGGAAACCCTAATAATTATATTAATGAAAATTAGCGTGCATGATAAATATAATATAGATATATACTCATCAAACCAGCCTGATATTATTACAGAACAGAAGATTATATTTATTAGTAATTGTATTAAGTCAATTATACCACTTCGCATTGTTGATAAAAGAAAAACATTCAATGTGTTAAAATAAAATATAACAACACCAAGAATAATAAATGATATTTTCTCGTAACTATCAGCAAAAAATAATAGCATAATTAATAGCAGAGCAGATATAATTAAGTTTATGTTGAATAACTCATTTGTAATTTTAATTGCATGCTGTTTGCTATTATTTATCCATGCATATGTTATATCATTTCTATAACTGTTAGATATACCAAGGTCAAAAGTTAATAATAGAGTTATGGTAGCAAAATAAGTTGCCCATATGCCATATTGTTCTGGTGTAAGTGTTCTAACTAATATCGCAGTCAGCCAGAAGCTACTTAGTAATGAAATGGCTTTCATTAAAATTGCAAAGAGTAATTCTTTTTTCAATGTTATATTTCTGCGTTAGTTCGTGTTTCTGTTATAGATATCTGATGTTTTTTTTCCTATTTCTTCCCAAGAATAAAAGGAGAATATTTTTTTCCATTCGTCTGAGGATGAATAATATTGCCTACTGATATTGATATTATTGAATATTATCAAAAGCATTTCTTCTGCATTTTTTATATCCCATGAGAATTTTTCTCCTATATAGCCAACTTCAAGAGGCTGGGTTAGCCCCCCGGCATCAGACACTAATATTGGTTTCTTATAGGATAATGATTTAAGTAATACACCGCTTTGAGAAATTTGTATATATGGAAGTACTACGACATCACAATTGGATAGGTAGGAATTAAAGTCTTCATCGGATAACTCGGCATTGTAATAAAAAATAGAATTTGGACTATAGTCTTCGGAAAGACAATTGCATATTTTAATATGGTAGTCGTCAGATGCTTTTCCTAGTATGTATAGCTGGCATGTACGATTAAAATTTTCATTTTTTTTGCATGTATTTTTCCATACCGAAATAAATTCCGTTATACCTTTATATTTGCTTATACCACCTATGATTAAAAAATGAATATGATCGTTATCTTTGAATTTATTAGCGATATAATTCGTGTTGATATTATTTAATATTCCATGTGGAATAACCTGTATCCTATTTTTTGTGACATTAAAATCATTGGCTATTTCATTCTTTGTTTGTTCTGCGTGTACTATTATATTAGAAACAGTACTGTAAATTTTTACAAATATCTTTTTATATTTATTATGTGTATTGTGAGGGAGTACATTATGTGCGGTATATACAATATTAACTCCAGTTATCCTTTTTAGTATCTTTATAAAAATTAGATCTATACGTGGTATCCGTAACCACTGGATATGTATGGCTTGAGGTTTTAATTTAAAAGAATAATATAATATTTTTATCCAAGAGAGTGAATATGAAATTGTTTTTATTATTCTATTTTTG
>OCAE01000860.1_pt1 | contig 16408 bp, 21 predicted proteins | sample 1495581 | NCBI WGS metagenome assembly OCAE01 (sample SAMEA2580278, study PRJEB22360) | human gut metagenome | biome: human gut; feature: human-associated habitat; material: faeces | place: Denmark | collected 2008/2010 | reverse complement strand
GTAACACAACCGGCCTTTTTTATCAGCGCAGCCAGCCTTTCTGCTTCGCGGTATCCAGTTCGGCACGTAACCACGCCCAGAATGCCGGATGTACATCCGCGATAAATTTCGTGCGGTCAATCACCTGTTCCAGTGAAATATTGTTTTCCACCCAGCTCTGACCCTTGTTGTGCAGATTCATCAGTACCGGCATCACGCGGTCGATCATATTGGCAATACGGGCCTCGCGGGTTTCTGCGGCGTCATACTCATTCCACAGCCCCTGAAACTCATCCGCCTGCGGCTGCGGCAGCAGACCGAAAATCCGTTTTGCGGCGGCGACTTCTTTTTCTGCGACCGCTTCACGGGCGGCCAGATCAAAGACCAGCACGTCTCCGGCATCAATTTCCACCACATCATGCAGCAGTGCCATTTTCAGGATGCGCAGCATGTCCGCATCTTCAACATACGGCGCAAACGCCATTGCGGTTACAGCAAAATGCCAGCTGTGTTCAGCGGAGTTTTCCTGACGTTCATTGTTCAGCAGGCGGGTTCTGCGGTAAACGCTTTTGAGCTTATCCAGCTCCATCACAAAGGTGATTAACTGAGAAAAAGGAATGACTTCCTGTGCGGGAACAGCTGATGACATAACAACCTCAATACGGATTTATACAGAATACCCCGGACGCAGAGACTGGGTATCTCTGCGCCCGGGTATGACGGGAAATCAGGCTTCTTCAGTAAAGGAGTACGGCAGCGGGAAAAGACTCAGGCGGCTTTCTTCATCTTCACGGATACGGAAGACAGCATCTTCTTCCGTATCATTATTCATCACAATCTGCACCAGTACGCGCTCATCACTCAGGCGGACAGCCGCGAGGATAGTCCCGGTGCGGCGCCAGTTTTCACCTAACTGACGCTCAGCGGCATCACCAGCGACCGGCACATGGCGGCTGTGGCCGATAAGTGTGAACATAGCGCGTTTGTTGGCACCGCGAAATTTGGCGCGGGCCACCATTTCCTGCCCGGTATAACAGCCTTTCTTAAAGCAGATACCCCGGGGAAGGGATTGCAGGTTTGTTGCCTGCGGCAGAAATTCACTGACGGTTGCCGCATCAATTACGGCATAACCGGCTTCAATATCCAGCGCCGTCCACTGGGTGTCAGACGCATCCGGCAGAGACAGGGCATCAGATAACGCACCGGCCTGCTCAGCGGTTTGGATCAGAATAAAGCGCCCCTGCGGCAGCGGCAGATACAGCAGTGTGGTGTCATTGTTGCTGACAACCTGAGTATCCGCATCCGGAACGGTGCTGAAATGCGCCTGTAAGGCGTCTGTCGCTCCGTGACCGGCGATCCCGGTCAGGACTGCACTCTCATCAGCGGCAATCGTCACTTTGGAAAATACCGCGTATTTTTTCAGTTCCGCGAGCTGGGTATCCAGCGCACTGCGGCGGATAAGGTAGGCGTAACCGTCTTTATAATGAAACAGACGCAGATCACTCCACATTTTCCCTTTGGCATCACAATGGGCACACAGCACATGCTGATCATCAGCCAGAGCGTCGATATCAGCGGTGACCTGTCCCTGAAGATACTTCTGACTGTCCGGGCCGGTGATGGTCACCAGCGCCAGATCGCTGAGGGGAATCAGCGTCAGAGGGAGAGAATCACTCAGTTGCGGGAGTAATGCGTTTGTTTCTGTGTTCATGATGTTTTACCTGTCCGGAGAGCTGTGCAATGTATGGTAAAAGAGATAACAGACATTGCAAGAGAATATTATTGATCCTTTGTGTGATGCGGCACATGCGGAGTGACAATGAAATTCTCAGCTGCGGATTTCATTTATTTTTCCGCCTGAGACGCATTTTTCTCCGGCATGTGCGGCAGACGATTTTCTTTATTATCAGGGCTTGGTAGGCTACGCTGGTATCATCAGTTATGTTTACCGGTCTGACAAACCGCTTCTTATAAAAAGGATATACCGGTGTTAGATATTGAAAATAAAGCCCGCATCCACTGGGCCTGCCGTCGCGGCATGCGGGAGCTGGATATTGCGATCATGCCGTTCTTTCAGCATGAATATGACACGCTGACCGATGCTCAGAAACAGGACTTTGTGCAGCTGCTGAACTGTCCGGATCCGGATCTGTTTAACTGGCTGATGAATAAAGGCCGCCCGGATGACGAGGCGCTGTATCAGATCATCCGGCTGATTCAGGAACGTAATCAGGCTCGGATGGCAGCACAGAATGCAGCGTATTATCCGGACTGACCGGCAGAGAAAGTCATAACCGGTCACAGTTATTTCATAGGAAACCGGGAAGGAATGCCGTATATTTTCCGGCTGACGACACGGGATAACCGGGTTCTCAGCCGGACAGCAGGTGCTGTCATTGTGTCAGGATACAGGGGGCAGGCCGTGGTTTTGTGGAAATCAGTATTACGTGTCTCATTTAAGACTCAGGTCTTCTCAACACTGATTTATGGTGCGCTGGCGCTGAGTGTGTTATTTGCGCCCTGGCCCGGCAGAACCTCATTTATCTGGCTGCCGCTCACCTTGCTGCTGATTGCAGGCTGGGGGCGGACACAACATAAAATCAGCAAACGCGCCGGTCCCGCCAGTCTGCAGAATCAGAACCGGATTTTATGGCGCAAAAGCGAGTGGGAAATCACCAAGCCGCCGTATATCACCCGGCTGGGGATTCGCCTGCATCTGCGCTCACTGACTTCCGGGCGGCAGAAATACCTGTGGATAGCCTCTGACAGTGTCCCGAAAGAGGCATGGAACAGCCTTAATCAGCTGCTTTTACAGTATCCGGATATCTGATCCGCTTACAGCAGTGCCTGTACTTCCCCGAGCACCTGCATGCACCATGCGGCGATACGCTCTTCGCTCTCGTCATACTGATTGACATCATCAAGTGCCAGGCCGACAAAGTGTTTGCCGTCCGGGGTCAGGGCTTTCGGGCTGGTGAAGGTATAACCGTCCACCGGCCAGTAACCGGCAAATTTCACCCCGGATGATTGCAGCTGCTGATGCAGATAACCCAATGCGTCCAGGAACCAGTCACTGTAATCCACCTGATCACCCATGCCGTACATAGCGACAATTTTTCCCGATAAATCAAGCTGCGGTAACTGATCCCATACCGCCAGCCAGTCTTCCTGGATTTCACCGAAATCCCAGGTCGGAATACCGAGGATCAGCACCGGGTAGCTTTCCATCAGTTGCAGATCTGTCTCTTTCACATCATGGAGTTCAACGAGATCATCACCTAAAATATCACGGATTTTTTCAGCTGCCATTTCGGTATAGCAGGTGCTGGAACCATAAAAAAGACCAATTTTCATCTGTTTATTCTGCTGTGTATCAGGTAAAAAATGAAAGCTTACCGCTTCTGTGCGCTGCTTTCATCACAGGATTACGGTATTGTAACAGAAGATAAGTTAATTCTGACACGGGAATTCAAACGGGAGGTCAGCGGTGAAGGACGCCGTACAACACAGCGAAAGTGATGCACTGACAGAGCAGTTTCTTGATACTATCTGGCTGGAACAGAATTTATCGGAAAACACTCTGGCATCCTACCGCCTGGATTTGCAGGCACTGGCGGACTGGCTGGCACCGCAGGATCTGGACTGGTTATCACTGACCACCCTTGATTTGCAGGCTTTTCTGGCAGACAGGCTGGATCGCGGTTACAAAGCCACCAGTTCGGCGCGGATGCTCAGTTCGCTGCGCCGGTTTTTCCAGTATTGCTACCGTGAAAAACTGCGGACGGATGATCCGACCATTCAGCTGTCAGCACCCAAACTGCCCGCCCGGCTGCCGAAAGATTTAAGTGAAAGCCAGGTGGATGACCTGCGGTGCATGCCCTGCGGGCGGCTCCGGAGGGGCCGGAGCCGCTTGAACTGCGCGATAAAGCCATGCTGGAAGTGCTTTATGCCTGTGGTCTGCGCGTGACAGAACTGGTGTCACTGTCGCTGCCGGATGTCAGTCTGCGCCAGGGCGTGATCCGCGTAATCGGTAAAGGTAATAAAGAGCGCCTGGTGCCGATGGGGGAAGAGGCAGTGTACTGGCTGGAGGTCTATCTGGCACAGGCCAGGCCGTCACTGCTGAACGGGCAGGCCGCAGATGTGCTGTTTCCGAGCAAACTCGGGCGGCAGATGACACGGCAGACATTCTGGCACCGTATCAAACATTATGCGGTGGTGGCGGGAATTGCGACAGAAAAACTCTCGCCCCATGTGCTGCGCCATGCCTTTGCCACGCACCTGCTCAATCACGGGGCCGATCTGCGGGTGGTGCAGATGCTGCTGGGGCACAGTGATTTATCCACCACACAAATTTATACCCATGTCGCGACGGAGCGGTTACGTACGCTGCACCAGCAGCACCATCCGCGCGGCTGATAAGGAAACAGTATGCTGAAAATTGTATCATCCGCACTGGCGCTTCTGCTGGTGTTCAGCCACGGTGCAGCCGCCGGGGAAAGCGAAATCAGGGCGGCACTGGGCAAGATGGATATGACCGCCACCATGATCCGCCCGTCACCTGTACCGGGGGTCTCGGCGGTTGCCACGCCGCAGGGGATTTTTTATATCAGTGATGACGGCCGTTATCTGCTGCAGGGGCCGATGTTTGATATGAGCGGCAAAACTCCGAAAAACATCACCAATAATGTGCTGCTGGATGAGCTGAACAGCCTGGAAAATGAGATGATCATTTATAAATCTCAGCGCGGCAGCCACGTTATTACGGTCTTTACGGATATCACCTGTCCGTACTGCCTGAAATTACATAATGAAAATAAGGCGCTGAATGATAAAGGCATTACGGTCCGTTATCTGGCGTTTCCGCGTAAAGGGCCGGAGTCGGCGGTCGGGCGGGACATGCAGTCTGTCTGGTGTAACGGCTTCAAAACCAAAGCGCTGGATAATGCGTTCCGTAATGAGCCGATCCCGCAGATAGACAGCTGTAACATTGATATCAGTAAACACTATAATCTCGGCCTGAAATTCGGCATCACCGGTACCCCGGCGATTGTCCTTGAGGACGGAACGCTTATTGCCGGTTACTTATCTGCAGATAAAATTGCTGAATTAGTGAATAAATAATTAATAGTATAATCAGGTTGTTATGATAAAAACAGAACTCCGCCGCCGTGATGCGGCGGATTACACCGCACTGCTTTCTCCCGATCGCCCCGAACTGCTATGCCGCCTGTATGCCGCCAGAGGGATCACCTCTGCGGAACAACTGGAACGCGGCGCACGCGGACTGCTTAATTACGGTCAGCTCAATGGTATCGATCAGGCCGTCGCATTACTGAAAGAGGCACTGCATCAGAATCAGCGGATTGTGATTGTCGGAGATTTTGATGCTGACGGCGCAACCAGCACCGCACTGTCGGTGCGCGCACTGCGCCGGATGGGGTTCCGGCAGGTGGATTTCCTGGTCCCCAACCGTTTTGAGGACGGCTACGGGCTCAGCGCTCAGGTGACAGAGCAGGCCCGCCGCAAAGGGGCAGAGCTGATTATGACCGTGGATAACGGCATCTCCTCTCATGGGGGTGGGCCTGCCGCTCATGCTGCCGGGATCCGCGTGATTGTGACTGACCACCATCTGCCGGGGGAGATCCTGCCGCCGGCGGAAGCAATCATTAACCCGAACCTGGCAGACTGCGGATTTCTCTCTAAATCTCTGGCCGGTGTCGGCGTAACCTTTTATCTGATGTCCGCGTTGCGGGCATCACTGCGGGCGGATGACTGGTTCGTGCAACAGAATATTGCCGAGCCGAACCTGGCTGAAATGCTGGATCTGGTCGCACTGGGTACGGTGGCGGATGTGGTACCGCTTGATCAGAACAACCGCATCCTGGTACATCAGGGGCTGAACCGCATCCGTGCCGGACGCTGCTGTGCCGGGATCACCGCACTGCTGGAAATCTCTAAACGACAGGCATCCGGGCTGGTGGCGAGTGACCTGGGGTTTGCCCTCGGGCCGCGTCTGAATGCGGCGGGCAGACTGGATGATATGTCAGTCGGTGTTGAACTGCTGCTGACGGATGATATGGCGAAAGCCCGCATGCTGGCGCATGAGCTGGATGGCCTGAACCAGACCCGGCGCGAAATCGAGCAGGGGATGCAGCAGGAAGCGCTGACGCTGTTCAGCAAAATTGAGCATAGCACCACGGAAATGCCATCGGGCATTGCGTTGTATCACCCGGAATGGCATCAGGGCGTGGTCGGTATTCTCGCCTCGCGCATCAAAGAGCGTTATCACCGACCGGTGATTGCCTTTGCCCCCTGCGGTGATGGTCTGCTGAAAGGCTCCGGACGCTCGGTAAGCGGCCTGCATCTGCGGGATGTGCTCGAGCGGCTCGATACCCTTAATCCGGGAATGATGACGGCATTCGGCGGGCATGCCATGGCGGCCGGGCTTTCTCTGCCGGAATCCTGTTTTCCTGATTTTCAGCATAAATTTGCCGCGCTGGTGGACGATATGATTGACCCCGGGCTGCTGCACGGCGTTATCTGGAGCGACGGCATGCTGTCACCGCAGGATATGACACTGGAAACCGCCGGCCTGCTGCGCGAAGGCGGGCCTTGGGGGCAGGGGTTCCCGGAGCCGCTGTTTGACGGCACATTCCGGCTGCTGCAACAGCGTATCGTCGGTGAAAAACACCTGAAAGTGATGATTGAACCGGAAGGCGGTGGTCCGCTGCTCGACGGAATTGCCTTTAATGTTGATGTGAATTACTGGCCGGACAACAGTGTGCAGCGGGTTCGTCTCGCCTATAAACTGGATGTGAATGAGTTCCGCGGACAGCGCAGTGTGCAGTTACTGATAGAACATCTCTGGCCGGATTAATTTTAGTCCGAAAGAGGGTTGCGGTGCTGTCATGATGAGCGGATTTTCGTTACAATATACAGTTCTCACATTATTACCTGACAATCAACAAAAAGATAAAAGACATGTTTGAAATTAACCCGGTAAAAAATCAGATCCAGGATTTGACTGAACGTACTTCGGTGCTTCGGGGGTATCTTTGACTACGATGCCAAGAAAGAGCGCTTAGAAGAAGTTAACGCCGAGCTGGAACAGCCTGACGTCTGGAACGAACCTGAACGTGCCCAGGCACTCGGTAAGGAACGCGCCTCTCTGGAAGCCATCGTGGAAACCATCGATGACCTTGACCAGGGGCTTGAGGATGTCAGCGGTCTGCTGGAACTCGCCGTCGAAGCCGATGACGAAGAGACCTTTAACGAAGCGGTTGAAGAGCTGAAGGGACTGGAAGACAAACTCGGTCAGCTGGAATTCCGCCGGATGTTCTCCGGTGAATATGACAGCGCTGACTGCTACCTTGATCTCCAGGCCGGTTCCGGCGGTACAGAAGCTCAGGACTGGGCAAGCATGCTGCTGCGTATGTATCTGCGCTGGGCAGAAAGCCGCGGCTTTAAAACCGAAATTATTGAAGAATCTGACGGCGATGTGGCTGGCCTGAAATCGGCAACGGTTAAGATCAGGGGCGAATATGCCTACGGCTGGTTGCGCACAGAAACCGGCGTTCCCCGCCTGGTACGCAAGAGCCCGTTTGACTCCGGCGGCCGCCGCCATACCTCGTTCAGTTCCGCGTTTATCTATCCGGAAGTGGACGATGATATTGATATTGAAATCAATCCGGCGGATATCCGTATTGACGTTTACCGCGCCTCCGGTGCCGGTGGTCAGCACGTCAACAAAACGGAATCTGCAGTGCGTCTGACCCATATTCCGACCGGTATCGTCACACAGTGCCAGAATGACCGCTCGCAGCATAAGAATAAAGATCAGGCTTTCCGTCAGATGAAAGCAAAACTTTATGAATATGAAATGCAGAAGAAAAACGCCGATAAACAAGAAATGGAAGATAACAAATCCGACATCGGTTGGGGCAGTCAGATCCGTTCTTATGTGCTTGATGATTCCCGGATTAAAGATCTCCGTACCGGTGTGGAAACCCGCAATACGCAGGCTGTATTAGACGGTGATCTGGATAAATTTATTGAGGCCAGCTTAAAAGCGGGTTTATAAGGATTAAAAATGTCACAAGACCAACACAGTGCTGAGCAGGCACCTGATTTAAATAACGAATTAAAAACACGCCGTGAAAAACTGGCACTGCTGCGTGAAAAAGAAGCCGTTGCATTCCCGAATGATTTCCGCCGTGACGCGGTATCCGGTGATCTGCATGAAAAATATGGCGAAAAAAGCGCGGAAGAGCTGGAAGCTCTGAATATCGAAGTGGCGATTGCCGGCCGTATGATGACCCGCCGTATCATGGGTAAAGCCTCTTTTGCTACCTTACAGGACACTGCGGGCCGTATTCAGATTTACGTTTCCCGTGATGATCTGGCTGAAGGCGTGTACAACGAATCCTTTAAAAAATGGGATCTGGGCGATATCCTCGCGGCACGCGGTAAGTTATTTAAAACCAAAACCGGTGAGCTGACTGTTCACTGTACCGAAGTCCGCCTGCTGACCAAAGCACTGCGTCCGTTACCGGATAAATTCCATGGTCTGAATGACCAGGAAACCCGTTACCGCCAGCGTTATCTGGATCTGATCGCCAACGATGAATCCCGTCATACCTTTGCGGTGCGTTCACGTATTCTGGCTGAAATCCGTAAATTCATGGTGAAAAAAGGGTTTATGGAAGTAGAAACCCCGATGATGCAGGTGATCCCGGGCGGGGCAAGTGCGCGTCCGTTTGTTACCCATCATAATGCGCTGGATATCGATATGTATCTGCGTATTGCGCCGGAACTGTATCTGAAGCGTCTGGTGGTCGGTGGTTTTGAGCGTGTGTTTGAAATCAACCGTAACTTCCGTAACGAAGGGGTTTCTCCGCGTCACAACCCTGAATTCACCATGATGGAACTTTATATGGCGTATGCCGATTATAAAGACCTGATTGCGCTGACCGAAGAGCTGTTCCGTACTATTGCGCAGGATGTGCTGGGCAACCCGGTTGTGAAATACGGTGACCAGGAATTCGATTTCGGCAAACCGTTTGCCAAACTCACCATGAAAGAAGCTATCTGCAAATATCGTCCGGAAACCAATATGGCGGATCTGGATGATATGGATAAAGCGGTTGCTATCGCGAAATCCCTGAACATCAAAATTGAAAAATCATGGGGTCTGGGCCGCGTACAGTGTGAAATCTTCGAGGAAGTGGCAGAAAGCCATCTGATCCAGCCGACATTCATCATTGAATATCCGGCAGAAGTCTCTCCGCTGGCACGCCGTAATGACGATAATCCGTTTATTACTGACCGCTTTGAATTCTTTATCGGCGGTCGTGAAATCGGTAACGGTTTCTCCGAGCTGAACGATGCGGAAGATCAGGCAGAACGTTTTGCCGAGCAGGTCCGCCAGAAAGACGCCGGTGATGACGAAGCGATGTTCTATGACGAAGACTATGTTGTTGCACTGGAACACGGTCTGCCGCCGACAGCGGGTCTGGGTATCGGGATCGACCGTATGGTTATGCTGTTTACTGACAGCCACACCATCCGTGACGTCATCCTGTTCCCTGCAATGCGTCCGGGAAAATAATTGCTGCAGTAAATGAATACGGGGCCTCACAAATTTGTGGGGCTTTTTTTTCACTATCCTCTTGATAAACAAGATGACCGGCGTATAATCTCACACATCCTGACGCGGGCGTAGTTCAATGGCAGAACGAGAGCTTCCCAAGCTCTATACGAGGGTTCGATTCCCTTCGCCCGCTCCAGACAAACCTCTCTGAACATCTCCTGAAGTCTCCCGACTCCACTAAAATCAAGCCTTACAGCTAAAACTCAGTATTCTGAGGTCTACCGCCGTCTTTTGGAATCTATACAATTTGTTGTATAGTTTTTTGTATAGAAATTTTCTATTCAATCTCGGCTATACAATATGGTGGTTTATGAAGCTGACAGACATGGCAATTAAGCGTGCTAAATCAAAGGAAAAGGCATACACACTGGCGGATGGCGGTGGCTTATCTCTGTTGGTTGATATCAATGGCTCTAAGGGCTGGCGCTTTCGTTATCAGTTTGCAGGCAAAACAAAAATGTTATCTCTCGGCGTATATCCGGTGGTCACTCTTACTGAAGCCCGGGCAAAAAGGGACGAAGCCAAAAAGCTGATCGCTGGTGGCATAAACCCGAGTGATGTTCGCAAGGCTCAAAAGCAGGAGATGGAGAACCGCCATGAAAATACATTCGAGGGGATAGCGCGGGAATGGTATTCAAAGCGTATTGACCGGTGGTCAGCATCCTACGCTGAGGAAATGATGGAAACCTTTGAAAAGGATGTTTTCCCGTTGATTGGCAGTCGTCCGATAGCAGAGATAAAGCCAATGGAGCTAATGACGGTATTGTCCCGCCTAAACGACAGGGGAGCCACTGAGAAGCTCAGAAAGGTACGGCAACGCTGCGGCGAGGTATGGCGGTATGCGATAGTCACCGGTAGGGCTGAATACAATCCGGCTCCGGATCTGGCATCCGCATTTGCCCCGCATAAAAAAACACACTATGCCTTTTTGAAAGTGGACGAGATACCGGCGTTCTGCAAAGCACTGAACACGTATACCGGCAGTTTCCTTGTCAAAATGGCAATGCGCTTACAGATGATTACCGGCGTTCGCCCTGGTGAATTGCGTAAAGCAGAGTGGTCAGAGATTAATTTCGATAATCGTACATGGGAAATACCGGCAGAAAAAATGAAGATGCGCCGTCCTCATATTGTGCCGCTGTCTCTGCAAGTCGTGAACATTCTGGAGCAATTACAGCCAATATCAGGGCAAGGGCAGTTTGTTTTCCCTGGTCGCATTAAATCCAGCCAGCCAATGAGTGAAATGGCACTGAATGTCCTGATCCGCCGGATTGGATATGCGGGGCGTGTCACCGGTCACGGCTTCCGGCATACCATGAGCACTATCCTGCACGAACAAGGTTATAACACCGCATGGATTGAGACACAGCTTGCACACGTCGATAAAAACTCAATCAGGGGCACATACAACCACGCTCAGTACATCGACGGGCGCAGGGAAATGCTCCAGTGGTACGCGGACTATATGGACGCACTGGAGAACGGTGATAACGTTGTTCACGGTAATTTCAAACAGGCATAATCCACAATCCACCAGCAGCAGACCGAACCAGCCAGAGTAAAGGCTGGTTTTTTTATATCAGAAATACGTTACCTGTATAAATAGACAGGTGTAGTGGTCTTTAGTAGACTGGCGTAGACGGTAAGAATAAAGCTATGCCTAGGCTGATCCCCGAAAACCAGTACACCTCTACTGGCTGGCATAGCTCCAACAAAAAGAGGGCGCGAGGTGGCGTATGCCTATAATAGAAAATCTGCCTGATTTAAGTCATTGGCGAACTATTCAGGAATTTACTGTTGAGCAAGCAGCTTTATTATTAGCTGGTATTGACCCATATGATCATGAGGATGGGTTAGAATCAGTTAGAAATAATTACCATGGGAGATGGAAATTAGCATTTGGATTATCCGATGGGCTTGTTAGTGCTATAAGACGTGGAGTTTTAACCCCGATAGTATGCATTGGAGAGCAAAAATTTTGGGATGAGTACGGAAATTTAGATGGTATAAAATATCAAGTAATAAAAGCCACTGATAGGTCAATGAATATATCAAAATCCAGAACAATAATCACTCGGGATGCTTTATTTTCGTGGGTTGAGTTTGAAAGAGTTGATTTTGCAAAAAGACCAGTAGTTAAAAATAAAGGTACAATTATAGAGAGTGAAAAAATAACTTCGGTTTATGAGGCTACTATTGATAAAAATAAACAAGACGTGATCTTATTAACTAAGAGAGAACATAAGTCTGAGGGTTTAGAGTATGTAGATGAAGCCATTGAGCAATTATGGTCTACTTTTGATGAGGATGATATACAGACAGCTCCAACAAAGGAGGAGGTAGTCACATTTCTCAAAGGGAAGGGTGCTACGGGAAATATGGCAAGTGCTATAGATTTGATTCTGAGGCCGAACATGGTAAAGCTCGTGGACGAATGCCAAAAAAGAAAGGGTAATCACCAATTAACTGTTTGATTTATATTGGCTTTCATGAGTGGTAGGTACTGTTAGATAGGTGGTGTTGTAGTTCAGGCTTATTTAATGGTGTATACCGATTATAACCATTTATATCTATTTTTATGTTTGAATTTTAACTTTAATTGCTTCTGTAAACCTCACACCGTCTACTCAGGTGTTTAAAGGACTAATGCAGGAGGCTATATGCCAGCAATTACTTCACAGAAAGAAAGTCTCATCCGTTTGCCGGAAGTCATTCGGCGTACCGGCTGTTCTAAGCCGTGGCTGTACAAACTCATTGATGCCGGTAAATTCCCAAAACAGGTAAAAATCGGCTCCCGTTCTATTGCCTTTGTTGAATCAGAGGTTGATGCGTGGGTAGCAAATAAAATCGCGGAATCCCGTTCCGGGGAGGTGCTGTGATGAAAAAATTCATTTCGCCGACTGCTGAAGAACGCCTCGCGTTATTAAATGGATATAGTGAGCCGTATGATCGCCTAATTTGTGAAAAGGAGCGACATCACATTACATCAATTTCCAGAACTACAGCATATATACTCGAGAAAGAGGAACGCTTCCTAGCTCGTAAAATATTGGGCCGCAACTCCTGTGCCTGGCTGCTGAGTGATTTTCTTTTTTGGATTCATAATCCGCCGAAAGTTGACAACGTAAATAACCCGCACAGTCGGAAACCGGACTAACAGAATTAGTCTGCAATTACACGCAAAACAGCTTTTATTTATTCTCAGTTCTGTTTTGCGGGAGTTTGCGACAAATTTAGTTCAGTCTGGATACGTTGTCGCGACAGCTCTTATTAATTAAATAAAGAGACGAAATTATGAAAAAGAAAATGACCGTAATGGGTCAGGGCTTCGCTCACTCTGAAATTAAGATTGACAATAGTTTTAATAATTTAATTCCGGTTGCTAATAGCAATATCGGAGGAAAAGAAATTCAGTCTGTCAGTGCCAGAAAGTTACATTCGTTTCTCAGGGTAGGCCGTGATTTTACGACATGGATTAAGGGGCGAATTAAGCAGTACGGTTTTATAGAGAATGTCGATTACATCATTGTCGAAAATTTGATCTCCCCCGTTTCGGGGAGGTCAAAATCCCGTCAGCGTATTGAGTTTGATTACATTGCCAGTATCAATATGGGCAAAGAATTATCAATGGTCGAGCGTAACGACCAGGGCAGGTTAGCCCGTCAGTATTTTATTGAATGCGAGGAACGATTACACCGAATTGCCCCGGAGGAGCTGAAAGCGGCTCTGCAAAACTGGCGTAAAAATCGTGTGGACGCATGTGAGGAGCATAAAAATATGGCGGAGGCTATGAAAGGCTATATCGAACGCACTGGCGATAACCAGAAAGGTTTCGCATACAGCAACGAATCCCGTTTTATCAATAAACTGGTACTGGGTATTGATCCTGTTCAGTGGGCGAAACGTAAAGGAATTAAGAGTAAAGACGTCAGAGATAATATGAATGCCGGACAGTTAAAACTGCTGGCGTATCTGGAGGTCCGCAATTGTGCATTTCTCGATGTCGATACCACTACACCCCAAAGAAAAGCTCAACTCACTGAGCTGGCGCAGCGTTGGTTAGCACAGTACGCAGAGGTAACACAATGAATACCTGTCAGAAGAAATTCTCTCATTGGCTGGGCGGTGTGTGTGTGGTGCCTGATGGGGTATGCATAACAGCCGGTTACTCACAAATGAAAAAAGACAGCGTGGTGGCTGTCTTCATTCAATTCTATACGAACTACATCTCTTTAAGAGTTTCAGTTACTAACCTACCCAATAGTATTGGGTCAGTTCAGAGGCTCCACGATGATATCGGGTTGGTTCCGGTGATCCTGACAGCCGGGGTTTGCACAAAGCCAACGATATTGGCTCAGTCTGAGTGTAGTCATATGACCATACCTTCCGCTGGTGGGCGGGATTTGAACCTGGTAAATATCATTTACTCGGTTCAGCATAGTAACCATGTGAATGACGTTCACGAGGTTGATTGCTTGGTTTTGCGTTGCCTGCGCTTAATTTCAGCCCTTACAGCAGTAACTATAAATTGTGCCTTACTTTCACCATCTTCAAGATTTTTTTCTAAATCTGTTACGACATCATGCGGAAAGCGAGCATTTAGCTGTTGTGATTTGTTATTGGTTGAACTTGTTGCCATTACTGAATCTCCATACGATTGCTGCGATTCAGTATACGCAAATAAAAATGCAATGAAAGGGTTGAAGTGCGATTCACTTAGAGGTAACGTTAAAAGCAATGGTGCGATTCACCATATGGCAACGCCTCGAAGTGCTACCCACACTATCGAGGCGTTTAACCACAATGTTAATTGGAGTAACACTATGGCTATGTATAAGTCTACCCAAACTCACCCTAAATTTAAATGGCGTTTCTTCTCCTGCCAGCAGTCCAGATATTTCACCGTTGAAGCCCGCAGCGAACAGGAAGTCCGCTCAATGCTGCCTGATGCGCCGTGCCTTTTTTCTGCCCGTATCCGTCAGGGGGTGAATCATGCTTAAAACTTTCCGGATTACCGGCTATGCCGTCAATAAGCGCGGCCTGACAGTCGGGTTTAACCAGACTATTTCAGCCACCAGCCAGAAGCAGGCACAACAGCAGGCGATTGCGAAATGTGAAGTGTCCGGTCAACGCTATATCCGTATCACCCGGAGGATTGAGGTAAGAAGCCATGCGTAACCCAGAGCCGAATGAGTATTACACCCACAGTAATGGTGACACGGTATTAGTCCTGTCCGTTCAGTTTAACCGGGTGACGTTTATCCGTGACGGGTTCGACAGCCCGGTCATCATGACACTGAGCCGGTTTGTCAAAGAATACACTTATGCAGGGAGAGCATGATGATGACTGACAAAAAAGAAATCAAACCCGCTGATATCCATGATTATTTAATCCGGACTGATTTGAATCAGTTAAGCACGGAGGAGCTGCAAAGGCTTCAGGGGATTTCTGTCAGCGCAAGTGACGGGATTATGGCAGGACTGAAAGCAATGGGGGAGTGTGCGTTTTGGGCGTGTGACAGTGAAAATTACAGTGACAGCCAGGCAAAAGATGATCTCCGCCGTATCAGTGAATCCCTGATGTATTTACTCCGTATCGCCGAAGCCCTGAGCCTCAATGCAGATAACGCCCAATTTCTGATTTACCAGCGTGACGGTTTTCCGTTTGCGGAGGTGAACAATGGCAAATATTGATTTAATCCGGGCAGTGAAACTGAAAGCTAACGGGCAATGGCAGGGCATACTGTCTGCTGTGGGGGCAGATCTGCCGGTAAATACACATACAGCCTGCCCTGGATGCGGTGGAAAAGATCGGTTCCGCTTTGATGATAAGGACGGCAACGGCACGTTTATCTGTAACCAGTGCGGCGCAGGTGACGGGTTAGCTCTCGTTCAGCGTGTGCTGGGCGTGGGAGTTACGGAAGCCGCGAAAGAAGTTGCCATGATTATCGGTATTGATACCCGTTCAGACCATCAGCCCGCCAGAGAACGGACTCCGGTCAGTGTGCAGCAGCAGAGCCACAAAGCCGATCGGCAGCAGCGTGACACAGCAGAGAAACAAAAACGCTTCACAGAGCGATACTGCGGCCTGTTATCACAGGTTCAGCAGGGAGAATCCGTTTATCTGACCGGTAAAGGGCTGACCGGTTTCATGCTGCCGTTACTGCCTGACGGGTCAATCCTGATCCCGCTGGTGAATGCAACCGGCACCGTCACCGGCGCACAGACCATTAAACCGGACGGCGGGAAACGCCTGTTAACGGACTGTACGAAAAAAGGCAGTTACTATCCCGTCAATGCGCCTGAGAACGTTTCTGAGGTGATTATCGCGGAAGGGCTGGCAACTGCCCTGACATGTCACTTAATCCGCCCTGACGCACTGACCGTGGCAGCAATGGATGCCGGGAACCTGATCCACGTTGCGAAGCACTTTCGGGACCAGTACGCGCGCGCGACCCTCATCATTTCTGCCGATAATGACGCAGATAACACGGTTAACACCGGCAGAGAAAAAGCAGAGGCGGCGGCATGGGCTGTAAATGGTCAGGTGACGATACCGGCCACCAGCGGTGACTGGAACGATGTGTATCAGGCGGAGGGGCTGGATGCCGCAATACAGGCATTTAATCAGGGGATATATCAGCCGGAAAGCGGCGACAGCGGACAGGCATCGGAACCGGCAGAGAAACCCGCCGCAGCCGACCAGATGAAGCCCCGGATTGAAGCCCGTGATAACGGTGTCTTTCAGGTGATCCCGAAGCTGGATAAAGAAACCGGGGA
>OCAE01000857.1_pt1 | contig 16417 bp, 14 predicted proteins | sample 1495581 | NCBI WGS metagenome assembly OCAE01 (sample SAMEA2580278, study PRJEB22360) | human gut metagenome | biome: human gut; feature: human-associated habitat; material: faeces | place: Denmark | collected 2008/2010 | reverse complement strand
CTCCTTTTCTGTATCGTGGAAATCATTTTCGTTTTATTCAATTATAATGCAAGAAGTCTTGTACTGATCGGATGAGTGAAGCTGAACATGTCTCATGTTGCCCGTTGTTGGCTTTTCCGTCAGCCCTGTTTATGCCACTATGTTTTGTTGACTTTTTCGGTCTGGTTGAGCGTTGTCGGGAGCAAGTGTGAGCAGCAAAGTTGAACAACTGCGTGCGCAGTTAAATGAACGTATTCTGGTGCTGGACGGCGGCATGGGCACGATGATCCAGAGCTACCGTCTGAGTGAAGAGGATTTCCGTGGTGAACGCTTTGCCGACTGGCCGTGCGACCTGAAAGGTAATAATGACCTGCTGGTGCTTAGCAAGCCAGAGGTGATTGCTGCCATACACAACGCGTATTTTGACGCGGGCGCGGACATCATTGAAACCAACACCTTCAACTCCACTCCTATCGCAATGGCGGATTACCAGATGGAATCCCTGTCGGCGGAGATCAACTTTGCCGCCGCGAAACTGGCGCGCGCTTGTGCTGATGAGTGGACCGCACGCACCCCGGAAAAACCACGCTATGTTGCGGGCGTTCTCGGCCCAACCAACCGGACCGCGTCGATCTCGCCGGATGTGAATGATCCGGCATTCCGTAATATCACCTTTGACCAGTTGGTGGCCGCTTACCGCGAATCCACCAAAGCGCTGGTGGAAGGCGGCAGTGATCTGATTTTAATTGAAACCGTCTTTGATACGCTGAACGCGAAAGCGGCGATTTTCGCCGTTAAAGAGGAGCTGGAGGCGCTGGGCGTCGACCTGCCGATCATGATTTCCGGCACCATCACCGATGCTTCAGGCCGTACGCTTTCCGGTCAGACAACGGAGGCGTTTTATAACTCCCTGCGCCATGCCGAGCCTCTGACCTTCGGTCTCAACTGTGCGCTGGGACCGGACGAACTGCGCCAGTATGTGCAAGAGCTTTCACGCATTGCCGAATGCTACGTGACGGCACACCCGAACGCCGGGTTGCCCAACGCTTTCGGTGAATACGATCTGGACGCCGATACGATGGCGGGTCAGATCCGCGAGTGGGCCGAAGCGGGTTTCCTGAACATCGTTGGCGGCTGCTGCGGTACCACTCCGGAACACATTGCGGCGATGAACCGCGCCGTCGAGGGATTGGCGCCACGTCAGTTGCCGGAGATCCCCGTCGCCTGCCGTCTGTCCGGTCTCGAGCCGCTGAATATTGGCGACGACAGCCTGTTTGTGAACGTCGGTGAACGTACCAACGTCACCGGTTCCGCCAAATTTAAGCGCCTGATCAAAGAAGAAAAATACAACGAAGCGCTGGATGTTGCCCGTCAGCAGGTCGAAAGCGGTGCGCAGATTATCGATATCAACATGGATGAGGGGATGCTCGACGCCGAAGCGGCGATGGTGCGCTTCCTCAATCTGATTGCCGGTGAGCCGGATATTGCTCGTGTGCCGATCATGATTGACTCCTCAAAATGGGAAGTCATCGAGAAAGGGCTGAAGTGCATTCAGGGGAAAGGCATCGTTAACTCCATCTCCATGAAAGAGGGGGTTGAGATCTTCACCCACCACGCGAAGCTGCTGCGTCGCTACGGTGCGGCGGTAGTGGTGATGGCCTTTGATGAACAGGGCCAGGCGGATACCCGCGCGCGTAAAATCGAGATTTGCCGCCGTGCGTACAAGATTCTCACCGAAGAGGTGGGCTTCCCGCCGGAAGACATTATTTTCGACCCGAATATTTTCGCGGTAGCGACCGGGATTGAAGAGCACAACAACTACGCACAGGACTTTATCGGCGCGTGTGAAGACATCAAACGCGAGCTACCGCATGCGCTGATCTCTGGCGGCGTGTCCAACGTTTCGTTCTCGTTCCGCGGTAACGACCCGGTACGTGAAGCCATTCACGCGGTGTTCCTTTACTACGCCATTCGCAACGGCATGGACATGGGGATTGTGAACGCCGGACAGTTGGCGATTTACGACGATTTGCCGGCTGACCTGCGCGACGCGGTCGAGGACGTGATCCTCAACCGTCGTGATGACGGCACTGAGCGACTGCTGGAACTGGCGGAGAAATACCGTGGCAGCAAGAGCGATGAGACGGCCAACGCCCAACTGGCGGAATGGCGCACCTGGGAAGTGAAAAAACGCCTCGAATACTCGCTGGTTAAAGGCATCACCGAATTTATCGAGCAGGACACCGAAGAGGCGCGTCAGCAGGCCGCCCGTCCGATTGAAGTGATTGAAGGGCCGCTGATGGACGGTATGAACGTCGTCGGCGACCTGTTTGGCGAGGGCAAGATGTTCCTGCCGCAGGTGGTGAAATCCGCTCGCGTAATGAAACAGGCGGTGGCGTATCTCGAACCGTTTATCGAAGCCAGCAAAGAGAAAGGCTCCAGCAACGGTAAAATGGTGATCGCCACCGTGAAGGGCGACGTTCACGATATCGGCAAGAACATTGTTGGCGTGGTCCTGCAATGTAACAACTACGAGATCGTCGATCTTGGCGTGATGGTGCCGGCAGAGAAGATCCTCAGAACCGCGAAAGAGGTGAATGCCGATCTGATCGGCCTTTCCGGGCTGATTACCCCGTCGCTGGACGAAATGGTCAACGTGGCGAAAGAGATGGAGCGTCAGGGCTTCACCATTCCGCTGCTGATTGGCGGGGCGACGACCTCGAAAGCGCATACGGCGGTGAAAATCGAGCAGAACTACAGTGGCCCCACGGTTTACGTGCAGAACGCCTCGCGCACCGTCGGCGTGGTCGCCGCGCTGCTTTCCGATACCCAGCGCGATGACTTTGTCGCCCGTACCCGCAAAGAGTATGAAACCGTGCGTATCCAGCATGGGCGTAAGAAACCGCGTACGCCGCCGGTGACACTGGCGGCCGCGCGTGAAAACGATCTGGCGTTTGACTGGGAAAACTATACTCCGCCGGTGGCGCATCGTCTGGGCGTGCAGGAGGTCGAAGCCAGCATCGAAACGCTGCGTAACTACATCGACTGGACCCCGTTCTTTATGACCTGGTCGCTGGCCGGGAAATATCCGCGCATTCTGGAAGATGAAGTGGTCGGCGTCGAGGCGAAGCGCCTGTTTAACGATGCTAACGACATGCTGGATAAACTGAGCGCGGAGAAGGCGCTGAATCCGCGCGGCGTGGTGGGGCTGTTCCCGGCAAACCGTGTGGGCGATGACATTGAAATCTATCGCGATGAAACGCGTACTCACGTGCTGACGGTCAGTCATCATCTGCGTCAGCAAACCGAAAAAGTGGGCTTTGCCAACTACTGTCTGTCTGACTTCGTGGCGCCAAAACTGTCCGGTAAAGCGGACTACATCGGTGCCTTTGCGGTGACGGGAGGTCTGGAGGAAGACGCGCTGGCCGATGCGTTTGAAGCGCAGCACGATGATTACAACAAGATCATGGTGAAAGCGCTTGCCGACCGTCTGGCGGAAGCCTTCGCGGAATACCTGCATGAGCGCGTGCGTAAGGTCTACTGGGGCTATGCGGCCAACGAGAACCTCAGTAACGAGGAGTTGATTCGCGAAAACTACCAAGGGATTCGTCCGGCGCCAGGGTATCCGGCCTGTCCGGAGCACACCGAGAAAGGCACCATCTGGCAGTTGCTGGATGTGGAAAAACACACCGGCATGAAGCTCACCGAATCCTTCGCCATGTGGCCTGGCGCATCGGTCTCCGGCTGGTACTTCAGTCATCCGGACAGCAAGTACTACGCGGTCGCGCAGATTCAGCGCGATCAGGTAGAAGACTATGCTTTCCGTAAAGGGATGAGCGTCTCTGAGGTTGAACGCTGGCTGGCCCCTAACCTGGGCTATGACGCCGACTGATCGGTCCGGGCGTTTCCCGTCAGCGTCAGCCGTTCAGCGGCGCTGGTGGGAAACGTAATGGCAACGGAGGCCATGTAACATGTTTAGCCTGTTCAAAACCCGAAATAAAATTCTCTTATTCTGGGGGCTGATGGATCTGTTGGCGCTGGGCGCATATTTCTGGCTGTCCACGCGTCAGGGCAACGTGCCCTTTTATTCGGATGTGGTTAATTTCACCCACACCTTTTCCGCTTTTGGGGCGAGTGAAGGGCCCGGCGCAGCGATCCAGATCGTCTTCTTCGTTGGCCTGTTAATGAAGATTTCGCTCGTCTACACCGCATATTTGTTTCTGTTTAAAGATAAATTGAATTATATCCTGCTGGGCATTCAGGAGGTTTTACGCTTTGCGTCACTGACCTGCTCGGTCTCACTGTTTCCCCTGTTTTTCTCGCTCATCGGCAGCCATTCGGCGGCGTTGGCGCTGTCCGGATTTCTGTTATCCGAATGCGGCAAAGTGGGGTCGCTATGGTGGTATCACAGACGTTCGGCATGACGTGAGTGGGGAAATCCCGACAGGATGTCACGAAACTGTCATCTTTCCTTACAACTAACAGGGTGCTCACCGGGCACCCTGTCTCTTTCTTGCGTTTAAACCCTTATACTGGAAGAAGGCTCATGAACGTTACTTGCCGGATGGCGGCGTATGCGCCTTATCCGGCTTACCGGGCTTATTTGTAGGCCTGATAAGCGCAGCGTCATCAGGCATGATGCGGGCGCCATGAGTCCCGGGAACCTATAACAATAAGGAGTACCTGATTCCGTGTTAACTTTGCTCCACCTGCTTTCTGCCGTCGCCCTGCTGGTCTGGGGTACTCATATTGTTCGTACTGGCGTCATGCGGGTGTTTGGCGCTCGCCTGCGTACCGTTCTGAGCCGTAGCGTTGAAAAGAAACCGCTCGCCTTCTGCGCGGGGATTGGCGTCACTGCGCTGGTACAAAGCAGTAACGCCACCACCATGCTGGTGACCTCGTTTGTCGCCCAGGATCTTGTCGCGCTGACGCCTGCGTTGGTGATTGTGCTCGGCGCTGACGTGGGGACCGCGCTGATGGCGCGTATTCTCACCTTCGATTTATCATGGCTGTCGCCGCTGCTGATTTTTATCGGCGTGATCTTCTTCCTCGGCCGTAAACAGTCACGCGCCGGGCAACTGGGGCGGGTGGGTATCGGCCTTGGCCTGATCCTGCTGGCGCTGGAGCTGATTGTCCAGGCCGTCACGCCCATGACGCAGGCCAACGGCGTGCAGGTGATTTTCGCCTCGCTGACCGGCGATATCATGCTGGATGCGCTAATTGGCGCGATGTTCGCGATAATCAGTTACTCCAGCCTGGCGGCGGTACTGCTAACGGCCACCCTGACGGCGGCGGGGATCATCTCCTTCCCGGTGGCGCTGTGTCTGGTGATTGGCGCCAACCTTGGCTCCGGCCTGCTGGCGATGCTCAACAACAGCGCGGCCAATGCCGCTGCTCGCCGCGTCGCGCTCGGCAGTCTGCTGTTCAAGCTGGTGGGCAGCCTGATTATTCTGCCGTTTGTACACCCACTGGCGAATCTGATGGATGAATTACCGCTGCCGAAATCCGAGCTGGTGATCTATTTCCACGTCTTCTACAACCTGGTGCGCTGCCTGGCGATGATTCCTTTTGCCGAGCCGATGGCGCGCTTTTGTAAGCGCATCATCCGCGATGAGCCGGAGCTGGATGCACACCTCAAGCCGAAGCACCTTGACGTCAGCGCGCTGGATACACCGACCCTTGCGCTGGCCAATGCCGCCCGTGAAGCGCTGCGCATCGGCGATGCGATGGAACAGATGATGGAAGGGCTGAAAAGGGTGATGCACGGCGAGCCGCGTGAAGAGAAAGAGCTGCGCAAAATGGCGGATGACATTAACGTGCTCTACACCGCCATTAAGCTCTACCTGGCGCGAATGCCGAAAGAGGAACTGGCGGAGGAGGAGTCGCGCCGCTGGGCGGAGATTATCGAGATGTCGCTCAACCTTGAACAGGCGTCGGATATTGTGGAGCGCATGGGCAGTGAAATTGCCGACAAGTCGCTGGCGGCGCGTCGGGCGTTTTCGATTGAGGGGTTAAAAGAGCTGGATGCGCTCTATGACCAACTGCTCAGCAATCTGCAACTGGCGATGTCGGTGTTCTTCTCCGGCGACGTGACCAGCGCCCGCCGGTTGCGCCGTAGCAAACATCGTTTCCGGATCCTGAACCGTCGTTACTCGCATGCGCACGTAGACCGCCTACATCAGCAGAACGTACAAAGCATCGAGACCAGTTCCCTGCACCTGGGGTTACTGGGCGATATGCAGCGTCTGAACTCGCTGTTCTGTTCTGTGGCCTACAGCGTGCTGGAACAGCCGGACGAAGACGATGAGCGGGATGATTACTAACCGGCGGTAATACCGAATGGCGCAGCGTTTATCCGGCCTACAATGAGCGCAATCTGTAGGCCGGATAAGGCGTTTACACCGCCATCCGGCAACGTCGGTTAAAAGCAGTGACCAGCTTCAATGGCAACCGCATCTTTACCGGCTTCGAACACGTACGTGGTGTTCGGGCCGCCAAGCACCGCCTGGCCTTTGCTCACTTTAATCCAGTTCCCTTCCGGCAGACCGATCACCGTCAGTTCTGGCGCGACAACCAGTAGCTCGCGAATACGCTGTTCACGCGTTTCGCCTTTATGACCTTCCGGCAGCGCGTTGGTGAAATGCGGGTTAATCTGTAGCGGGAACAGGCCCAGCGCATCGAAACCTTGCGGATCGACAATCGGCATGTCGTTGGTGGTGCGGATGGTCTGGCAGGCGAGGTTCGCACCCGCGCTCCAACCGATGTACAGCGCACCGCGTTTTACCACGTCAACCATCGGCGCTAGCAATCCGCGTTCGCGGCTCTCTTTCAGCAACTGGAAAGTATTCCCTCCGCCGACGATCACCACTTCCGCATTTTCAATTGCCGCCAGCGGATCGGCGACGCTGTGAATGCCCACCACCTTGACGCCCATGGGGGCGAAAATCGCTGCCGTTTTTTCCGCGTACTCATCCCAGGTCTGGGTCACGCCTGCGAAGGGAATAAACACCGCCGAACGGCGACCGTTCAACTGTTCCGCAATCAGCGGCAGCGCGTGTTCCATCCAGTCTTTACCTGGCAACGTCGAGTTACTCAATAAAAGCAGTTCCATCATTTCTCCGTAAAATCAGAAAATTACAAAACGCGATAATGTACCACTGACAGTGTAGCGTCTTACTGACATGGCTCACGATGTTGGAAGGGGATTGTGGAAAGGCAAAGCCATGTTTTAACGATGCGCCCGGTTCCAGGCGCATTCATCAGCACTGACCGGTATTCACTGTCGGACGATTTTCTCGCTAATTTGCGATGAAACAGGCGCGACAGACGCATTAAACAGCGCGAGATATTTCCAATATTTAAGTTTGAAAATGATAACTATTTTTAATACGGTAAATGCAGAATAGCGTTTAGCAGTTTTATATTTATTATTGCTGATGTTTTTTATTCAATATTCCTGAAGGTTAAAAGGGATTCTTATTTTAAAATTTAGAAAGTGTTCTATTTAATAAGACAGTCAAAATGCGGCTCTGTCATAGCGTTAACCAGGAACAGACGGGCATTAAGTGGAAAAGGTATACGGCGCTCGCTCGCCCTCTGAAGCCTCGAACCCGGTGTCTGAAGGGGAGGTATCGTCTGGATGGGGCCATGCAAGCAATTTTCATATTTGTGTAACTAAATATTTCATATCGAATATAGAATTTTACGTAACTAGCTGAAATATGGGAATTTTACCAAAAATTTAATTTTATGTATCTTTTTGTTTTACCTACAATCAGTAAGGTAAATTCCGAAAAAAAGATCGATTACAACGATCGATATTTCTCCAGTAATAGCCTTTGTCTATTGGTTTTGTTTTATCGATCAGGTTTGACAATCAATATTGCTCATGTACTATTCTGGTTGAATCAATATTATACCGACAGCAACAGAGTGGGCGTGCCGGACTATGTCAGAATAAATAATCTCGCCGGATAACAGACTCCCTACTGAGAATAAATGAACGGGCTGTCCTTGATATAGGGAGCATAATCTGTATGACAAAGGAATATGTAAAGAAGTGCCATATTGCCAGTTGGCCTGAAAATGATTTTTATTTTTCCAGGGGAATTTCCGTTCTGTCCAGGAAATTGATTAATTCTCATTCCGGCTCAGACTACCTGTTTATTCACCTTAATAGCTACACATTAAAGAGTTTCTTTCGATCATTCTCTCAATTGAGTAAGAGTGGTTATCAGCTGATCATTATTTCCAGCCAACGACTCATGCCACTGGCTTTTTTCTGGCACCTGAAATGCCAGGCTGTTAGCGCCATCTTTGAATCGCGTTGTTCTGTTAACGATATCATCCGCGGTCTGGACACTGTCGCGACGGGGCGGCAAATCGTGTGGTCATTCCCGGGACCTGCCTGTCGACTCTCCTCAAGAGATGTTTTGCTTCTGCGACATTATCTTGAAGGCGGAAGTATGAGTTATTTGCAGGAGAAACATTGCCGCGCCTATTCCACCTTGCAAGGATGGAAAACCACTGTTGCTCGTAAATTCAAAGTAAAGAAACTCGAACATCTGCTTATTCCGAACTGAATAACACGCTCAAAAATCAGTTTTCTTTTCTTCGGCCGGCCCATGACACTTTCATAAGCCGCAGAGAAGTGCTCGTCAAATATGGACTTTATTAACTATGGATTTAGATATGAAACGCGTCTTTTACCATGCTTTTTTCCCTGCATTATGCTTAACGGCGTATCCGCTTGCGGCGGCAGAAACGCTCCCCACGCCTTATCCTCCCGTACAAACAACTACGATGCCGGGCGATCTGACGTCGAATCCGGACTATACCAATCACTGGGATTGGGTGAAAGAAACGTGGGAAAAAGGCTATTCCACTTTTTCCATCAAAGACAAAAAATATATTGCGAACCAGGAAATCGTCCTGCTTAACCCCGCATATTCCAAACAGGTCGTGACGTTATTAAATGAGTCGTACAGTTACAACAATACGTTAAACTCTGTTCAGCTTAATATCGGCGACGGTATTTATGATGCTGCGGGTTCTGAAGCGGTGAATACCACGGTTAAAGGCGAATACACCAATAGCAAAGGGAATATTGAAACGGGGGTTTTACAACTGAACAGTGGTGGTAAAGCCTTCCATACGCTGGTTGAAAATAACGGCGCCCTTACGCTGAATGGCGATTCCGAAGCCTATGACACCGTGGTGAAAACAGGCGGAAGACAGACTGTGGGGGGGCGTGGCTATGCCCAGGCGAACCTCATTGATGGCGGCACGCAGGTGCTTTCTGTCACCAGCACCGCGCGGGTTGAAGATACGATTGTGCAAAATGGCGGTCAGCAGATTATTTACAGCGGGACCGCGAAAAACTCGCATATTGGCGCGGGCAGCTATCAGCTTGCCAGCGGGCTGGCTCTGGACACATTCCTGTATAACGGCGCATTCCAGCAGGTTTATAGCGGAAAAGGCGCTGAATACGTCGCTGACCGGGATACCACGGTGTATGCGGGCGCGCGACAAACGATTACCTCCGGAATTTCAGAAAATGCGCAGGTTTATGGTACGCAGGTGATCACTGGCGTAGACGGTCAATGGAGTGGTGGAGACTGGATTTCCGACAGCAATTCAACAGTGCGCGTCAACGGACAACAGGCGAAGGACGCCACCATTCATGCGGGAGGGTTGCAACGAATTCAAACCGGTAATGCCGACGGGACGCAGGTCTACGGTACGCAACTGGTTAATGGTCAGAAAGGCGGTTGGTCCGGTGGAAACTGGGTTGAGCAGGAAGGCTGGACGGGCGGTATTCGCGCCAACGCGACCAATACAACCGTTCATGCCGGAGGCCTCCAGCAGCTCGCCTGGTACGGTGAAGCCAGTAACACGGTCATTGATGGCGGACGCCAGGAGGTGCTCGCGCGGGGACATATTTCGAACACAACGCTTCGCAATGGCGGGAGCAGCCTGATTGCCTATGGCGGTTATTCAACTGACGCGCTGACGGTAGAAGAGGGTTCGCTGACGATGGAAGGCGGAAGCGTACATGACTGGACAGGAAATCTGGGCAAGGGGGCCTGGGCTGCCGCCGTGGACTTACAAAGCCCCTCGTCGGTTCTCTACCTGAAACACAATGCTGACACCACCGAATCCGTCGCTACGATTAAAGCCTTAACGAACAATGGCGTGGTCAATTTTAGCGCGTCAGAGGGTCACACGGCGGGGCAGTTTAACCGTCTGGAACTCACCACGCTTGAGGGTAACGGTACTTTCGTCATGAACACCAATTTATCCGGTGGCACAGGCGATTTTCTGAATGTTTCTGAATCTGTCAGCGGGCAATTTAATGTCACAGTGCAGGATTCAGGAAGTGAGTTACGTAGTCGCGCTGCTGCGCCTTACCATCTGATTTATGCGAACGGGAGTGTGGCCAATACGTTTGCGATGACAAACGGCAGCGTCGATCTTGGCGCATATAAGTACTATCTGGTGCACGGCGCTGACAGCGACAAAGACAACTGGTATCTGTCGCCACAAGCGAATACGCCAGAGCCAGGCCCCAACCCTGATCCAGGTCCAGGCCCAGGCCCTTCTCCGACTCCAGAACCAGAGGTAAAACCGGATTTATCAGAAAGCGCTAAAGCGGTGATTGCCATGGCGAATGTGACCCCCACCCTATGGGATGCTGAGCTGACAACGCTGCGGACACGTCTCGGTGAAATTCGTCAGATGCGTGACCATGAAAATGGCGTCTGGGGCAAATACATCAGTAGCCGCTACCGTGTATCCACAGAGCACGTAGGTTACCGTCAGGATGTGAATGGCGTGATGTTCGGTGGTGATACGCGTTTTGCGTTGGAAGATAGCGCATTCATTGTGGGCAGTATGACTTCTTATACGCGTGCGGATCTCGACGCATCCAGTACAAATGGTAAAGCCGACAGTTATGGCATCGGGCTGTATACGACCTGGTTACACAACAGCGGTTATTACGTTGATGGCGTATTGAAAGCTAACTATTTCCGTACTGAGAATAACCCTTACTTCAACGGCGGACGCACACATGCGAAAGATAATACCGTTGGCGGAGGCCTGTCTGTCGAAGCCGGGAAGCATATTGCGCTGGAGAGTTGGTTTGTAGAACCGTACATTCAGGCATCGTGGTTTATGGGGGACAGAACCCATTACAAACTCGACAGCGGCATGTCGGTTAAAGCGGATGCAACCCGGTCTCTGAAAGGGGAAACGGGGTTAACCTTCGGTAAGAATGTGGCGTTGGCGGATGGGACAATGCTACAGCCTTACGCGAGACTGGCTGTTCGTCATGAGTTTATGAAGAACAATGATGTCGTTATTAACCACACCGAGAAGTTTACCAACGATCTGTCTGGCACAAGCGGTAAATACGGCCTGGGGATGACCGCAAAACTGAACGATCGGTGGTCCGCCTGGGGAGAGGTGGGCTACGAAAAAGGCCAACATATCGAGACGCCTTACAGTGGCCAACTGGGCATCCGCTACAGTTTCTGATTGCGCTGATTAATCGTTAATAAAAGCCCGCGCAGCAAACGCGGGCTTCATTATTTGAAAAAAACGTGTCGGTACCAGCATCCCCTTTAGAGAATCTCGTGCCCTGGTTGGATTAAGCTTTCTGTTCTGTCGTGGAGAGCAAGCCTAATATTCTTCGGGTCAGCTCTTCCTCGTAGCCCTCCCGAACAGGGTGGTTGAACCTGACAAGGGGAGCAGAACTTTTGGTTTGCTCATACGATTTTTCAAGCAAGCCCGGTTCGCTACTCATGCTGCTTATCACCGTGGATAACACATTGATAGCCACCTGTGAGGCATGCAGGTCGAGGGTCAAATCATCAATGGCTTTCTCAAGGATTTCAACGCGTTCATTTAAGTCAGTCATTTGATCTCCTGGTGGTTGTTAAAGGACTGCATTAAAAGGGATACGTCACACCTCTGCCTAAGCAGGCTGTGCCTGCGTCAACTTTTCTCCTGAAAGAAATGAGCGGCAAATAACGGGTTATAACGTCCCGGTACCGCCGTCAGAACACCAGACCTGCCCGGAGGTATAGCTGTTCTCCGCAGAAGCCAGGGTGACATACAACGGCGCAATCTCAACGGGCTGACCAGGACGACCGAGCGGCGCATTGGCACCAAATTGCTCGATTTTCTCCTGTGGCTGACCTCCACAACACTGCAACGCTGTCCAGTAAGGACCGGGGGCAACGGCGTTTACCCGGATACCTTTCGACGCCAGTTGTTTTGCCAGCGATTTCGTAAAAGCCACGATCGCCGCTTTAGTCTGCGCATAGTCCAGCAGGATCTCACTGGGCTCATAGGCCTGCACCGAGGAGGTATTGATAATTACGCTACCCGTCTGGAGGTGGGGGATTGCCGCTTTTGTAATCCAGAACAAGGCGTAGACATTCGTTTTAAAGGTGGCATCAAACGCCTCCGTGGTGAGGTTTTCGATCGACTCACAAAATTGCTGGCGCCCGGCGTTGTTAACCAGAATGTCGAGCCCGCCTAAAGACTCTGCTGCCTGATTAGCCAGCTGCTGGCAAAACGATTCATCGCGGATATCGCCAGGAAGCGCCACGGCTTGTCTTCCTGCTTGTTTAATCAGCGCGACGACTTCGCGAGCATCTTCTTCTTCATCGGGAAGATAGTTGATTGCCACATCCGCCCCTTCGCGGGCATAGGCAATGGCCACCGCCCGGCCAATACCGGAATCCCCGCCGGTAATTAACACTCTTTTACCGTTAAGCCGACCGCTGCCCTGGTAGCTTTCTTCACCGTGATCTGGGCGCGGTTGCATTTTCCCGGCAAGTCCCGGAAAAGGTTGTTTTTGGTGTGGAAAAGGCGGAGCGGGAAAATGTGCTGAATTCGTTTTATTTGTTTCCGATTTCCCATTATATTTGTCAGCCATTCAGTTACCTCTCATTATTTTCTCATCAGAGCTATTAAGCGTAGAACAAAATTGACGAACTGTGTCTTAATGACTCCGCTGCGGCTAAATTCTCTAAGGTCAAACGCGTGAATGATGAGATTTATCCTGATTTAATCACGAGGCTTTTAATTCTCTCTTATGTCAGTGCGTTAGTCTTACTTTATTGCAAAGTAAAATAAAGAATAAACGAGGTGGTGTTTTTCATAATCAGTTGAAAAATAACGCAACCTGCTCAGACGGCAAGCAGGGATTTAATTTGACTAAACTCAGACAACCACTAACGTTAAGCACTGAACAACGATGGATACGAAATAAAATTTGTATCTGACTGACACAATCAATATATGAGGTGATATATGGCAGAGCATCGTGGTGGTTCCGGTAATTTCGCTGAAGACCGAGATAAAGCATCTGAAGCGGGCCGCAAAGGTGGTCAGCATAGCGGTGGGAACTTTAAAAACGATCCGCAACGTGCATCTGAAGCCGGCAAGAAAGGTGGGCAGAACAGCCACAGTGGCGGTCGCAAATCTGATAATTCCTGAGGGTTAGCGTCAGGTTCATCTTTTAATTAAAAGAGTGTCCTGCGGGTCTGCTTAGGGCTCGCAGATATTTCTATCCACATAAGGTTTTTTATGAATATGAAAAGTATTGAAGATGTATTTATTCATCTTCTTTCAGACACCTACAGTGCTGAAAAACAATTAACCCGCGGACTGACGAAACTGGCAAGAGAAGCATCAAATGAAAAACTCAGTGCGGCTTTTACTGCACATCTTGATGAAACGCAGGGGCAAATAGAACGCATTGATCGGATAGTTGAGCAAGAACCGGTAATTAAAATTAAACGTATGAAATGTGTGGCGATGGAGGGATTAATTGAAGAAGCGAACGAAGTTATCGAGAGTACTGAAAAAAATGAAGTTCGCGACGCGGCGTTAATTGCAGCGGCGCAGAAAGTTGAACACTATGAGATTGCCAGCTATGGTACGTTAGTTACGCTTGCCGAACAGCTGGGGTATAAAAACGCGGTAAAACTTCTGGCGGAAACCCTGAATGAGGAAAAAGAAACCGACCTAAAATTAACGGATCTGGCGGTGAGTAATATCAATAAAAAGGCTGGGAATAAATAACCCTTTGACGACTCTCGTTTTGCTTTGTATCGGCAGAGTCGCACACTGACGGATCCCTGTCAGTGGCTTTGCCAGTGAGAGACTTTTTCCGCTAAGACTGCCAGGCTGTAACAGACCGCCTTTTTGATGACGGTCTGGCATTCCCCGGAAAAACGTTCCCGCCGGGTAAATGTTTGCCCACGGAAATTCCATGCGAACCAGACCGTACCGGCAGGGGGGCCGCCGGCACCACCCCCCCGCCCATCTTTAACGGCGTGCCGTCGTCACCACCGTCCGGGCCAGCATAACCGCTAATGGCCATGCTGATATCCGTACCCGCGCGTACGCGTACGCCTTCTGCCATCTCCCTGACCGTCTGTTCACTCACGGCGGTATATTTTTCCAGTGTGCTGGCTTGTACGCCCAGCATTTTTTGTTTTGCGCTGTCGCTGAAGGTTACGACGCCAATATCATAAAATGCAGCGGTATCAGATTCGGCACAGAGCGCGGCAGCGAGATTGCCGCCCGTGCAGGATTCTGCTGTCGTTAAAGATAAGCCACGGTCAATAAAGATGTTGGCGATGTGTTTGGTTAACTCGCCTGTCGTTTTTGTTTCGCTATCTGCCGGTTTGCTCATCATCGTCCTCTTAATCATTATCAGGAATAACTGAAATATGGCCATTGCGTTCGAGTATGGCATATTTGATTTTTCCTGGCTCCGTAATACCCTGGTTTTGCCGGGCAGCGACTAAAATATCATCGAGCGAGATATCGACCTTTTTCATTTTCTCCATTAGCGGTACACCGTGCTCAAAAAGAATAACGGGAGAACCGTCAAGCACAGATTCAGCATTCTTTATCTTTTTTTTCATCAACCCAAATAGCATATCAACCACGACCAGTGTGACAATAGTAATCATTGAACCCGTGACGGAAAAATCATTGCCCAGTAATGCCTGTTGGGTGGCCTCGCTGATAATCAGTAGTAAAATCAGGTCGAAGCTGGTCATCTGTAATAATGCCCGGCGACCTGCAATTTTAAAGACGACCAGTAAAATAAGATAAATGGCTAACGCCCTGAGCACCATTTCCATACTGACCTCCTAGGGATAGATAAACTGCCTGAACTGAATCTCAGGTTCGTTGTTTAATTGAATCACATTCTTTACGTTACCAAATTTGATGGGAGTAACCTGTAACCAGATGGATAACTGATGCTCATTTTCTGTCGTGTTATAAACCAGATAGAGCGTTTCTCCTTCGCTATACATCGTGTCAGGTTGCGGCCAGATATGTTCTGTTTCAAAAAATGAATTAAATCCCCCGCCGATTCGGTAAGTGTTTTTTCCAGGGTGATTAAGTATGGCTGAAATTTTTAAAGGAAGCTGGGTTTGCAAACGTCCAAATCGTTCAAACTGTAATACCACATTCCCGGTGGTATTTCTGCTCATGGTCTCACTGAAATAACCACCAGAAAAAACGCCGAATAGCGCCAGGGTGATAATACAGAGTAAGGCAACGAACCCTCTCATATGAAATTTCGCTTCGAAGTTCAGAAAACGCTGGCTCTCTTCAATTCCGGGTATTTTGGTGTTTTCTCTGGCCATCGCTTAACCTCGCCGTTTCGCTTGTATTTTGCCAGTCAAATGATTCTTAACGATATTGTCTTTTAAGACACTTCCCGTTTGCCAGATTAAGGAATAGCAACCAGACTTAATAAGTCAAGTGGACGATGAAATGAGGGCAATATGAAATTATCCGTCGCACCATTGTTATGTTTTTTATTCATTCCTGCGGTTTTTGCAGACGATAATGGTGGGTTGAAACAAGATACGGCACCGCCGCCGCCACATGCTCTGGATGACGGGTATCGTGGTACCGAAGATGCACGCATCATGACGGTCCAACAAGCCAAAACCATGCATGACGGCGCTACCATCTCGTTGCGCGGCAATCTTATTGATGATCAGGGTGGGGATAAATTTGTTTTCCGTGACAAAACCGGCAGTATCCATACCCTCATTCCGCTTTCTGTCTTCGATGGTCGCACCGTAAAACCCGATCAAATGATCGGTATCAACGGCAGTCTGGACACAAAAACGCAACCGCCAATGGTACGCGTTGACCGAATTCAGAAGTAGTTTCAACTCCCCCCGCGCATCGAATTGCGTGAAGGTTGAGACAAAAAAGAGCGCTCATTGGCGCTCTTTTTACCCCTTCTTACCCGGCCCGGGCAAATTCCGCGGCTTCAACAATCAGCGCGTCATCCGGGCGCACGCCGGTGTACATCGCGAACTGCTCGACGGCCTGCAACGCAATCACTTCCGCGCCGCTGATGGTCTTTTTACCCAACTTCCGAGCC
>OCAE01000855.1_pt1 | contig 16427 bp, 19 predicted proteins | sample 1495581 | NCBI WGS metagenome assembly OCAE01 (sample SAMEA2580278, study PRJEB22360) | human gut metagenome | biome: human gut; feature: human-associated habitat; material: faeces | place: Denmark | collected 2008/2010 | reverse complement strand
CGGGAAGTACCGCAGCGCGTCACATGATGGGGGTCTCGGCCTCTGAAACTGCGCGGCGGGCTGCTGCTCCGCTGCGCAATGCAACTGCCTATGAGCAGATGCTCGTCAAGCTGGCCGCAGACTGTCGCACGTTAAAACAAATCCGCTCCAATGAACGCAAGGCAGACAAAAAGCGTGAGCTGCTGCCGTTCTATCTGCCGTGGGTGTCCGGTGTCCTCAGCGCAGGAAAAGGGGCGCAGGATGACATTGTCATGACCGTCATGCTGTGGCGTCTCGATGCGGATGACATCGCCGGTGCGCTGGAGATTGCCCGCTATGCGATGACCTATGGCCTGACCATGCCGACCGGTAGCCACCGGCGCACCACGCCGTATTTACTGGCCGAAGAGGTCGCCCTGTCAGCGCAGCGCCTGCTCGATGCGAAACAGCCTGTCGGGCTGCAGCTCCTGCTCGACACCATCGCACTGACCGAACGGGCAGACATGCCGGATATCGTGCGCGCAAAGCTGCACAAAATTACCGGCTACGTGCTGCGTGAGGCTGGCCGTCTGACCGACGCGCTGGCGCACCTGCAACGTGCGATCCAGCTGGAGCGGGCTATCGGTGTGAAAAAAGATATTGAACAGCTCGAGCGCGCGCTGAAACCCAAAGCAGAACCCGCACCAAAACAGAATAAACCGCGCACGCGCAAACCTGCCGCGAAACCGGCGGCACGGCGCGGGCGTCCCCCGAAAGCGGCAAAAGCCGCAGGTTAACCGGGCGCTCCCCGAGCCGGGCGGCACGCCGGTCAATGCGGGTATTGATTGCCCTGACTGCGACCGGCGTCCACCGCCCACCCATTACCCGAGGTTGTCATGACGACAGTGATTATTGAGCCAAAAAAAGAGCCGCAGGACGTGCCGGGCGTGAGCGAGCCGGTAATAAAAAACACCTTCTTTTTCCCTGATGTGGATCCGAAGCGTGTGCGCGAGCTGATGCGTCTGGAGCAGACCGTTTCTGCGCTACGCCTGAATGATGCGATTAAAGCCGGTATGGCTGAAACCAATGCGGAGCTTGCTCTGTGGCGGGTTGAGCAGATGGCCGCAGGGCATGACACGCTGGCTGATGTGCCTGCCGATGACATCGATGGCGAAAGCGTGCGCTGTTTCCACTATTTCCGCGCTGTCTGCGCCATGACCAGTGCCACGCTGTTTGAGCGTTATCGCGGCATCGATGCGACGGCGAAAGGCGACCGCAAGGCGGAAGGCACCGAGGCGGTAATCGATGAGCTGTGGCGGGACATGCGCTGGTCTGTGGCGCGTATTCAGGACAAGCCGCGCTGTATTGTCGGGCAAATCTGATGAAGGTCAGGGCGATGCAGGGCGACACCCTCGATGCGATTTGCGCCCGGTATTACGGGCGCACTGAGGGCGTCGTTGAAACGGTGCTGCAGGCGAATCCGGGTCTGTCGGAGCTGGGCGTTATTCTGCCGCACGGCACGACAATAGAACTGCCCGAAACCGACAGCGCCCCGAAAACCGAGACGGTGAATTTATGGGACTGAGTGTGGAAAAAATCACGACGTTTATCGCTTACTGGCTGGCCGTGGGGCTGGCGTATTTCGGGGCAATGTCCCCTGAAAAGCTGGCGCTTTATGTGGGGAGTGCCTGCGCCATTTTTACCGCGCTGACGAATTACTGGTTTAAGCGCAAAACCTACCGCTACCTGACCTCACTCGGACCCGATAAGGGGGCAGCCCGTGAGCTCAATCATTAAACGCTGCAGTGTGGCCGCCGTGCTGGCGCTGGCGGCACTGGTGCCTGACTTTCGTCTGCTTAACACCTCGCCCGAGGGGCTGGCACTGATTGCCGACCTCGAAGGATGTCGCCTGACACCTTACCAGTGCAGCGCGGGAGTGTGGACGTCGGGCATCGGCCACACTGCCGGGGTGGTCCCGAAAGGGGATATTACCGAACAGCGCGCGGCGGAGAATCTCGTTGCCGATGTGCTTAACGTCGAGCAACGGCTCGCGGTCTGCGTGCCGGTGGATATGCCACCGCGCGTCTATGACTCGCTGGTCAGTTTTGCGTTTAACGTCGGAACCGGTGCGGCCTGCAGGTCGACGCTGGTCTCGTTTATCAAACGTCACCAGTGGTGGCAGGCGTGCGACCAGCTCACCCGCTGGGTGTATGTCAACGGCACAAAAAATAAAGGGCTGGAGAACCGCCGTGCACGGGAGCGGGCTTACTGCGTAAAGGGGATGCAATGAAAGTGCTGATGATCCTGCTGGCAGGGTTGCTCGCCGTGGTGCTGTGGCTGCGCCACGATAACGCGAACTTATCCCGGTCTTTTGAGAAAGCGAACCGCGTCGCCAGTGAGCAAAAGATGACGATTGGCATGCTGAAAAATCAACTTGCCGTATCGCAGCGAATCGCCAGGGCGAATGAAGATGCGCAGGTCAGGCTCGGTGATGAGCTGGCCGTTGCCGGTGAACAGGCGGCAAGGCGGGAAGAAACCATAACGAGGCTGATGAATGAAAACGAGACGTTACGCCGCTGGTACAGCGATAAGCTGCCTGATGCTGTGTACCGGTTGCACATCCGAACAGGCTGCGCCTCCGCCGCCCGTTGTTTACAACGCCTGTCCGAAGGTGAGCCTCTGCCCGATGCCGGGAAGCGACCCCGTTACTAACGGTGATCTGAGTGCCGATATTCGCAGGCTTGAGCACGCGCTCACCGCCTGTGCGATTAAGGTCGAAACCATCAAAGACTGTCAGGATAAAATCGATGCAGAAAATGAAAAGCCTGCGCAAAGCGCTGAATGACGCCGTCCCACAGCTCATGAATAACCCCGAGATGATGCGTATCTTTGCCGATGAAGGGAATATCGATGCGCGTCTCGCGGCTTCGCTGTCCCATGAAAAGAAATACACGCTGAATGTGATCGTGTGTGACTTTGTCGGCGACCCCGACCTGATTTTTGTGCCGGTGGCGGCGTGGCTGCGAGAAAACCAGCCGGATATCTGCACGCTCGATGAGGGGCGCAAAAAGGGCTATCGATTCCAGATGGATTTAAATGACGGGGATAATGTTGATATCAGTATCAGCCTGCAACTGACGGAGCGCACCCTTGTCCGGGAGGAAAACGGCGCGTTACACGTCAGCTATGCCCCGGAGCCACCCCTGCCGGAGCCTGTTACACGACCGACTGAGCTTTATATCAATGGCGAACTGGTGAGTAAGTGGGATGAATGAATTTAAGCCTTTTGACGACAAACTTGCGGGGCTTATCGGGGCATTGTCACCGGCGTCTCGCCGTAAGCTGGCCGCTGAAATTGCGAAGGAACTGCGCAAATCGCAGCAGCAACGCATCAAACAGCAAAAAGCACCTGATGGCACGCCGTATCAGGCGCGAAAGCACCAGCCACTCAGGGCGAAAAAAGGGCGAATAAAACGGGCGATGTTCCAGAAGCTGCGAACGAGTCGCTACATGAAAGCCAGTGGTCGCAATGATGCTGTCGTGGTGGAATTTACCCGCAAGGTGCAACGTATTGCGCAGATTCACCAGTTCGGGCTCAAAGACCAACCGAATCCGTCCAGTAAAGACATACAATATCCAGAACGGTGTTTACTTGGATTCAGTGAGGGGGATAAATATTTGATAGAAGAATTAATTATGAACCATCTGAGCTGAATAGTTTTAATTGAATTCATAGTGTTCTCAATGCTTTTAAAAATGAAAGCAAAGTTCAGCTCCAATCAGGAGCTGAACATCTAGTAACTTGAGTGTGGGTTATAACAATATCTTATAACCAAACGTGATAGTCTGTGTTTTTTAAATATTTTTATCTGGTTTTTTCCCATGGGATTTTACCTACACCTTTGCATAGAGAGCAATCTGGACTACCTGCAATGCAATTGGGGCACGGAATCGGCGCAAACAACTGTTCTCCTAACGATTCGGAATGTACTTTAGATAACGAACCCATACCATAGCATGCATCGCAATTTGATTTAAATATGGATCCGCTCCCACCACAACGTTGACAGGTTGTCCTTGAAATCTCGTATAATTGGTCATCAAGTTGAGCGCATATTTTCTTTTTTTCTGAGGCTAAGGCTTGGTATAAAGCCGTTTGCCATGAGTTGATATGCAGTCTTGCATGAGAATTAGCCTCGCTTTCAAGTATTTTTATTAATACTTCTAATCCATTGTTATAAAGGACATCATCAAAATAATATTTGCGACTTGCAATTTCATTTGCGGCTTCAATAGAATATCTTAGTGCTAATTTAAAACTATCGAAGTGAGATTTCACTCGAGCCTTAGATGTATCCGTCCAATATTTAGGTGGGTGAACAAAGTATCTGGCAGTTAATGTTTTTTCATCAACTATCTCAGCAAACAACCACTGTTCAGAAATGAAATTCCCATGATCGAAATAGGGATGTAAGCACTGTTCATTAGCGTTTGTAGCAAGGCTTGTTCCCTTGCCAGTATTACAGTCTTTGCAAGAAGGAACTAGATTTTCAGGTGTCACTGATAATTGAGGATAAGAATTTTTTGGAAGGTAGTGGTCTAATGTGGATGCAAATCCAACTCCACAAAAAGGGCACCTTCCAATGGGGGCTTGCGATAGGATTTCATCGTATATATTCCTAGCTGGTTTTCCCTTTCCAACCATTTGGGAGGTATATACTAACTTAAGCTCTCTCTTTGTTACTCGACCGTGAACATGATCATCATTTTCACATTCATTTGCTGGTATAGTATGGAGGTTTTCGCTTAGGCCTTTTTCATGATAATCACAAGCAGCGATGAATATAAAATTTATAACTTGTTCAAGACGAGCGCGCAAGTTACTGTCATTAATGCTAGATATACATGTCTCGTATACCTTTCTGGAATCAAGGTTTAAGGGAGTAATGGCTCTCATTCTTTGTTACCTAAGTTAAGGTCTCTATTCATTATCATAGAACGCAAAATAGCCTTTCCCTCAAATCCTAATTGATGCTGGTATTCTTCTTCTATATCTTCGTATGTTTTACCCTGCAATACTGATTTGGATAGTAATTCATGATACCCTGATTTGCTGACTTCCAGACCAAAAACCTCTCTTGTTAAAACTCCAACGTTTTCCGCAAAAGTTTCATTTTCTGGCTTGTTCACACTTGCGATTAACCTAGTTCTTCTTAAAATAGATACGCAGGTTTTAGGTACTTCTTGAAGTATGACTGGAGAATGAGTGGCGATTATAGCTACGCCATTTCTATTATTCAAAAGCTCTGATAAGGCCCGGGTAAAAGCTGAAAGGAGTGGTGGATGAAGATGGCTTTCTGGTTCATCCAATAATACTAAAGTTTTTTCCTCGACGGTTTCTATTAATTTTGTGATCGTTAGGATGACAATAGCATGACCTGAACTCATTCTTTCGAAAATAAAACCCGCTGCTTGCGAAAATTTAGATTTTTCAGTGGATGAATCTTCGTTAAAAACCTGAATTAACTGGAGTAAATCCATTTCGGCAAAATTATGATCTGATTCTAATTTGTTTACCGCTTGTCCCCATCTTTCTTTTTTAGCAGATAAAGTTAAGCAGAGTCCCAGGCTAGTGATGAAATCATCACGTAGATCATATTTATCCTTTAACCTCAACCTTGCCTGATTTTTGTCTAAACAAGATTGCTTTAATCCCACATAATAATATTTTAGACCTAAATTTTGGTCACGTTGATCCTTTGGAGGAGTGAATGGGTCGAAAGCACTAAATGATACCGAGACTAACCCAGAGAAGTATCCATTGCTAAGTTTTGAGGATAAACCCCAGAAGGTAGTATGTGAGAAGTTTCCTGTCACATTCTCATAACTTCTCCCCGGTATCAACGCATCAACCATGTCATTAAGTAATGTTGTCTTACCTACTCCATTACGTCCAATTAACACATGTATGTTCGTAGTCGGTTTCTGGTTGGGGTCTACATGAAAATCGATGCTAAACCCAGAATATCGATCACTCGATGGCTTTTCATAGCGGAAATGATATTCAGTAAGTGGGCTTTCTCTTCTTAATATGCGCTGAAACTGAGACTCTATGGTTGAAATAGATATGGATCGTAATAAAGATGCTGTAAATACGTCATCAGTTTTAGCCGTTTCAAGACGTTTTGGTATAAATGCAATATCGCCAAGAGAAGTTAATAAATCATGAATGAAATCATTTGGAAAATTATCGACAAGATTTTTATAATAATCTGCATCTTGCCCAAGTGAGTAAAATTTTTCTGGCAATAAATTAAAGTCATTATCTAAAAAATCCTTGGTCCAGCCATTTTGTTGACCAGAGAATCCAATTTTTACATTGCCAATTTTATATCCATTCCCATTCTTATCTCGAATTTCTAGCAAAAATAATGTTTTATATCCAAAGTCGTCCCAATTGTCAGGGTGAAGATAGATAACATCTGTAGATAAATGTCCATAAGTCTTATGGTTGAATAGTTTAAATGATAAGGGCATAGAGCCTCCTAATTTTCGTTTTATTTGGATGATTCGCTGAGCCGATAATTTCCCATTATGTTTCAAAAGATAGCACTAACTGAACTCATTACAATTCAGAGTAACACTTTAAGTATCCCGGGAAACCTCAATTTTATCAGAGATTCTAAGTCCGATTCTTTTACACATCAATATAAAAGTACGCATAGGGTCTGATGTTAATGCTAAAGATTAATATTCTTGTATCTCATCAGATTGGACCAAACTACAGTGTGAAGTGAAAATCATGAGGTCCAAAGCGCTTTGAACGCCGGAGATGTTTTAACAATTCGGTTTGCCTGGATGAACAAGCATTTGGACATTGCTGATATATCTTGTTGTTTCATCTCTCATAAAACCCTGCTCGATTGCTGCTGGCCTTGCCCAGCGGCATCCTTTCCCCATGAATACTTTAAATTCCATTCAGGATATCGCCCGCGCGATCCGTAACCTTATCCGCACTGGTATTGTGACTGCAGTCAATCCCGATGCGGGGCTCTGTCGTGTCCAGACCGGCGGGATGCAAACCACCTGGTTAAACTGGCTGACCTGCCGAGCCGGTCGCTCGCGTGTCTGGTGGGCTCCCTCGGTTGGCGAGCAGGTGCTGATTCTTGCCATTGGCGGCGAGCTCGATACCGCCTTTGTGCTGCCCGGTATTTTCTCTGATGACCATCCCGCGCCGTCGGCCTCGCCTGATGCCTTTCACGTTTCCTTTCCTGACGGGGCGGTTATCGAGTACGAACCCGAGAGCGGGGCGCTCACGGTAAGCGGTATTAAAACCGCTGACGTCACCGCGTCGGACTCCATTACCGCAACTGTGCCGCTGGTACTGGTCAAAGCGTCCACCCGTATCACGCTCGATACCCCCGAGGTGGTCTGCACCAACAAACTGACCACGGCCACGCTTGAGGTGCAAAAGGGCGGGAAGATGAGCGGCGACATCGAGCACGGCGGCGGTACGTTCAAATCCAACGGCGTACAGGTGGATGACCATGACCACGGCGGAGTGAAACGGGGCGATGACAGAACGGTGGGGACAAAATGACGACGAGCTATCTGGGAATGAACCGTCATACCGGGCTCAGTATTTCTGAAGTTGAGCATATCAGGCAGAGCGTGCGCGACATTCTTGTCACGCCGGTTGGCTCGCGTGTTATGCGTCGTGATTACGGCTCACTGATGTTGGCATTGGTGGACCAGCCGCAGACTCCGGCACTGCGCCTGCAGATTATGGCCGCGTGCTATTCCGCGATCCAGAAGTGGGAGCCGCGCATCAGCCTGACGACCATCACCTTTGAACGCGGGGAGAATGACGGCGCGATGTATGTCGATATCACCGGCACGCGGTCAGCGTCAGGCCAGCCCTTTTCTATCACCATTCCACTGAGTTAAACACTATGGCTATTGTTGACCTGAGCCTGCTCGCTGCGCCTGATGTGGTGGATGAGCTGGACTATGAAACCATTCTGGCAGAACGAAAAGCGACGCTTGTCTCACTGTATCCCGAGGAAAAACAGGAGGCGGTTGCGCGCACGCTGACGCTTGAATCGGAGCCGATGGTTAAGTTACTGCAGGAGAACGCTTACCGGGAGGTTATCTGGCGTCAGCGCGTGAATGAATCGGCGCGCGCGGTCATGCTGGCGTATGCCGCCGGTAATGACCTCGATAATATCGGCGCAAATTTCAGCGTCAGGCGTCTTGTTATCACGCCTGCCGATGAGACCACGCTGCCGCCCACACCTGCCGTTATGGAGTCGGACACCGATTACCGTCTGCGTATTCAGCAGGCGTTTGAAGGAATGAGCGTGGCCGGGTCTGTCGGCGCTTATCAGTTCCATGGTCGCAGCGCTGACGGACGGGTCGCAGATATCTCAGTAACCAGCCCGTCACCCGCCTGTGTGACGATTTCTGTGCTGTCGCGTGAAAACAACGGCGTCGCCTCTGATGAGCTGCTCGCCGTGGTACGTAACGCACTTAACGCCGAAGATGTCAGGCCGGTCGCAGACCGTGTGACGGTACAGTCAGCCGACATTGTTGACTACCAGATAACCGCCTCGCTTTATCTCTATCCCGGTCCCGAGAGTGAACCCATTCGCGCCGCTGCCGTGGAAAAGCTGGAGGGCTATATCAGTGCGCAGCACCGCCTCGGGCGTGACATTCGCCTGTCTGCCATTTATGCCGCGCTGCATGTCGAGGGTGTCCAGCGTGTGGAGCTGGCCGCACCGGTGGCTGACCTCGTGCTCAGCAGTGCGCAGGCGTCATTTTGCACTGATTACAGCATTGTGATCGGGGGCTCGGATGAGTGATACCCGTCTGCTGCCGGTGGGCTCGTCACCGCTTGAGGTGGCGGCGGCGCGTGCCTGCGCGGATATCGAAAACACCCCCGTCCCACTGCGTCGTCTGTGGAGCCCTGACACCTGCCCGGCAAATTTGCTGCCGTGGCTGGCGTGGGCGTTTTCTGTCGACCGCTGGGATGAGAACTGGCCGGAGGAAACGAAGCGCGCGGTCATCCGTGATGCGTACTTTATTCACTGTCACAAAGGCACTATCGGTGCTGTTCGTCGGGTGGTGGAGCCACTCGGTTATGTCATCAACGTCACGGAATGGTGGGAGACCAGCGACCCGCCCGGCACATTCCGGCTTGATATCGGTGTGCTGGAAAGCGGTATTTCTGAGGAAATGTATTTTGAAATGGAGCGCCTGATTGCGGATGCGAAACCTGCCAGCCGTCACCTGATTGGCCTGAATATTATCCAGGACATTCCCGGTCATATGTATGTCGGTGGTGTGGTGTATGACGGCGACATTATTACGGTTTATCCCGGATGAGTGAGGAATAATGAGCACGAAATTTAAAACAATCATTACCACTGCCGGAGCTGCAAAACTGGCGGCGGCCACGGTGCCGGGAGGTAAAAAGGTGAACTTTACCGCGATGGCCATCGGGGATGGCGGTGGCGTACTGCCGGAGCCGAACGTCGGGCAGGTAAAGCTCATCAATGAAGTCTGGCGTCATGCGCTGAATAAAATCAGCCAGGACAACAAAAATAAAAACTATATCGTTGCGGAGCTGGTCATTCCTCCCGAGGTGGGCGGCTTCTGGATGCGTGAGCTGGGTCTGTATGATGACGCAGGCACGCTGATAGCCATTGCCAATATGGCAGAGAGCTACAAGCCGGAGCTGGCGGAGGGCTCGGGGCGTGCGCAGACCTGTCGCATGGTGATTATTGTCAGCAGTATCGCCTCCGTAGAGCTGTCCATTGACGCGACAACGGTCATGGCGACGCAGGATTATGTCGACGACAAACTGGCAGAGCATGAGCAGTCCCGCCGCCATCCTGACGGCACGCTGAAAGAAAAAGGCTTTGTGCAACTCAGCAGCGCCACCGACAGCACGTCTGAGAGCCTCGCAGCGACGCCAAAGGCAGTTAAGGCGGCGTATGACCTTGCCAGTGGTAAATATACGGCTCAGGACGCGAGCACAGCGCAGAAGGGTCTGGTGCAGCTCAGCAGCGCGACCGACAGCACGTCTGAGGCGCTCGCCGCGACGCCGAAAGCGGTTAAGGCGGCGTATGACCTTGCTAATGGTAAATATACGGCTCAGGAGGCGAGCACGGCGCAGAAAGGTCTGGTGAAACTCAGCAGCGCCACCGACAGCACATCTGAGACCCTCGCCGCGACACCGAAAGCGGTTAAGGCGGCGAATGATAATGCGAATGGTCGCGTCCCGTCTGAGCGAAAAGTTAACGGACATTCGCTGGCCGGTGATATCAGCGTCACGTCACAGGATATTTTTGACGGTCAGTGCATTGAGCTTGGTGTTGACCAGAATCTGGATAATTACCAGACGCCGGGTCTGTATTTTCAGCCCGCAAATGCCAATACCAGTGCTGCGCTGCATTACCCGGAAAATAACGCCGGTTCGCTGATGGTGTTAAAGGGCGCAGGGATAACGCAGGTTTATCGCGTGTACAGCAGTTCCCGAAGCTATTCGCGGAGCAAATATTCCACGCAGCCGTGGACGACGTGGACACCCGATGATGCTTTTCCTGTCGGCGCGCCGATCCCGTGGCCATCCGATACCGTTCCGCCCGCTCACGCCTTAATGCAGGGACAACCGTTTGATAAATCAGTCTATCCGTTGCTGGCTGTGGCGTATCCCTCCGGCGTTATTCCAGATATGCGCGGCCAGACGATTAAGGGCAGGCCTGATGGCCGTGCGGTTTTGTCTCAGGAGCTGGACGGCATTAAGTCACACGACCACGGTGCAACGGTCGCAAGCACCGACCTCGGAAACCGGGACACCACCGGATTTGATTACGGAACCAAACCGGTATCGGTCTTTGACTATGGCACGAAATCCACAACCGGCGCGGGCGCACACAACCACCCGATTTCCGGGCGAACGCAGTTCGGTCAGGCGGGGGATGTTGTTGCCATGTCCAATACCGGCTCTGACAGGACAAACTGGGGGGCTGTTGGTGGCGTCGGCGACCACGCTCACGCCGTCGGCATTGGTGCGCATGATCACGTTGTGGGGATAGGGGCGCATGCTCACTCTGTCTACATCGGTGCGCACAGTCACGGTGTGACCGTTTCGCCCTCGGGTCAGGCTGAAAACACCGTAAAAAACACCGCATTTAATTATTTAGTGAGGCTTGCATAATGGCTTTTAAAATGACCAGCACCAACCGGGTTATTACGATTTACAACCTGTCATCTGCCACGAATGAGTTTATCGGTAAAGGGGATGGTTTTATTCCGGCCAATACGGGCTTGCCTGCCTACAGCACCGATATTGCGCCCCCAAAAGTAACGGCGGGTTTTGTGGCTGTTTTCGATGCTCAGGCTAATAAATGGTCGCGGGTGGAAGACCACCGCGGGACAACCGTTTATGACATCAGCACCGGCAAGCCCGCTGTTATTGAAAAGCTGGGTGCTCTGCCTGATAACGTTGTGTCGGTTGCACCTGACGGGGAGTATGTAAAATGGGATGGCGCTAAGTGGATCCACGATGCCGAAGTGGAAAAAACATTTCGTCAGGGGCAGGCGGCGCAGGAAAAAGCAAACCTGCTGATGATTGCAACATCGGCGATTGCCCCGCTGCAGGATGCCGTTGATCTGGATATGGCAACGGAAGACGAAGCGGCTGCGCTTAATGAATGGAAAAAGTATCGCGTAATGCTCAACAGGGTCAAACCCGAAGATGCCCCCGATATCACATGGCCGGAACTGCCCGCATAACCGGCATCACTCAGGCGGGCGGTTGCCCGCGCTTTACTGCTCCCCGGTTGTGTCAGACCTTATCCAACCCTGACAAATAGCCCGCCATCACCACACAACAGAAAATACACTCACCCTTAACCACGGAGTTAAACGGATGAGTGATTTTCATCATGGCGTAGAGGTCATCGAAATTAACGATGGCGTGCGCACCATTTCCACCGTCTCAACGGCCATCATCGGCATGGTCTGCACGGCCAGTGATGCTGACGAAAAGACATTTCCCCTCAATGAGCCGGTGCTCATTACTAACGTGCAAAGCGCTATCGGCAAGGCGGGCAAAAAGGGGACGCTGTCGACATCCCTGCAGGCCATCGCTGACCAGTGCAAACCGGTCATTGTGGCCGTGCGCGTGGCCGAAGGCGCAGAAGACCCGGATGACCCGGAGGCCGGGAAGAAACAAACCATTTCCAACATCATCGGCACGACCGACGAAAACGGCAAATACACCGGCCTGAAAGCGCTGCTGACGGCGCAGACCGTCACCGGCGTGAAGCCGCGCATTCTCGGTGTGCCGGGTCTGGAGCCGCAGGAAGTGGCGACGGCGCTCGCGTCCACCTGCCAGAGCCTGCGCGCCTTTGGCTATGTCAGTGCGTGGGGCTGCAAAACCATTTCTGACGCCATTAACTACCGCGAGAATTTCAGCCAGCGTGAGCTGATGGTTATCTTCCCTGATTTTCTGGCATGGGACACCACGGCGAATGAGACTGCGACAGCCTGGGCAACGGCGCGCGCGCTCGGTCTGCGCGCCAAAATTGACCAGACCGTCGGCTGGCATAAAACCCTGTCAAACGTCGGCGTGAATGGCGTCACCGGCGTCAGCGCCTCTGTGTCGTGGGATTTGCAGGAACCCGCGACCGACGCCAACCTGCTTAACAAAGCTGGTGTTACGACGCTTATCCGCAATGACGGTTTCAAGTTTTGGGGAAACCGCACCTGCTCGGATGACCCGCTTTTCCTGTATGAGAACTACACCCGCACCGCGCAGGTACTGGCCGACACGATGGCGGAGGCGCACGCGTGGGCGATGGATAAACCCATTACCCCGACCCTCATTCGTGACATCGTGTCGGGCATCAATGCCAAATTCCGCGAGCTGAAAAACAACGGATATATCGTTGACGGCTCCTGCTGGTATGACCCGGAGTCGAACGAGACCGCGACCCTCAAAGTCGGGAAGCTGTATATCGATTACGACTACACCCCCGTCCCGCCGCTGGAGAACCTGACCCTGCGCCAGCGCATCACCGATACCTATCTGGCGAACCTGTCAGACTCGGTCAACAGCTAAGGAGCTCAGAGCATGGCGTTACCCCGCAAACTTAAATATCTGAATATGTTCAACGATGGCCTCAGCTACATGGGCGTCGTTGAGTCCGTCACCCTGCCAAAGCTGACCCGTAAGCTGGAGAAATATCGCGGCGGCGGGATGCCGGGCGCGGTATCGATTGACCTCGGACTCGATGACGACGCGCTGTCGCTGGAATGGACGCTCGGCGGTCTGCCTGACGTTGAACTGTGGGCGCAGTATGCCTCGCCGGGGGCTGACAGTGTGCCGCTGCGCTTTACCGGCTCTTTCCAGCGTGATGACACCGGCGCGATTTCTGCCGTCGAGGTGGTGATGCGTGGCCGTCACAAAGAATATGACGGCGGTGAGAATAAGCAGGGCGAAAGCGGCACGACCAAAATGTCGACCGAGTGCGCCTATTACCAGCTCACGATTGATGGCCGCGAAGTCATCGAGATTGACGTCGTTAACATGGTGCTGAAAGTCGACGGCGTCGACCGTCTGGCGGAGCACCGCCGGGCGATTGGCCTGTAATCCCTTACCCGGTCAGTGAGGCTGGCCGGTCACTTTTCCTGATGAGCATACCCATGAAAAATATCAATGAAACTGCCGTTGCTGACACTGAAACCGTCAATCCGAATGTGGTGATTTTTGACACGCCGCTGATGCGCGGTGAGCAGAAAATTGAGCAGGTCACGCTGACCAAACCGAATGCCGGAACCCTGCGCGGGGTGTCGCTGGCCTCGCTGGCGAATTCTGACGTTGATGCGCTGATTAAAGTGCTGCCACGCATGACGTATCCCGCCCTGACCGAGCACGAGGTCACGCGTCTCGATGCGTCTGACCTGATTTCGCTGGCCGGGAAGGTGGTCGGTTTTTTGTCGCCTGCTTCGGGTCGCTGACCTTTCCGAAAAACCTGTCTGTCGATGACCTGATGGCGGATATCGCGGTGATTTTCCACTGGCCGCCATCAGAGTTACATTCCCTGAGCATGACCGAGCTCCTGACATGGCGCGACAAGGCGCTGCAACGAAGCGGAAACCATCATGAGCAATAACGTCAGAATCGAGGTGCTGCTGAATGCCGTCGACCGGGCGAGCCGCCCGCTCAAAGCGATTCAGAACGCCAGTAAATCCCTGTCCGGTGATATCCGCACGTCACAGAAAAGCCTGCGCGAGCTGAATGCGCAGGCATCCCGTATCGACGGATTCCGCAAAGCCAGCGCACAGCTTGCCGTGACCGGTCACGCGCTTGATAAAGCGAAACAGGAAGCCGAAGCACTCGCCACGCAGTTTAAAAATACGGAGCGCCCGACGCGTGCACAGGCGCAGGTGCTTGAATCCGCGAAGCGTGCCGCCGAAGGGCTGCAGACGAAATACAACAGCCTCACGGAGTCGGTAAAGCGCCAGCAGCGCGAGCTCGGTGCGGTGGGGATTAATACCCGTAATCTGGCAAATGATGAGCGGGGGCTTAAATCCCGCATCGCTGAAACCACCGCGCAGCTTAACCGTCAGCGCGAGGCACTGGCGAAAGTCAGCGCACAGCAGGCGAAGTTAAGCCGGGTGAAAGAACGGTATCAGGCCGGTAAATCACTGGCCGGTAACGCGGCGGCGGCGGGCGCTGCCGGTGTCGGCATTGCGACGGCGGGAACGATGGCCGGGGTTAAACTGCTGACGCCGGGCTATGAATTTGCGCAGAAGAACTCAGAGCTGCAGGCGGTGCTCGGTGTCGATAAACAGTCACCCGAAATGCAGGCGCTGCGCAAACAGGCGCGCCAGCTCGGGGACAATACGGCGGCCTCTGCTGATGATGCGGCGGGGGCGCAGATTATTATCGCCAAAAGCGGCGGGGATGCGGCGGCGATTCAGGCGGCGACGCCGGTCACGCTGAATATGGCGCTGTCCAACAAGCGCACGATGGAAGAGAACGCCGCGCTGCTGACCGGGATGAAATCAGCGTTTCAGCTTTCAAACGACAAGGTCGCGCATATTGGTGATGTTCTCTCGATGACGATGAACAAAACCGCCGCCGACTTTGACGGGATGAGCGATGCGCTGACCTATGCCGCGCCGGTGGCGAAAAATGCCGGGGGGAGTATTGAGGAAGCCGCCGCGATGGTGGGGGCGCTGCACGATTCAAAAATCACCGGATCGATGGCGGGAACGGGAAGCCGTGCTGTCATGAGTCGCCTGCAGGCACCGACCGGCAAAGCCTATGACGCCATCAAAGAGCTCGGGGTGAAAACCTCCGACAGCAAGGGCAACACGCGCCCGATATTTTCCATCCTGAAAGAAATGCAGCGCAGTTTTGATAAAAATAATCTCGGGACGGGTCAGCGCGCCGAATACATGAAAACCATTTTCGGGGAGGAAGCCAGCTCGGCGGAATCGTGCAAGCTGGGCGCCCGCCGTGCTGATGACGGCGGCCTCAACCGGCAAGCTCGATAAGCTCACCGCCGCGTTTAAAGCCTCGGACGGTAAAACCGAGGAACTGGTTAAGGTTATGCAGGATAACCTCGGCGGTGACTTCAAAGAATTTCAGTCAGCCTATGAGGCGGTCGGGACTGACCTGTTTGACCAGCAGGAGGGCTCACTGCGTAAGCTGACGCAGACGGCCACGCAGTATGTGCTCAGACTCGACGGCTGGATCCAGAAAAATAAGGGGCTGGCGACCACCCTCGGCGTGGTGGTCGGGGGTGCGCTGGCGCTGATTGGTGTGATGGGCGGGATTGGCCTTATCGCATGGCCGGTGGTGATGGGGATTAATGCCATCATTGCGGCGGCTGGCGTGCTCGGTGTGGTTTTCAGTACGGTCGGCGGCGCGATTGTCACGGCCATTGGCGCAATAAGTCTGCCGGTGCTGGCGGTTGCCGGGGCTGTGGTGGCCGGAGCGCTGCTTATCCGTAAATACTGGGAGCCGATTGGCGCATTTTTCTCGGGGGTGGTGGAGGGGCTGAAAGCCGCCTTTGCCCCGGTGGGGGCGATGTTTTCCCCGCTCGCGCCGGTGTTTGATGCCATTGCGGAAAAGCTGGGCGTTGTCTGCCAGTGGTTTAAAGACCTGCTTGCACCGGTGAAAGCCACGCAGGACACGCTCGACAGTTGCAAAAATGTCGGCGTGGCGTTTGGTCAGGCGCTGGCTGATGCGCTGTTGACGCCGCTCAACCTGTTTAACAGCCTGAGCGGCAAGGTTGACTGGCTGCTGGAGAAACTCGGCGTTATCAAAAAAGAATCGACCGACCTCGACCAGACTGCAGCCAAAGCGGATAAGGTTTCACCGGGTGGCGGGTATACCCCCGCGACAGCGAGTTATGGCGGGTATCAGGCGTATCAGCCGGTCACTGCGC
>OCAE01000849.1_pt1 | contig 16497 bp, 19 predicted proteins | sample 1495581 | NCBI WGS metagenome assembly OCAE01 (sample SAMEA2580278, study PRJEB22360) | human gut metagenome | biome: human gut; feature: human-associated habitat; material: faeces | place: Denmark | collected 2008/2010 | reverse complement strand
GGGGGACGGCGGGCGGATTAGTCTCCCCCACGGGGAGACGCCCCCTGTTTACGGCCTTACCGGCTTTGGCGCTGGGGCGGGATGCGGCTTCTCTGCTGGGGGGTGATGTTTCGTTCAATGGAGCCTCCGAACTGCTTGCTCATCCCCTGGATTTGGTCCAGGGCGCTCCGCCGCTGCTGGGGGTCCCAGCCCTCGTACAGTTCCTCCAGGCGGGACAGGTCCGGCGTGTCCCGCTTGATGCCGAACTGGCGGCACAGGATGTAGGAAATGCTCTGGGCGTCCAGGTCCACCTCCTCATGGTCATAGTTTGGGTTAGCCCCCTTGGCGTGGATGCGGGAGTGGGCCACCTCGGCGGCGATGGCCGCAAATGCCTCGCTGTCTGAGAAAGCGGGATTGACGGCCAGCTCCATATTCTTGCTGTCATAGTAGGCGGCCACGGGCAGGTCGTGGTCGGTGGCCACGGGAACGACGGAGTAGTTGAGGATGGCGCGCAGGGCGATGCTCATTTCCTTGCTGTCATCCTTCAGCTGGACCTTTTTCAAGTCACGCCCCTGGGTCTGGCGGATGTCGTAGGCGTCCGTGAGGCGATACCCCCGGCCCAGGGTATTCCGGGCAAAAATCTTGACCCCTTTGCTTCGCTCCTGGTCGATCACGCCCCGATTCAGGGTTTTCCACCGTTCCGCCGTACCGAATACGGTGGCCTCCGGGTCCTGGAACATGACCAGGGCGATGTTGCCTGCGCTGTATGTGGGGTTATCCCCCTGCATATCCAGGTACTTCACATACAGTTCCGGGTTGCTGGTGATCTCCTCCACTCCGGCATCTTGCAGGGAGATGGTGTTCTCCCGGTCCGCCTGCATTTCCGCCCTCCATTGGGTGTCCTGCTGGGACTTTTCAGCGATGATTGCTTCCAAATTTGCCATAATGATGTTCCTCCTAAAACATATTCATCTTGATTTTGGTATAGTTTTTCCTTTGACCTGTGGGGCCCTGCCAGTCTCCCGCATCCCTTCCGACGCCGCCCGCAGGGCCTCCAGGCGGGACTTGACGGATGGTTTCTCAGTAGTCTCCGTCGTCCTCGTATCCGTACTCCTCGTCTGCCTGGCTGTCGAGCCACTCCCGCGCTGTGGTGAGGAGTGCTTTGGCCGAGCGCGGGGGGCGGCTTTTTTTGGCGCTTCTTCCTCTTGCTCTTTGGCGGGGGCCGGGTAGCCCCTCTGTTCCAGATAGTGGTTGACCAGCGGCACATAGTCCACATTGGTCACAAGATCCACGATCCCGCTGGTGGAACGGGTGTCTTTAATCACGGAGAACAGCACATTTTTCTTGGCGTAGGCTCGGAAGTCCTCCAGGTCGCTCTCTTTGATGTGAAATGTCTTGAGTTCCCGGCCCGTTTGAAGCAGCCGGGCCATGTTGGCCTTGCCGTAGAGTTTTTTGTTGTTTTGGGACAGGGCCAGCAGAAAGGCGGCCAGGTTTTTGCTCCCAGCCGCCAGCATTTTAACAGCAGCCTCGGTGAGCTGGATGCTCTCCTTTACCATCAGGTCGGCCACTTCACCGCTGTTATCCATCTTCTTCACCTCCCGGTTTTCAAATATTGAATGACCTCCAGAATGGAACAATACTGAACTTTTTGGAGATACCGCTTTATCAGCAGCTTCAAGTGCCGCTCCCGCTGGGGCCCGGCAAGGGCGGAAAACGTCTCCGCGTCGCGGGCCGCCTCCCGGTAGTCCAGCAGGGTCACGCTCCCCCAGGGCCGTCCGCCCACAAACTTCTCCACATGAAGGAAGAGGGCGAGCACCGGCCACCCGGCCCGGTCCTGAAAGGCCAGCCAGCACAGATTTTCATAACTGCCCGGCTCATAGACACGGGGCGGGTCAAACAGCCAGGACCTCTCACGCCGGGCCAGAAACAGATAGTCCGCCGCGCCGCCCTGTTGCAGTTTGAGCAGATCCAATTCAATGCTCCCTGCCTCGGTGGGCTGATAGAGCGGTATCAATCCCAGAATGGCAGTCAGGTCCGCGTGGAGCAGTTTTTTCATAAGGACGCCTCCTTACATGGTCTGGGCGCTGGGCTTCCACCGCCGCCCGGACCTTGGGGATGTCGCCCTCGATGCGGGCGCATAGCTTCAAGTCCCGGCGCAGCGCCCGCAGGTGTATGGTGATTTGTTCGATCTCCGCCTGGATTTCCCCGCCTCCGTCTCCACGCCGTTTCTGCCGGTATAACTGCCCGCGCCGTTCTGTGAGGGCATCCATCTCCGCCTGTATCGCGTCATACTGCATGGAGAGCTGGGCCGCTGTCTCGATGCGGTTTTTACGGAGATAACGGAATTGCTCTTGATAACGGTCCAGTTTCAGCAGTTCCTCCCGCATAGAAAATGCCGTCCGGTTTCCCGGACGGCGTTTCGGATATGCTCCCAGCAGGCAGAGGTATTGGAAGCAGAGGGCTTGAAAGCCGGTGAGTTTCCTTGGGCGGCAGGGCATCCTGCCTCGCACCCGATACCGGCGGCCCGGCTCCAGCAGATGGAAAAAAGTAGTGGGGGGAGTGTCCGGCGGGGCCTCGCCGGAGCGGACGGCGGCAAGCCGGGCCTGTATGTCCGCCTCGGTATAGCCGTCTTTCAGGCTGTCCAGACGGATATACCCTTTCCCACCGGGGGGAAGGATAGCGGTGTGCTTGACCCTGGGGCCGGTTTTTACCCGATACCCCATCCGCCGCAGTTGGCTGAGGAAGGACTGGTAGGTGTAGGCTTGCCGGATGGCCTCGTCCACGTCACGGCGGATCAGGTCCCGCACAGTGGCCTTGCCCTGTCTGGCCGCCTCCCACTCAGCCCGGCTCACCGGGCCGCCCAGGGGCTCACTGGGCTCTATAATGGACAGCCCGTGTTCCCGGCAGATGGCGTCTGAGGTCCCCCGGATGCCCACGCCGTCCCTGCCGTAGTAGTCCTTCAGTTGGTCCCGGTACATGGCCCCATCCACAAAGGAGACGGAATTAAAAATGATATGCGAATGTAAATGTGCTTTGTCCAGGTGGGTGGAAACGATGGCTTCATAGTGGTCTCCCAGCAGGCGCCGGGCAAACTCGACGCCCACGGCATGGGCCTGGTCCGGCGTCACCTCGCCGGGAGCGAAGGACTGGATGATGTGGTAGCCCTTTCGTTTCCGTCCCTCCTTGCCCCAGCGCCGCTTGGTGTCCATCATGTCGGCGTAAACGCTCTCCCGGTCGCAGTTGATGGCGGTCTCGAAACAGGTCTGTTCCGTTTTCTCCCGGTCCAGGGCATAGTCGATGGCGGCCTCCAGGGAGGTCTTTTCCGGGTCCTGGGTATAGCCCACGCATTTGTCCAGGCGGTTGTGAATGACTAAAATCTTGGTGTAGGCCATTACAGCGTGTCCCGGACCAGCCGGACCGCCTGACGGACCAGCCGCGCCGCCTCCCGTATCTCGTCCTGGGTGGCCGCGCCTCTGGCGTTGGCCTGATAAGCCAGTTGATTCACATTATTGCCGATGGCGTTCAGCTCCCGAAGCAGGGCGGCGTAGGTATCGGGAGGCCGGGGCCGGAGATTGACGCCCATAATGAGTTGGCGGAGCATGGGCTCGATCTTGAGCCCGGCGGTCCGGGCGGTCTCTGTCAGCCGGGCGTAGTGGGCGGCGTCCAGCCGCAGGGTAATGGTCTTATAGGGCATCATCGGACGGGGCCTCCTTTCCGATGCTGCGGCCTCTTTTCCGACTCCGGCAGGGGAGTTTTCAGGGGAAACTCCTTGCAATAAGCCCGCTCTCCACAGGCGTCTTTCAGCAGGTGGGCCATACACTTGTCAAAGGAATATCCATGCTTTTCTCCATCCACCAGATAGAAGTGCATTGCAGTCTCCCGGTAAAGAAGTTGGGCGCCGCTCTGGTGGGTGAGGATCACGACGCCATAAACCACCAAATCGGTCGAGCCGTTGTATGGAACGATCTCCACCGCGGCGTCACAAAAGGGGGTGTTGTGGGCGGCAAGCGCGGCTTTGATCTTTTCTGTGTTCTCGGCCTGGTGGTCCCGAAAATGCTGGATCAAGCCAACCTGTTTCCGCAGACCGCTCAGATAATTCCGCTGGTCCTGCCCAATAAACAGTTTTCGTCCGCTCCCGAACACGATGGAATAATCGTTATGGCCCCGGAATTTTCCCCGGCACGGGCTTCTCTCCACATAATAGGACGTTTCACCAAACAGGCGTTGCAGGGTCCACTCCAGAAGCCGGGTCTCGTACATTTTTTTACCAATCATCTGTTCACCTCCAGTTCAGGCGTCAAATAACGCATATCAAACGGATATGCGTCTCATGGGGGATGGGACTGTGCCCCGAAAAAAGTCCCCTCAAATTGAGGGGACTTTCGGCGGCGTGGGGGTATCAGGGGCGGAGCCCCTGACCAGCGGCATTTTGCTGTCAAAATGCCATGCTGGCGCGGACAGCGGCGCAAGCGCCGCTGTCACCGTACCGGGGCCGTTTTCCGGCGGGGCGGTTTCTTGGGCCCTTTCCGGGCGGTCTCCGGCTTTTGCACACTCTCCCGGTTTCTGTGCTGATTTAGGGGCGTGGTATGTAACTTCTGTGCCATAGTCGGCTCCTCCTCTTGTGGTGTGTCTTGATGGGCGGAGGACAGCGGCTCCTCCAGCAGGGCCGGGTCGTCCTCCAGAAAGGAAAGCATTTCTTCCACCCGTTCTTCCAGGGAAGCCTCCACCGTATAGCCGGGGAGTAATACGCCATTGACGGAGAAACGTCCCTCCTGTCCCTTTGGGATGGGCGGGGAGACCTCCGTAAACAGGTGGGCGTAGGCTTTGATCCTGCCTTGCAGATAACGCTCCAGCTCCTCTTTTGTGGCAAACCGCTTGTCGCTCTGCCCGGCGATCTTCCAGCCGTCGCCGGTGTAGTCTGGGGTTGGATGCTGGAGCGTGTTATAATGAATATCCCAGGACAAAGTACAGTTGATAAGAGTTCCATCCGGCGTTTTATTTTCGGACACACGATACGACATTTTATAGACCATGTTGCTCAATACGTTCCAGCCGAATTGATTGACCCTCCACTGGTTGGACGTGTGCTCCACCGGCAAGGCCCGCAGATACTCCCTGGCCTTGCGGATGGCTATGGTCTCCGCCGCCTGCTTCCGCCATTCGGCCTCTATTTCGGAGAATTTTGAGAAAATGGCTTTTTCCTGGGCCACGCTGGCCTCCTCCATGGTGGTCAATTCCTCCCGCGGCAGTTGGATCAGTTCCGCAACACGGTCCGCCTTTTTATCTGGATAGTAATGGGCGGACATTTCGATTTCCCATCCAGGGGTGATATGCGTATATGCCATGCCCGCCCCCTATCGCGCCATAGCCAGCCGCTTTTTATGCAGCGGCTTTTTCCTGGCGGCTGGGCGGGCGGCTTTGGCCGGAGGCGGCTCCTGTTTCCCCCTGTCCGCCGTCTGTGCCTGGACCTGGACCGGGAGGGGCGGCCCCGCCTGGGGTTTTTCCTCCGCTGGAGGGGCCGGCTCACCGGAGACGGGCTGCGCCTCCGATGGTACGGCCATATCGCCGTCCTCCAGGCAGTTCAGCAGGTCCTCCAGCGTGACCTTATCCTTCTGCGGGACCGGGGGTTGGAGCGAATACCCTTGCAGGAGTTGGCCGTTGACACAAAACAACTCTTTTGCCTCCGCCGGGATGGGCGGGGACAGGGATTCAAAGCACGGCGCATACTGGTCGAACTTGCTCTGGATGTATCTCTGAGCCCCTTCCATGGTCTTGTACTTCTTGCTGCCCTCGTACTCAATGCGTTCCCTGGGGCTCCGGGTATAGCCCCAATACCCCTGAGACAGGCCGGGGGCCGTGTAGGACAACTCCCAGGTTAGTTTCCATTCATCGCCAGACTTGACGATGTTGAATGTCATTTTATAGACCAGGTTGCTGATCTCCCAGGAGCCGTCCTTGTGCCTCTGCCACTCATTGCGGGTGTGCGTGACCTCCGGCGTTTTCAGATATTCGATTGCTTTTTGCAGGAGAAGGGTCTGCGCCCCATGCTCATCCCAGGCGGTGACGGCCTTCTTCATCTCCTCAAAGACTTTCTTTTCCTCCGCCTGGCTTTCCTTTAACTGCTTTTCCAGGTCCTTGACCGGGACATTCAGGAACGGCTTGAAGTCGGCCCTGTCGCCCCGGTAGTTGATCTGCCGCCTGACCTCCAGGTAAGAGCCCTCCCGAAGATATCCTTCACTGGGACCGATCTCATAAAACGATTTTTTTGCCATACTGCAATTCACCTCCCTATCTGACCGGGCCGCTGGGCGGCGCCCGGTCCTTTTTCGGCGTCCAGCCCTTTTGATAACGATGCTCCATCATGATCGTGCGGACCAGAGCCGCCTCGTTTTCTGGCAGATACCGGATGTGCCGGAGCGTCCCATACTCCCAAAACAAATCTTCCATGGCCGCCCTGTACCGTCCCGGCTCCATGGAAAACCGCCGCCCAGAATAAAAGACCAGTTCCACGGCTTTGGCCTCCATCGCCGTGTTTTTTAACCGGCGGAGGTGCGCGGAAAAATCGAAGGAGCGTATATCCCCCGTGGGGCTGTCCCGGTCCCTGCCCTTGAGGACGACACAGTATGCCTCCTCTCCAGCCTCCGGGCGCTGGCTGGTCCATACCCGGTGGCCGTGGGAGCCGCGAAGGAACACATCCCGTTCCCGGACACACAGCCCTCCGCCGGAACGGGGGAGCCAGTAGAAGGTCCGCTCCTCCATCTCGTATTCCGACACAGCCGCCTGGAGTGTCCAGAGGTCCGGGCGGAAACTGGCGGGGGTGGAGGGGGTGGTCTGGCCGCACAACCTGTCCAAAACAGGAAACAATTTAATATTTGCCTCTTTCATCTTACCGGCTGCACCATCCTTGCCCGGCTGTGCCGCCGCTGTTCCGGGCGCACGGCCGGGGGCGGCTGGTAGTCCGGGTCCAGATACTTGGCTTCAAACTCCCACGCTGTCAGGTATTCCTCGCCATGGCGGTCATCAAAGTCTCCGGGGGCCAGGTCCAAATAGCCGCTGGGCGGCAGGGGGAGAGGGCTGGCGGTGAGCACGGTGCCGAAGTGCTCCACCGTGATATGCCGGCCCAGCAGGCAGGGCTGGCTCCAGTCGCTGGGGTCGCTCTGCATTTCATAGAGGTGCATCCACGGGGGAAGTGTGGTACGGTCCACCCGATGGATTGTGAACAGGCCGGGCACCGTCAGAATTTCCACGGCTTTGAGCCGTTCCTTGCTTGCGTTGATGTGATACATAACGTCCTCCTGTTATCTTCCCTCAATTTGAGGGGACTTTTTAGGCCGCAGGCCGCGGGTGTAAACAAAGGGATAGTCTTGGGCCAGCCGGTATTGTCTGGCAAGCGCCTCCGGGGTGACGCGCTTGCCCGCGACAAACTTACCGGGATGGACATACTGGGTCAGGCGTCTGCTCTCCGGGATATGATTCCGCACCTCCCAGGTGCCCACCACCTGGGCCTGCTCCGCCATGATCCGGAGCACATCCGGGTTATCCCTGGATGGCCGCAGTTCATACTGATACATTTGATCCGTGGTAAGGGGGGAGCGGTAGATGACCTCCCCCCAGGCCCGGAACGCGCCGTGCTCCACGCTGGTACGCTCGTCGTAATTGAGAAAGCCCGTCAGGGGGTTATCCGGGTCCTTGGGATAGGTCCCTATGTCCACGGGCCGCTGGGTGGAGTAATAGCGGTAAAGCTCCTGCTGTTCCATCGCTCCGCCCTCAACGCTCCGGGCCTTTTCGCGGTTTGGGCCGCCTGGCCTTTGGCTTTGGGATGGCACGCTCCTGAGCCTCCCACTGCATCCGTCTGGCGTCATACTCGCTTTTGGCAGGTCTGCCAGGCTCAGGAGGAGCCATTTGGGTTTGCTGGGCAGAGGTTTCCGGCCTCCTGTCTTTTCTAAGCTGTTGCAGACGGACCTTTACGGACGGGCTGCGCGGGGCGGGTCCCGCCTCCCTCTCCTGGGGCGGCTGCGCCATGTCCTTCTGCGGAGACGATGGGCTCTCCACAGAAGGGGCCTCCCGCTGGACTGCGGGCTGTTCCTGCGTTTTTCCCATATTGATGGACTCATGCAGACGTTTCATGATCTGCTGAACAGCGGAGCGAAATGCCTCCTGCTCCCCCTCCGGCAGAAGGGCCGCCTGCTCCTCCATCTGCTTTCCCAGGTCCGCCGCCTGACAATGGCGCTGGAAACAGGGCAGAAGGCCGCGGGAGGCTTCATCGACACTTTGATGGATAAAAGGCGTCAATTCTTCCTGTAAAACTGTGCGGTATTCCTGCGGCACACTCTGAAATAACTGGTTTACTCGTGCCTGACCATCCTGGTATGCACCGATATGGGTCCGCATCTGTTCCAGAAGGGAGCCGCCCGCCCCGATTTCCAGAGGGAGCCAGTAGCGGTCTGTCCGGCCGTCTTTCACATAGTCGATCTTCACCTTGACCGCCTGCGGCGTCCGTTCAGCCTCCCGGCACTCCTGATCCACCTGGCGTACATACTCCTCCGCTTGGGAGAGAGGCATCTGTTTGCCGGTGGGGAAACGCTCATCCATGCTTTCCGTGACGGTCACAATGGGCTCGCCCTCCGGGTCCAGGCTGGCGTCTGGGGCCTCCGGGCCGCCTTCTGCGAAGGGCGGCTTCATCAGGTCGTCCACAGCGGCGGAAATATCGTGGGCAAAGGCTTTCCATTTGTCCGCCACCGCCCGGACCGTACACACGCCGCGCCTGAAAAAGCCGGTCATGACGTTGGCGCTCTCGCCCAGCAGGTCCTTCATATCCCGTTTCAGATTGCCGGTGATCTCCTTCATCCGGCTGTTATGTTCCATGCTGCTTCACACTCCTATCGACTGGTTTTGGAAATCTACCCTCAAATTGAGGGGACTTTTGAGGTCCGGGCCCGCTTCTTCCTGCCCTTGGTACGCCTCTTTTGGCTTTGTGGCACAGGCTCCGGGGGCGGACGGTCCAGGCAGCGGCTCTCAACGCCGTCGATCAGTTCCGCGGCGGTATTGCGAATACACTCCAGGGAGGCGCGCAGCTCCTTTTGTTCTCTGCCGCTGCTCCACCCGGTAATGTAGCCGAAGGAGTAGTCCCCGGTGTCCAGGCCCAGGTACTGGCAGACGGTATAGGCCACGCTCTCCGCCTCCACCTCGCGGGTGCACCGGTCCTTCTCATGGGCCCCTACAATGATCCCGCCCTCCACCGGGAGGGCGTGCAGCTTGGCGTGCGCGATCTCATGGACCAGCGTTTTGATGGTCTGGGCCTCGCTCATGCCGGGGCTGAGGGTGATCCTCTGTTCCGCGTGGTGGTACGCCCCATGGACGCCCGGCGGCAGGGGGCCCTCGCTGACGGGGACGGGGGAGATGGATTTTAAGGCGGACAGCAGTTTTTCATAGTCCTCCACGCTGCCCGTCAGGACTTCCACACCCAGGCTGGGGAGTTCCCGCCCCTCGGTCTGACTGACATCAAACACAGTAGCCGTCGTGAAGCCAGTTTTTTTCACCCACTTCTGCTCCCTGATGGTCTGTCCGTCCGGGCCGGTCTCCTCCACCTCATCCCGCGTCCAGTAAGGGCAGGGGGCCAGGATGGTGATGCCGGTCTCGCCCGCCTTGACATGACGGCCGAATTTCCGCTTCCAGTCCCCATACCCTGCCACCATGGAGGCGTGCGGACACTGGAGTTTAATGAGAAAAATATTGCCGTAACTGTAATGGTGCAGTCTGGAGATGGATTGCAGGTAGGCCGCGTACTGGTCGCTCTGGAACAGGCCGGTGATACCGTCCTCCAGTTGATCCGTCAGCGCCCGCACACGCTCCATACGCTCTTGAAAGTCGATTTTTCACACCTCCACGGAAAGTCCCATCAAATTGAGTGGACTTTTGAATAGGAAAAAAGCCCCGGACATGGTACGTTACCGCTCCATGCCGGGGGCTTTCCTGTGACGCCGGGGCTTCCAGTCCGGGTGTCCGGGCGGAAGCTCCTCCCTAAGTTCATCCACCCGCTGTTTCATATTCTTCCGGGCGGCCTGCTCGTCTCCGAAGTAGCGGCCAAAGTTGTATCCCTGGAAATTATCGTAGGCGTAACACTTCCAGGTGACGTAGGGGGAGACCTCCGTGGGGCTGTACCCCAGCACCACCTCAGTATTTCCCACCCGGTGGCTGTCGATGATCTCATAGCTCTGGCACATTCGTTTCCCGCTCATCCTGTTCACCTCACCGGCGCCTCAGCCTTCTTTACGCTTTTTCCCGCCGCGGCCTTGGCCTTTTGGCGCTCCATAACCGTCTGACGCAGTTTCAGGCCCTCCAGTATGCCTTGCTTCACGTCGGGGATGGTGGTGCGCTTGTCAGGGAAGAAGGGCCGCAGGTCCTCCTCCAGCATTGTGACCTTCAGCGGAGGCATTTCCTCCCGCTTGGTGGGGGCCACGGCCTGCACGATCTTCTCCGTGGTCAGACTGCCCGCCTGGCTCTCCTTCTTCAACTCCTTGGCCTTGGTGCCGGAGGGGACTTTAGACTCCTTCTGAATAGCGTCCGCCAGCACCTTCTGCTCCTTGGGCTTCATTTGGGCAATATCCGCGCCGGTATTGACCGGGATCTTCCCCTCGTCCACCATGTTCTGGAGTTCCGGGACCAGTTTATTCAAAGTCTTGTACCGCTGGATGGTGGCGGGGCTCTCACCCATCTGCTGGGCCAGCTCCTCGTCGGCGTTCATGCGCTTGATCCCCAGGGCCTCGTCCTGCGCGATCTCCTCCTTGGTGCGGCGGCCCATCTTCCGTTTCATGGCGTCGGTTTTCATCTGATAAGCGCGGGCCTTCTCCATGGGGCTGATCTCCTCCCGCTTGAGGTTGGAGTCCACCATGGAAATGATGGCCTCGTCCCGGTCCAGATTGCGGACGATAACAGGAATATTCTCGATTCCGGCCAACTGGCAGGCGCGCATACGGCGGTGGCCGGAGACCATCTCATAGCCGCCGTCCTTATGGGGGATGACCATGACCGGCTCCAGCACACCGAATTTCTTGATGCTGTCCACCAGGTCCCACATATCCTTGTTGTCGCGGACCGCGAAGGGGTGCCCCTCAAAGGGCCGGATATTCGCCACCTTCATGGTTGTGACCGTCTCCGGCTGGCCCTCCTTGGTCAGGGGGATTTTCAGGTCTTTGGGCAGTTCCTCATCCTCCGGCTCCTTCCCAGCAGGGGGCTCCGGGGTCTTGTCTGCCTTGGCGGGCTCCTCCGGGGGATAAGGGACCAGCTTGCCGGGGACCGGCATGAGCGGCTTATCCCGGTGCCCCTTACGGTACTCACTGGCTTGGGCAAGGGACATTTCATACACATCCGCCCGGACCTCCAGCATCCCCGCCTGCTCCAGCGCCTTGCAGCGGTGGAAACCGTCTACCAGTTGAAATTCGTCCTCCTTCTCGCTCTTGCGGAGAATGACGGGCTTTTGAAGGCCGTTTTTCTTAATGTCCGCGATCAGGCCGTTGTAATCCTTGCGGGGCTCGTCCTTGACATAGGTGCCGGGCAGAGGTTTGATTTTGGAGAGGGCAACGAAACGCAGGTCGGGGGATTGCGGCTCCTGCTCCTTTGGTTTGGCCGAAGTGTCTGCGGGGGCCTTGGACGCCTCTTGTTTTTTCCCGTCCTTGGGCTTACCAGGATCAGACACAGGAGACTTCTTCCCCTCGGCAGGCTTGGCAGAGGTGTCCGTGGGAGCCTTGGGCTCCTCCTGTCCCTTCTTCTCGTTGGTAGGCTTGGCGGGGGTTTCTGCGGGGGCCTTGGGGGCTTCCTGCCCCTTCTTCTCGTTGGCAGGCTTGGTGAGGGGGTCTGCGGGAGCCTTGAGGGCCTCCGGCTCCTTCTTCCCATCGGCAGGCTTGGCGGAGGTGTCCGCAAGGGCCTTGGGGGCCTCCTGCCCCTTCTTCTCGTTGGCAGGCTTGGCGAAGGGGTCTACGGGGGTCTTGGGAGCCTCCGGCTCCTTCTTTCCATCAGTGGGCTTGGGAGTAGTGCCCGCAGGGGTCTTGGGGTCCTCCTGTCCTTTCTTCTCGTCGATAGGCTTGGCGGCTCCAGCGGCCGGGGGGGTTTCCGCCCTGTCCGGCGCCAGCGGCGGGCGTTTTTCCCGCCTCTGGAGGCGCGGGTATGTCCGGCGGCGCGCCGGGGACCGGGGCGCGGAACGCTCCGATCAAAGGGTTTTTCTTGGGGTCTGCCATAGTCGTTTTCCTCCTTTATGTCGTGGCGTTTTATTGAAAACTTCCCTCAATTTGAGGGGAGTTTTGCTCGTTTGGGACGATCCGTGGGGAAAACCGCCCCCTGGGTGTGCTTGGCGGCGGACAGGTCGGCCAGTGTGGACGGGAGGCCGTCAAAGTCCTGGTCGGTCCCCAGGATCGAGGACAGCAGCACAACATCGGCCCTGTCCACGCCGTACCTCTCCGCCAGCCAGTCCAGGTATTCCCGGCGGTTGGAGTAGTTTTTTGTTTTATAACGGCTCATAAGGACTACTCCTCCTGTTCATTCCCGCTGTGGATAGGAAAAGTCATGCTGGACTGCCGCCTGATAATAGGGGCTCATTGTGACTGGCGCGTTATATAGGGCGGTCAACAGATAGGCGCGGATATTACGTATCTCTGTTGTGTTGCGTCTCATGCAGTCAAACACATATTCCAAATGGCCATTGTCCAACATTTGCAGCCGCCCTTTTACCTGCTCGGCCGGCATTTCCGCCCCTCCAATGCGAAAGGTAGGCCGGGTGCTGCATAGCGTGTCCACGATCAGCTCTGTCACGCTTTCCACGTCCTCATAACCAAACTGCTGGCAGAGAAGGGGAAATTCGATTGCTTCTTGCACTTCTCTCCGGCACTCGCTTCGATCTATCCATCTGCTCTCCGGGACTGTGGCAGATGGATGGATAGATGGATCAAGCTGACTGAGATCAGTCTGATTAGATTCAATATAACTTGCGTCCGATTTTCGGAAGTCTGCACTTCCGATAACCGGAAGTCTTGACTTCTGTTTTTCGGAACTCTTGACTTCTGATTTTCCGAAGTCTTGACTTCCGAAAATCGGAAGTCTGGGAATGTCTTGCGGCGCAGCGGGTTGCGGCAGTATGGTGCGGGTGGTGAAGCGTTTGACATAGAGCTTAGTGGGGCGGCCCTGCCCCTGCTTGACCCGCTCAATGAGGCCGAAGCCTTTCTTGCCGGTGTCCAGCTCTGCCAGGAGCCGGACTGCCTTTTCATGGCCGCAGTTCAGGTCCTCTTGTATTTCATCCAGAGTATAGTAGATGAACACACGCCCCATATCGTCATACCAGCCGTTTTTGGCGGACAGGCCCATGCGGTCCAGCAGGAGGCCGTACAAGAGTTTTGCGTCTGTGGACAACTTTTTGAACGCTTCCCCGGTAATGAGCTGCCGGGGAATACGGTAGAAAGCAAATTGATTGCTCTCGTCGCCATAGTAATAATCGAAGTTCATGTTCTGCCTCCTGTCGTTTGGGCGCAAAAAAAGGGCACGACCCTTTCAACTGGATCGTGACCTTTTCAATGATAAAGTTGTTTGGCCGGATTGTTCCCCGGAGCAGCGTCAATCTCGCATATGTGCTTTCAGACAAATAGTTCTCTTTTCTCTTAATTTTCTCAATTTGCGATAAGGTCTTTGAGGGGAATAATAGTGGATAACATGATTTTCACCTCAGAAGTATGCGGTGTGGTGCTCATAGCACCTTTCGACAAAATCTCCCGGCCGCCATGCTCCACCATTCGATTTATTGTATTTTTATCGTTGTTTTTTCGATGTTTTTCTCCATTTTCTCTTTATCATAGAATATTTTCACTAACTGTAGCATAAATTGTAAAGCTAAAAAAGAAATCCCTTGAAACCATTTCGTTTCAAGGGATTTCTGCAAAGGACGGTCAAAACCGATATTTCTATAAAATCAAAAAACGCCGCGAAGCGGCGATACCAAATCACAACCCAGCGCAGCGGTTGTGATTTGGAAAGGATGAGCAGCGGCGTGAGCGCGCTCTGACTTTTGTAAAAAAGTCGGAGCAAGCGATACAAAGCTTGCTCCGACGTGGTCGGAGTGTAATTATAGGACTTGGAAAAATCCAGTCATATCAATGGTTTTAGCGCAGCAAGCAAGAGGCTTTTATCCCATTAGATACGATAATTAGAAAGATCATCCAGCTTTTCGGCAAATGATTTTGTCTGATCGGCTTCTTTTTCAAATTGCGCCTTGATTTGCTCATTTACATCTGGAGACATAACAGGAATCAATTTCAGATCCTCTTCTTTCATGTAGAGGTCTGCAATATCTTCCTTATCTCCACATTGAGGAAAGAGGACGACCCAACAGCCGTCTTTTGGCTCCTTCTCCCAGACAACCCCTTGCATTCCCTTGTGAACGCCTTCTTTTGCATAGCAATCTTTTTCTACCATCACTTCTACGCAATCCATCATCTTCATTTTATTTTACCCCATACGGCGTATTCAATTTGAGTTTTCCGTTCGGCATAAGCATCCATCCAGTAATAAATGACACGCTGCCTGATTTGCCTTTTCTGGGAATCGTAACTCTGATATCAATTCGCTGGCCTCGTCTATCCAACTTTCCTAACGTATAGTCACCGGATAGATATTTTTCAAGTGCCTGTTTCTCACTTTGATTCTTAAGCCACGTAGAATCTGAAGCAGAATAGCCCCAACTTTCAAATGCTCGATTTTTTCCATGTCTATATGTATTTTCTGGGTCAAATAGATAGGGATCAAATTTGCTGTAATCGCTATATGATGTTGTATTCATCAAAACCACAGCATAGGGAATCGGGTCTAATGTGCAGTGGCAGTATGGATGATGTGGACAAGACGGAGCATTTTCTTCCTGAAACCAACAACCATCCAACATTAAGCATTCCTCACAGTGAGTTTTGCCCTCTGAATGGTGCGTCCATTGGACCCAGCTTGGCTGCTCTGCCGTTTTCTGCGGAAGCAGCTTTCCCGTATATCGTTTGTAATATATCATATTTCCTCCTATCATGTAAAATCAGGCTTCTACATATAGGCTGGAAAAAGAAAAAAGTTGTAAATTTCTGTACAACTTTCAAAATGAATTTACAAATTATGAAAAAATGAGTGAGTCCTATAAGGACTCACCCATGGCGGAAGCGGTGGGATTCGAACCCACGTGCCCTTGCGGACAACTTGATTTCGAGTCAAGCTCGTTACGACCACTTCGATACGCTTCCGTATAGAATATTCAATTTATGCAATCCTGTCACATGATTTCGAGTCAGCCCCGTTATGACCACTTCGATACCGCTGCAACTGGCTGTGGGCGGGTAGCGTCACAAAGCCACAATCACCGTATTGATTAGAATACCCTATTTTTGTGCGCTTGTCAATATTGCAGGGGCGTGTAAAATAGTTTATAATCTTATTCAGAAGCATTGAAACCGTGCATTGGACGGAAGGGAGTACCATGGAAGAATTAAAACGACGGATTTTAAGCGATGCGGTGGTCGGCGAGGGGGACATCATCCACGTGGACATGTTCCTCAATCACTGTATGGATATAAATCTGATGGAGCACATGGGAAACGCGCTGGCAAAGCGTTTCCGGGGTGTGAGGATCACCAAGGTACTGACTGCGGAAAGCTCCGGTATCGCCTTGGCCTGTTTTGTAGCACGAGCTCTGGATGTCCCGGCGGTCTATGCGAAGAAGTTCCAGACCGGGTACATCGATCCGGAGGTCTACTCGGCCGAAACCCACTCCTTCTCTCTGGAGAAGTCCTATACCCTGCGGGTCTCTAAAAAGTACCTGGACGGGGACGACGTGGTTCTCCTGGTAGACGATATCCTCTCCAATGGGCAGGCCATTCTGAGCCTGCTGGAACTCGTCTCCAAGGCGGGCGGCGAGGTGGCCGGCGTGGGCGTGGCCATCGAAAAGGCCATGCGGGACGGCGGTCGTGTTCTGCGGCGGATGGGCATCCGGGTGGAGGCCCTCGCCACAGTGGAGCACATCGAGGGTGACCGTATCATTCTGAAAGATTGAGGAATCGGGAAACATGGCAGACGAAGCACAGCTTGACGCAATTGCAAGGGCCAACGCCTTTGCCATCTATAACGGTATCACGACCCATCAAACTGGGGACGGCACGGCGGAGGCCATCCTGGAGATCGGGCCGGATAGTCTAAACCCCTATGGTCTGCTCCACGGAGGGGCCTACTACACGCTGGCCGACTGTGCCGCCGGAAGCGCCTGCCGGACCGACGGCCGGAAGTATGTGACGCTCCACGGCAGCCTTGATTTCATCCGCTCCGCCAGAGCGGGTCAGGTGATCGCCCGGGCCCGGGTGGAGCACCGTGGCCGCACCACCTGCCTGGTATCCATCACCGTGGACGACGGAGCGGGTACGGTATATGCCAGCGGTCGCTTCACCTTTTTCTGCACCGGCACCCTCTGAGCAGAGGGGCGACCGCCCGGACGGCAAACGCTGTCCGGGC
>OCAE01000848.1_pt1 | contig 16501 bp, 13 predicted proteins | sample 1495581 | NCBI WGS metagenome assembly OCAE01 (sample SAMEA2580278, study PRJEB22360) | human gut metagenome | biome: human gut; feature: human-associated habitat; material: faeces | place: Denmark | collected 2008/2010 | reverse complement strand
TATCCATCCCGGCGGGGCAGTGGCCAATACAGGCCTGGCCATGAAGCACCTGGGAGTGGATGTCCGTCTGATGGGTAAGATAGGAAAGGATGAACTGGGAACCCTTATCCTTAACTGCCTGGAGAAATACGGGGCGGCTGAGGATATGATTTTGGCGGACCAGGAAAAGACTTCTTATTCCGTTGTCCTGGCTATTCCGGGAATTGACCGTATTTTCCTTCATGATCCGGGCGCCAATGTGAATTTTTCGGGCAGCGATCTTGATTTTGAGGCGATCAAAGAGGCGGACCTGTTCCATTTCGGATATCCCACCCTGATGCAAAACATGTACCGGAACCAGGGGGAAGAGATGGCCCGGATGTTCAGGCAGATAAAAGAGGGGGGAACCGCCATATCCTTAGACATGGCCGCCATTGACCCGGCCTCAAAAGCAGCCGGAGCGGACTGGAAAGGGATTTTGGGAAACATATTGCCCTATGTGGATTTCTTTGTGCCAAGCGCCGAGGAGCTGTGCTTCATGCTGGATGGGGAGCGTTACCGGGAGTGGACCAAACGGGCGGATGGAAGGGACGTCACAGAGGTGATCCGGGTCCGGGAAGTAAAGCCTCTGGGTCAGATGGCCCTGGACATGGGGGCCAGGGTTGTCCTGATTAAATGCGGCGCTTTAGGCATCTATTACCGCACGGCATGCAAAAACGGCATAGAGGACATGTGCAGGCAGCTGAATCTTTCCATGGAAGCCTGGAAGGGCAAAGAGGGCTTTGAGCCGAGCTTTGAACCGGATACAGTGGTATCCGCCACAGGCGCGGGGGATACCAGCATAGCCGCCTTCCTGGCCTCTGTTCTCAGAGAAGCTGATTTAAAGGAGGCAGTGGAGATGGCAGCAGCAGAAGGGGCATGCTGTGTGGCTGCTTATGACGCCCTCAGCGGATTACGGTCCCTGGAGGAAATGAAAGAGAGAATCAGGAAGGGATGGAGCAAACGGGAATACAGACCGTGACAGGGCGGAGCGTAAAAAAGCAGCAGAACCAACCATGAAAGGAGAAAAAAGATGGCAAAGAGACTGACATACGCAATGGTAGGCGGGGGTCCGGATGGGTTTATCGGCGATGCCCACCGCCGGGCAATCGGGCTGGATGGAACAGCAGCCATCGCGGCAGGGGTATTTTCAAGAAACCGTGAGAAATCATTGCAGATGGCGGAAAGCCTTGGCATTTCCCCGGACCGGTGTTATGAGGATTACCAGACAATGGCCAGGGCTGAGGGGGAACGTGAGGACGGCATTGACTTTGTGACAGTGGTCACCCCCAACCAGTCCCATTATGAAATCTGCCGGGCCTTTTTGGAGGCGGGAATCCATGTGGTATGCGATAAGCCGGTGACAACAACGTACCGGCAGGCAAAGGAGCTGGAAGCCCTGGCAGAGGATAAGGGACTTCTGTTTATGGTTACCTATACCTACATGGGTTATGTGACTGCAAAATATGCCAGGGAGCTGGTGGCCTCCGGCGCCATCGGAGAGGTACGCACGGTCATGGCGGAATATCCCCAGGGCTGGCTTGCCTTTGAGGACGATTTCGGGGGAAAACAGGGAGAGTGGCGCTGCGACCCCGGTCAGTCAGGCGGAGTGAACTGTCTGGGAGACTTAGGCACCCATGTGGAGAACGCGGTGGCTGCCATGACCGGGCTTAAGATTAAGCGCCTTCTGGCTAAGATGGATGTCATTGTGCCCGGGCGGGTACTGGATGACAACGACAGCATTCTGGTGGAATATGACAACGGCGCCACCGGAATATACTGGACGTCGCAGGTGGCGGTGGGCCATGACAACAGCCTGAGAATCCGTATCTACGGCAGTAAAGGCACCATCCAATGGTTCCAGGAAACGCCTGATAAGATTACGGTTATTGACGCAGACAATACCATCCGGGAAATACACCGCGGATACGGCGCCATCGGGGAAAGGGCAGGTAAATACGCAAGGATTCCGGCCGGACATCCCGAAGGCTGGTTTGAGGCCATGGGCAATCTCTACCGCAGCTTTGCACAATGCGTAAGCGCAAAAAAGGATGGAACGTTTACAGCGGAAATGGTGGATTATCCCACGGTGAGCCAGGGCGCTGAGGGGCTGGCGTTTGTGGAAGCCTGTCTGGAAAGCAATCAGAACGGGAATACGTGGGTGGAGTTTAGGAGGAAATGATTATGGCAAGACCGGTAACGATTTTTACAGGACAGTGGGCTGATTTGGGTTTGGAGGAGATGTGCAGGACAGCAAAGGACATGGGATACGACGGACTGGAGATTGCCTCCTGGGGCCAGATTGATTTACAGAAGGCAGCAGAGGATCCGGAGTATGTAAAAAACCTGAAGGGCACTCTGGAAAAATACGGACTTGGATGCTGGGCTATCGGCGCCCACCTGCCGGGCCAGTGTGTGGGCGATGTGTGGGACCCGCGTCTGGACGGGTTCGCGCCCCCAGAACTGGCGGGCAAGCCGGAGGAAATCAGGGCATGGGGCATACAGCAGTTAAAATACGCTGCCATGGCCGCGAAGGCCATGGGAGTCAAGGTGGTGACCGGCTTCATGGGTTCACCTATCTGGAAGATGTGGTATTCATTCCCCCAGACCACAGAGGAAATGGTAGAGGAGGGATTTAAACAGATTAAGGAGCTGTGGACCCCTATCTTCGATGTGTTTGACCAGTGCGGCGTGAAGTTTGCCCTGGAGGTCCATCCGACGGAAATCGCCTTTGACTATTACAGCACGCAGAAACTGCTGGAAGTGTTTGAATACCGCGAGACACTGGGTATTAATTTTGACCCCAGCCATCTGATTTGGCAGGGAATGGACCCGGCCATGTTCCTCTATGATTTTGCCTCCAGGGTATATCATGTACATATCAAGGATGCGGCCGTGAACCTGAACGGAAGAAATGGAATCCTGGGCTCCCATATCACCTTCGGAGATCCAAGACGGGGGTGGAACTTTGTATCGCCGGGCCACGGGGATGTGGATTTTGATAAAATCATCCGGATACTGAATGTGAAGGGCTATGAAGGGCCTCTTTCCATTGAATGGGAGGACAGCGGCATGGACCGTATTTTCGGGGGTACAGAGGCGTGCGCGTTTACGAAGAAGATCAATTTCTCACCGTCAGATATTGCCTTTGACGACGCATTAAAGACAAAGTAAGAAGGACAGGTAAAGGACAATGCTGGTAAACTTAAATGATGTATTGGTTCCCGCCAGGAAGGGGAAGTATGCGGTGGGACTGTTTAACACGGTCAACCTGGAGCTGGCCAGAGGCGTGATGGAGGCTGCCGAGGAACTGGATTCCCCTGTTATCATCGGAACAGCAGAGGTACTGCTGCCCTATGGTCCCTTAGAGGACCTGGCAAACCTTCTGATTCCCATGGCAGAGAGGGCGTCGGTTCCGGTGGTGGTGCATTTGGATCACGGCCTGAGGGAGGAGACATGCAGGCTGGCTCTGGAACTGGGATTCAGCTCCATTATGTACGACTGTTCCACTATGGACTACGGGGACAATATGGAGCATGTAAAAAGGATGGCGGAAACAGCTCATTCCTTTGGTGCTTCCATTGAGGCGGAGCTGGGCCATGTAGGGGATAATGAAGGAGGAAGCGCTGAAGGAAGCGGCCCTGGGGCCGAACCGTCGCAGTTTTACACGGATCCGGTCCAGGCGCGGGACTTCATTGACCGGACCGGGGCAGATGCACTGGCCATTGCCGTGGGCACGGCCCATGGAGCCTATAAGCTTCCGCCTAAGCTGAATTTTGACCGGATTTCGGAAATTGCAGAAACCATTTCCACACCTCTGGTCCTTCACGGCGGATCCGGTCTGTCTGACTCTGATTTCAGGACAGCGGTTGAACGGGGAATCAGCAAGGTCAATATTTTTACAGATATCAACCAGGCCGGGGCTAGGGCAGCGGGCAGCGGATACAGGGAAGGAATAGGACTTACGGATATGATACTGCCTGAGATAGAGGCGGTGAAACGGTCCGTGATGGAAAAGATGAGGCTGTTCGGCTCTGCGGGGCAGGGGAGCGGAAGATAATAATATGAAATAAAGAGGGATGCAGTACCGGCTTACGCTGATTTTGCATCCCCTTTTGCTATATTGAGGAATTCCTCCATGGCCCGGCTGAAATCCCGTCCGTTTTTCCAGTAAAAATACAGATTCCTCTGGCAGAGGCTGCCGTCCAGCTTATAGTACACCACGCCGGGGTGGAAGGGGACCTGTTTAATCAGAGTATCGCTGATGAAGGATATGCCCATTCCGGAACAGGTGATGTTGTAGGATGTAAGCTGCTGGTCCAGTTCAAACCGGATGTCAGGGGTAATGTTATGGCCGGCCAGGATTTTCACCGCCCGTTTTCTGGTATCATTATCCGGCTTAAGCATGATATAAGGCTCCCCGCTGAACCGCTCCAGGGGAACAGGCGCAATGCTGCTGTCCAGGAAGGAACCGTCATGAATCATTTCAAGAGGAATCTGGTACCGGGCTGCTTCCCTGTTTACGTCAAGGGCTGCCGGCACTGCCAGAAGCAGGTATTCCGTTCGGTAGACACGGCTGTCAAAGGCAGTCTTGTCCAACTGGCAGTTATCAATCATAAGGTCGATTCCGCCGTTTTGCAGCAGTAATTTGAGTTCCGATGTATTTTCTTCCATCAATTCCACCTTTACCATGGGAAACTGCCGTGTAAAGCTGCCAATCAGAGGAGGAAGCACCCATGATGAAAAAAGACTGCTGCCGCCCAGAACCAGTTTTCCTGTTTTTAATCCGCCCCAGTCATTCATGAAGCTGCTGAATTCATGTTCTACGGAGATGATTTGTTCCACAGAGCTGATATACCGTTTGCCGAACTCAGTGAGGGTCAGGGGCTTTGTACTTCTGTCAAAAATAGGATAGCCTATGTGTTCCTCAACTCTTTTTACGGTGGCGCTTAAGGAGGGCTGTGATATGAACAGCTTCCTGGCTGCTTTGGAAAAGCTTTTTTCCTGATAGACCGTGTAGATGTATTCCATTCCCTGAAACATAACATCCCCCTTTATTTTCCAAAAAGTATACTATCAAAGTTATAATCAATATAGAACCATATGTATTGGATTATATTATACCCCAGCCTTATAATAACATCAACTTGATATTATATCATTCGTATATGGGAGGTTTCGTTAAAATGGACGGAAGAAAAGATTACAGGGTGGAAATGGATTCAGTGGGCGCAAAGGATGTGCCGGAAAATGTATACTATGGGGTTCAATCCATGCGCGCGGCAGAGAATTTCCAGATTACTGGTCTGAATATGCACCCGGAAATCATCAACAGTCTTGCATACATAAAAAAGGCGGCGGCAATCACCAACTGCGAAATCGGGCTGCTGGAAAAAAAGACGGCGGAGGCAATTGTACAGGCATGCGACGAGATTCTGGAAGGCAGGTTCCATGAGGACTTTATTGTTGACCCCATTCAGGGCGGGGCTGGCACATCCCTGAACATGAATGCCAACGAGGTGATTGCCAACCGCGCCATCGAGATTCTGGGCGGCCAGAAGGGTGATTACTTTATAGTCAGCCCCAACGACCATGTGAACTGCGGACAGTCCACCAATGATGTGATTCCCACGGCCGGCAAGATGACTTCCCTGCGGCTGTTAAAAAACCTGAAATCAGAGCTTATGCGCCTTCACAGGGAGTTTAGCCATAAGGCGGAGGAATTTGACCATGTGATCAAGATGGGGCGCACCCAGATGCAGGACGCTGTGCCCATCCGTCTGGGGCAGGAATTCAAGGCGTACTCGGTAGCTGTCATGCGGGATATCCGCCGTATGGACAAGGCCATGGAGGAGATGTGCACCTTAAATATGGGCGGCACTGCCATTGGGACAGGAATCAATGCGGATGAAGCCTATCTGAGAAGAATCGTTCCCAATCTTGCGGAAGTGTCCAACATGGAGTTTGTGCAGGCCTTTGACCTGATTGACGCCACCCAGAATCTGGATCCCTTTGTGGCTGTATCGGGCGCAATCAAGGCCTGTGCGGTGACGCTGTCCAAGATTGCCAACGACCTCAGACTGATGTCCTCAGGACCAAAAGCAGGCTTTAATGAAATCAATCTTCCGGTCAGGCAGAACGGATCTTCTATCATGCCGGGCAAGGTCAATCCCGTCATACCGGAGGTGGTAAACCAGGTTGCCTTTAACATCATTGGAAATGACCTGACCATCACCATGGCGGCGGAAGCCGGACAGCTGGAGCTGAACGCCTTTGAGCCCATTATTTTCTACTGTATGTTCCAGTCCATCGACACTCTGGCCTATGCGGTCAGGACATTTGTGGACAACTGCGTATCCGGCATCACGGCCAATGAGGAGAGATGCCGCTCCCTGGTGGAAAACAGCATTGGAGTCATTACGGCCCTTTCTCCCCATGTGGGATATGAGAAGGCGGCGGATATTTCCAAGAAGGCCCTTCAGACCGGTACGTCTGTGAGAAGCATAATTCTCCAGGAGGGACTGCTGGATGAGGAGGAGCTGGACCATATCCTGGATCCGGTGCGGATGACTGAGCCCGGGATATCGGGGAAAGAGCTGCTGATGAAGAATAATATAGATGAAAAATAGTACGGAACAAAATGACGCGGGGAGGCACGGGATATGGATTATGCAGAGGCGGCTTTAAAAATGCACCGGGAAAATCACGGCAAACTGGAGATGGCAAGCAAGATTCCTTTAACCACAAGGGATGAGCTGAGCACAGCATATACACCGGGGGTGGCTGCCCCCTGTCTGAAAATTAAAGAGGACAAGAGCGAGGCATACACCTATACGGCAAAAGGCAACCTGGTGGCCGTGGTGACGGACGGAACCGCTGGGGTGGGACGGGGAGATATCGGCCCGGAGGCCGCCATGCCGGTCATGGAGGGAAAAGCCGTCCTCTTTAAAAAATTCGGCGGCGTGGACGCGGTCCCCATCTGTCTGGATACCAGGGACACAGAGGAAATAATAGAGACTGTAAAGAGGATCGCCCCCACATTCGGAGGCATCAATCTGGAGGATATAAGCGCGCCCCGCTGTTTTGAAATTGAGCAGCGGCTGGAGCGTGAGCTGGATATTCCTGTTTTCCATGATGACCAGCACGGCACCGCCATTGTGGCCACGGCCGCCCTGATCAATGCCCTCAAGCTGACAGGAAAGCAGATGGATGGGATTAAGGTCATTGTAAACGGGCCGGGAAGCGCCGGCACGGCTATCACTGAGATGCTGCTTGGTGCAGGGGTGAAGGACCTGATTGTCTGCGATGAGCACGGGGCGCTGTGTCCCGGCCGCGAAAAGATGGATGGGCATAAAGAAAAGCTTTCCCTGATGACCAACGTAAGGAAGGAAAAGGGGCGGCTTGAGGATGTCATTGCCGGCGCGGATGTTTTTATCGGTGTCTCGGCAGCAGGCGTGGTATCAAAGGACATGGTAAGAACCATGAAAAAAGATGCCATAGTGTTTGCCATGGCAAATCCAGTGCCTGAAATTATGTATGAGGAAGCAAAGGAAGCCGGAGCCCGCGTCATGGCTACCGGGAGGAGTGACTGCCCCAACCAGATTAACAATGTGCTTGTATTTCCAGGATTATTCCGCGGAGCCCTGGACTGCCGGGCCAGGGACATCACCTGCGGCATGAAGCTGGCGGCAGCTTACGGGATTGCGGGCCTGGTCAGCGGTGAAGAACTGGGGGAGGAGTATATCATTCCTTCTGCTTTTGATGAACGTGTGGCTAAGGCAGTGGCTGAGGCGGTGAAAAGGGCAGCGGTTAAGAGGGATGCGGCGAAGAGGGATGCGGCGAAGTGGGATGCGGTGAAGCCTGCGGCAGTGAAGGCGGCCGGGGAGGTAAAGCAGGGCCGGGAATAGAACATACTAAAAAGGGGCGGATATTTTCCGTCCCTTTTTCTGCCATTTTTTATGGGTAGAATTTCTTATGGGTAGAGATTTATCTTTGCAAAACCTGTCAGACACTACAGAATACGGTCGAATTCACTTGTTGAGTAAGCTTTTCCCTCATCCTTAAGTTTTCTGGCGTTCTGCATGGCGCGGAAGCGGACTCTGTTTATGGGATAGAAGCAGACAACCAGCGCGCACAGAAGCATCAGGCATCCGGGAATGATGGAAGCCATATTGGTGACAGCGGCTTTGGCGCTGTCCGGCTGTATGGTGAGCGACGCGTCGTAGCCGCCCAGGTCCAGAAGGATTCCCACTGCCTGGAGCGCGGTTGCCTTACCCAGCTTGATGAAAAATGAGAAGTAGGAAATCATGACCCCGGTGAGCATCTCCCCTGTCTTAAACTCATAAACCTCACATACGTCGTAGAGCAGGTTATAGCTGAGCACCAGGAAGCCTATAATGGCAAAGTGCGCCATACAGAACTGGATAACCTGGTCCGTGATGCTGTGGAAGCCCACAAATTTGAATATCACCAGGGCAAAGCCCGCAATGGCCATGAAGGTGATAAAGACCCATTTTTTATCAAACACAACAGCCAGCTTTCCGATGAGCACAGACAGGATAACTCCCACAATGGTGCCTGCCAGATACACAACAGCCGTATCTGCCTCAGTTGCGCCCACCACCACGATGGTATTGTAAATAACACTGGCATTGCAGGTGTTGAATGCAAAATAGAAGAGGAAGGAGGCCACAATCACCAAAATGTAAGGCTTATACGTCAGTACCTTGCCCAGACTCTTGAAAATGGGCTCATCCTTGCTCTGGGGCGGGTATTTGATTTCCCATCCCCTGGTGGCACGCCATGTGATAAAGATGGCAGTACCTGCTATGGCGCCCAGTGTGAGGGCTGCAAACGTCCAGGCACGTTCCTCGCTGATTCCCTGGCCCTTAAACAGGCTCACCAGTATCATGGGCAGGGCGTTGGCAAAGAACAGGCCGCAGGTGCCGAATACCTGGCGTATGGAGGACGCGCGGGTCTTTTCATCGTTGTTGGTGGTCAGCTCAGAACCCAGTGACAGGTAGGGAATATTGAACAGGGTGTAAGCGGTCCAGTAAAACACAGACACAACAACGAAATATACAAACTTTAAATTAGCTGAAAAGTTCACTTTTGTGAACATCATGGTAGTCAGCAGGATCAGGGGCACGGTGGATATCAGCAGGAACGGACGTCTGCGCCCGGCTTCCAGTGTGCACCGGTCTGACATGGTTCCTATGATGGGATCGCTGATGGCATCCCACATAACTCCCAGAAAGACAATGGTACCGGCCAGGGCAGGCCGCACGCCTGCGATATTTGTCAGAAAGAAGATGAAAAATGCTCCTACAAACTCAGTGATGACTGTGTCGCCTAAGTTGGCAATACCAAAACCCAGTTTTACCGGCATGGGCAATAGTCGGTCATAGTTATCTTTGTGCTCCATTCTTGTTTCCTCCTCATTATTTGCTTTTACCTGCTACTGGCCGAGAATATCCTTGCTGATTGTGCCGGCTTCCATGCGTTTGCGAAGCTGCCTGTATGTAACTGCTATTTTATCAAAATCCATGACTTCATCCAACAGGGTGTTATGGATGGGAGCGTTATGGGGAGCGCTCCTTATTGTCTCAGGCTCCTCATAACATTCCCTGGATATCTCTTTGAGGATGGCCGCGAATTCATCCAAATCATCCTTGGAAAATGACTCCGTAGGCTCCAGCGTAAATGGCTCAGGCACAATCCACGGATGGTGGGACTGCCAGTAATGCTGCATGCCGAAATCCACCAGACGCTTGGTCACATCCACGGTTCCAAAGCCGGTGTCCTCTTTTAAGGGCTGCCAGCTGTAACGGCATTGTTCAATCCGGCGTTTCCCCTCGGCATAGAATATCTTAACGCCTTTAATCTGTCCCACCTTTTTCATCATATACTGATTGTTGAGAACAGCGCACACAGCGGCTTCCCGCAGGCCGTCGGCTCCTAACTGGCGGATCCACATGTAAACGCGGAGGATTACGTTGGCATTTCCCATGAACATGCGGACCTTTCCAATGCTTTCAGGGCAATTGAAGTCCATATAATACTGTTTGCCGTCGTATTCCACCCGGGGTACGGGCAGAAAGGCCTTTAACGGTTCCCTGACACAGAGAGCGCCAACGCCGGGTCCCATGCCGCCGTGAGGGGAGGAGAAGGTTTTGTGCAGATTGTAGTGGATTAAATCAGCTCCGATTTCCTTTGCACGGGTAATGGTCATGATGCCGTTTACATTGGCCTGGTCATAGTAGCAGAGGGCGCCTGCTTCGTGGGCAGCATCCACGATTTCCTTAATCTGGGGATTGAAGATGCCTGTATCCTCGGGATTGGTGATAAAGATGGCGGCAGTGCGCTCTGACAAGGCGCTCCGGAAGGCTTCCAGGGAGGGCATGCCTGTCTCCGGGTCGCTCATCAGGGTGATCACCTTGTAACCTGCGGTGGCAGGGGCGCCTGCGTCACAGGGGTGAGAGAATATGGTGGTGATGATTTCATCCTTCTGGGTATTGCCCTTTGCCTCATGATAAGCACGAATCACGCTGGCTCCGGCAAAGCAGGCAGCGGCGCCTCCGCCCATGTGGCAGCAGGCAGCGTCCATACCGGAAATTTCACAAATCATTTCTTCTGTTTTTTTGTATATTTCCAGGATGCCCTGGATGGTGGATGCATCCTGCAGCGGGTGTACGTCGATGATGTTGGGATGGGTATTGGCAATATGCTCCTGCACCTTGGGGCTGTATTTGATGGTACAGGTTCCTTCGCCCAGATCAGGGGTAATGTCGTTGCCCAGAATTTCCTGGGTCAGACGCAGATAGTGGCGGTTGACCCTGGCCTGGTGTACCTCAGGCAGGAACGGGGGTGTCTTTCTTCTCATGCAGGTAGGAATGTCGTCGGCGCCGTCGCCCACTTCTTCTGTTATATGTGGACTTGGCTTTGTTACATTGACACCTCTCTGTCCGGGAACGGACAAATCAAAAATCAGCTCTTCATCCCATTTTGCTTCATGGAACCTGCGTAAATGTTTGCTGTAATCTCGTTTCATATTCTAATGTCCTCCCTTAATTTAATATAGCCTGCAACGCACCAGCCAGCCGGTCTATGGATTCTTTGTCTGCAGTCTCGGTCACACAGTACAGAGCGCTCTGACCAAGTTCAGGATAATCCCGGGACAGGTCCACGCCGCCAAAAATCTGGCGGGAGAGCAGCAGCTGATTGATTTCCTCCACTGTTTTGCCGGTTTTATCGAAATTCACCACAAATTCCTTGAAGAACACAGATGGAAACCGGAGTGATACGCCGGGAATCCCAGCCAGTTTTTTGGCTGCGTATTTTGCGTTGGTCATAATGGTATGGCCGATTTCCTCCATGCCTTTCGGGCCCATGAGGGACAGGTAAACAGCCACGGGCGCGGTCCACAGATTGTTCTGGGTTCCGGTAAATTCTTTTCCGTTTTCCCTCATGGCATAGTGGGTGCGCTCGATGAGCACAACCGAATAGCCCTGTTCCCCGGGTACCGTGGTCTCCACCATTCCGTCCACCAGCTCCTTGAATTCCGTGATATAGCGCATATCGTCATGGCTGGCAATAAAACCTGCCTGGCCGCCGCCAAAGTTCAGATGAAGGCCCAGTCCGTGAAGGTCGCCCACACAGATGGTAGCGCCGTAGTTGGCAGGAGCCTCCAGCACGCCCAGGGAAATGGGGTCCGTATACACGATGAATTCGGCTCCCGCAGCCTTTGCCAGCTTCCCGATTTCCTCACCCTGGGTCTCGATGATGCCCAGAAAGGTTGGATTTTCAATGTAGACAGCTGCCGTATCCTGGTCCAGCCTGGATTTAAGGTCTTCCAGGTCCAGCATTCCGGTATCGCTGCGGCAGGCTACCAGTTCAATCTTAATTTCCTGGTCCGCATCTATCATTTTCAGGTAATTGCGCACCAGAGCCAGGTTCTGACGGTTCATGGTATGGGGAAGGAGGACCTTGTTCCTTCCGGTGATACGGCAGGCCATGCGAAGGCCTGTGGCTGATGCCTGACCGCCGCAGTGGCATGGGACGGTCAGGAAGGACATGTCTAACAGCTCTGCCATCAGGCTCTGGTATTCAAAGAATATCTGGTATTTTCCATGGTCGGCCCATGTCTCGGCTCCGTAAGTGGTCAGAAGCTCTCCCCTGGATGCAATTTCATCGCAGACAGCCGGCACATAGTGCTGGGCGCAGCCGGCTCCCATGAAGTTGGAGAATTCATTGCAGTTTTTGTTTTTTGACAGGATTCGTTCGATATGGCGTTTGATTCCCTGTTCATCCGGAATGGCCTCCGGTATTTCTTCGTAGAGCTCCATTACATCACTGATTCCCACCTCAGCCATCATCTCAGCCTGTACATCCGGCGCGGAGTTAGGGATGTAGGGGTATACTGTTTTTTTGCTGTCCATTTCTTACCTCCTGATTTTTGATTTTATTTGTGGATTTAATAAATTACGTTTGCCATGATTACGTCCTTGTACCCGGTGGTGACCGGGATATAACCGGTGAGCATGCGGTTTACCTCCTCATCGCCCGTGTCAATCAGAAGAGGGTTTCCGCCCAGAGAAAAGATTTTGTCCCTGGAGGCAATGACCATGATGTTTTTCGTCCCCACCCTGCGTATGACTTCGGCGGAGATCTGCTGGTTTCCCCTGCCGAAAATATATCCCTGTCCTCCAATCACAGTGACTATGATTTTGGCCCTGGGATACTTCTTAAGCGCTGCCAGGATATCCTGCTCCGTGCAGTCTGAGCCTATGACCTGGCCCTGGAAAAGGAGATCCACCCCTAACAGGGTGTTGGGCTTACCCATATAGTTCATCAGCCGGGCCGTGGTGGATCCGGTTCCCACAATGTAGAGATATTCCGGCTCCTGTTCTATGAGCCGGCTGACGTACATGCACATGGACTGGATGGACGCGTCCTCTGAGCAGCCCCTGCCGCTTTTTAAATTCTGGACAAATTTCTTTTCATTGGGGACCTTCAGGTATCCGTACAGCCTGGCGTCGCAGATGCCCTGGCGGAACAGATTTTCGTCAATATCCATGACTTCTGCTTCCCTGTATTCCATGACCCTGCCCTCTGCATACCGGACCATCAGTTCGCCGGCTGCCCTGGGGGTGCGGGCATAGACTGCAGAATGTATCTTACATCCTGCCGGGATGCCCAGGACCGGAATAGAGGTTCCCACTGCATCCAGGATGTTGCGCGCGGTTCCGTCGCCGCCGGCAAACAGAATCAGGTCCACTCCTTCATTGCAGAGCATTCCGGCAGCGTCCATGGTGTCTTTAGGGGTAGTGTTCCGGGAAGAGGGGGAGCACTGGCTCCAGGCTTTGGTCCCCTCAGCTAAGCGGTAGTTTAACCCGGCCTGTTTGCAGATGTCCTCACCCATATTGCCTGGGCAGGTATGGATTTCCAGCTGTTGTTCTATTGGCTTTAAAAGCTTCATGGTGCCCAGAGCCTTTGCGCCTGCTTCAGGAACAGCGCCAAGCTCCAGGGCTTTTTTCAGGGTCTGTGTTCCGTCCGAACCCTTTAATCCTACTTTTCCTCCGATACCAGCCACAGGATTTACGATAAATCCTATTTTTTTCATATTATTTATGTACTTAATCCGTTGCTGATGATTTAAGTAATCTCCTTTCTTTATGAAATAATAATCTGATAATATGTTTAAAAATTAACTAATGTCATTATAAGGTATGCTCTATAAGGGATTGTCAAGAAATATTTTGGAATAAAACCGAATTGAAAAAGAAAAACCTTCCTCTTAGGGGGAAGGTTGCAGAAAAACAAAGCGCTATGGATTTTGGCAGATGACCATGTGAATTTTTGTGACAAACTCATCTGCGTTTTTAATCAGATTGGGTCCGATGAAATAGCTTTCAAAAGACTGGCCTGTCAATATGATTCCGTTTTTCTTTGCATAGGCCAGAGTCCGGTGGTAGGCCTCCATGATTTCCTTATAGCTGCCAAGGTGTATGGTGGTGAGACACGGGTATTCCGGCATGACCTTGATTTGGCTGTCTCTGACCTGGGTTTCTTTAATAGGATAAAAAATCTGAAAGTGGGTGGGAATATCAAAAAACTGGTGGCTGAAATGGTCATAAAAGAATGCAGTCAGTTTACCGGCAATCTCCAGGTGGCGCGTGTCCATATAATTTTCCAGCTCTATTTCATACTCCAGAAAGAGGTTGCTGACATAGGCGCTGCTGTAATGATTGGAAAAGGCAATGAGTCCGGGAGAATAGATTTCACGTTTCACCTGTCCGGCAGTGGAGGACAGATTATCATAAAACTGGTCTGACAGGCGGTCGCGGAAATCGCTGAGGCGCAGTATGCTTTTGCGCAGGCGCGTAAGCTCCCTGGAGCAGTCCTCAATCTTTCGGTTGAGCAATTTGACCTTATCCTGTCTCTGGTTCTTTTGCAGGTAATCCCGGATTTCATTTAATTTCAAGCCTGCATTCTTTAATTTTTTTGTGGTGATAATATCCTGAATCTGGTCTTTTGTATAATAACGGTAATTATTGTTCTCATCAATATCAGGTTTGATAAGCTGAATTTCATCGTAATACCGCAGTGTTTTTGTGCTCACATTGCTCAGTCTGGCAGCTTCCCCCACGGAATACTTATCCTTGATTTCAGACACGACCCCTTCCCCCGTTTCATAAGATGTTACCCACGATGTTCCAAAATAAGTATAGTCCATTGAAAGGGGTTTGTAAATATTTACACAGCAAGTACACAAAAAGGAAAAGCCCTTGGAAAGAGTAACACATTGTCCACCTGTCCCATACAATATACCATAATCATATTTATTAGAGGAGGTTTTGATATGTGTTGTAATAGATGCTGCTGTAGGTGTTGTAGATGTTGTAATTGTGGCAATAATTGCGGTAATAACTGTGGTGGTAACTGCGGTAATGGCTGGGGAACATCGTGAAGGGCTGCGGTGGCAACTGCAGATGCTGCCGGTGCTGCAGATGCTGCAGGTGCTGGGGCTCCAACCAGAATGACTGGGATAATAACTGGTGGCCGGTATGGGACCCGTGTGCAGGCGAGAGGCGCCAGGCTTACCGCGCAGGTTTTAACGAAGGATACAGAGTGGGATTTGAAGACGGAAGGCGGAATTGGCGTCCTATCAACCGATAAAACAGGAGGGCGGGTACCGGCAGTGGCCGGACCCGCCTTTTGCGTTGGAATTTTGTGTTGAAAATTTCCCCGGAGGGCGAAGGCGGCGGTCTTGCCGCATTGCCAGGACCGGTTTGAAGGGAGATGAAGAGCTTGTTTTGTAATCCTTCCCGTGGTAGAATCAAAAGAAGCCTGCACAGTCTGTCTGTGCGGGGCAAGGAGGCAATTTACATATGATGGATGACAAGACCATTTTATTCGAAAAGACACCAGTTCCAAAGGCCGTGATGCAGCTGGCAGTACCCACTATCCTGAGCTCGCTGGTCATGGTGATTTACAACCTGGCGGATACATACTTTGTGGGGATGATGAACAACCCTGTGCAGAATGCCGCGGTGACGCTGGCGGCGCCTGTACTCCTGGCCTTCAATGCGGTCAACAACCTGTTCGGCGTGGGAAGCTCCAGCATGATGAGCCGGGCATTGGGGCGCCGCGATTATGAGTCGGTCCGGCGCAGCAGCGCGTTCGGGTTTTACTGTGCCCTGTTTTTCGGCCTTCTTTTTTCAGTTCTGTGCACGGTTGGCCTGAATCCTCTGCTGATTCTTCTGGGGGCGGATGCCAACACAATGGATGCAACGGCTGGATATCTGAAATGGACTGTGCTCTTTGGAGCTGCTCCGGCTATCCTGAATGTGGTAATGGCATACATGGTCCGAGCTGAAGGTTCATCCCTTCATGCCAGCATCGGAACCATGAGCGGCTGTCTGTTGAATATCATTTTGGATCCTATCTTTATTCTGCCGTGGGGGTTTGATAGGGGAGCGGCGGGAGCCGGCCTTGCCACGTTTCTTTCCAACTGCGTTGCCTGTGTCTATTTTTTTGTGCTGCTCCGGGTCAGAAGGAAAACAACCTTTGTCTGTATCAATCCAGAGAAGTTTTCGCTTCAGAAGTACATTGTGCTGGGAGTGTGCGCCGTGGGCATACCGGCGGCAATCCAGAATCTTCTGAATGTGACAGGTATCTGCCTATGGGGCCCAGGAAGTGGCGGCCATGGGCATTACCCAGAAAATCAACATGGTTCCCCTGCAGGTAGCCATGGGCTTTTCCCAGGGAATCATGCCCCTTATCAGCTACAACTATGCCAGCGGCAACCACAGGAGAATGAAGGAAACCATATTCTTTACCATCAAGACCTTGCTGCCGTTCCTGGTGGTGGTATCCCTGGGGTATTTTGCCGGGGCGGGCTTGCTTACAAGGGCGTTTATGGACAATGAAGCGATTGTGGCTTAAGGCACAAGGGTCCTCCCGGGGGTCTGGTATCAGGAAG
>OCAE01000835.1_pt1 | contig 16697 bp, 17 predicted proteins | sample 1495581 | NCBI WGS metagenome assembly OCAE01 (sample SAMEA2580278, study PRJEB22360) | human gut metagenome | biome: human gut; feature: human-associated habitat; material: faeces | place: Denmark | collected 2008/2010 | reverse complement strand
ATCATTCATTGGCTGTTGCCCAGGGTGCCGTCCCGCTGCCCGCCGTTGAGGTTATCGCTGCAGGCGTTCCCGGTCCACTGTGAACCGGACGTCATATCCACATTGATCAGCCCGCCACGTGACTGAATACCGCCGTTGATCAGCATTTTGCCCGTTGCATTAATCCGGCTGGCGGCATAGCCGTCATTGTGCTGAGTGGCAAGCGCTATCTGATCAGCGGTTGCCATATTAATGGTCAGGCCGCCGGTCAGATCAATCAGACTGCTGGTCATGGCATAGATACCACGGGTACCGGCAGCGCCTGTCACCGAGATATTTTCACCGGTTATGACACCGCCGCCCAGCGCCCACAATCCCAGAGCCAGACTGCCGTTACGATCAATCGTAATATCGGTGTTTTTCAGGTTAATTTTAGCGCCGGAAAACTGAGCAGATGCACCGTAAGAGCCCCCGGCGAAAATGGTATTACGGTTATCCGCTGTGCCGGTGAAATTAATCGCCGCAGTGGTACCGTTAGTGACCAGACCACCGCCGGATTCCGAGGAAAAGTGACTACCGGCACCGATGTCGGCAGTTTCCGCCCGGACTTCAAGTGCGTTGGCGATATCACCCCGCGCAATAATTGTCAGGGCATCGGCTTTGAGTTTTCCGAAGCTCCAGATGCCCTGGCCGTTGTAGCCGTTGGTCATAATTTTGCTGCCGGTACCCAGATCAACAATCGAGCCACTTTGGATGTTCATACCGTATGCACTGGATCCCTGTGCATCGATGGTCAGCCCGGTGGCGGTAAAATGCGCCGGGCCTTCAGATGATGTGCCGTTCAGTCCGGCGACATAAACCCCGGAACTGCCGCTTCCGTTAGTTTTGATTGTGCTGCCGCTGCTCAGGCGGGCATTACTGCCGTAATCATTAACGGACAGGCCGATACCACTGTCGCCTTTGGTTTCAACAGAGAGGCGATCGGCGGTCAGTGAGGAGGCATTGCTGACCACCACGCCTTTTGCCATCCCGGTTCCTTCAACGTTAACACGGGTGCCGGTTCCCAGGTTGGCCTGTACTTTTTTACCGGACAGGTCAATACCCATGGCGCTTTTACCGTTTACATCCACCGATAAGCCATTGGCGTTTAATACGCTGTTATTTCCCTGAATAACCACGCCTTTGGCGTATTTGGCCGTGTCTGTCACATTAACAGTGACATTATTACCGAGGCTGATGGTTCCTGAGTTATTGTTATAAGTATTCAGAACACCATAGCGGTTTCCGGATGCATCCCCGGTATCGCCGGTGATCCGGTCGCCATCGTTAACGGTAATATTGGTACCACTCTGACTGCCGATATCCGCAGCCTGTGCTGTCTGTAAACAGGCTGCGGTACTCAGGCTGAGAAGCCCGGCGGCGGCTAACCAGCCCCGGAGTGATAATGCGGTGAATTCAGAATAAGAGGATCCCTGATATCCCCTGATAAACAATTTAATATTCATAGTATTCCTTTTCATAATTTTTATTTTCCGGAAAACATAAAAATTATGTAAATAAGATATTTTTTATTGTTATGGTTATTGATGTGAGGCGAAAAACAGGATTTTTCTTCCTGATGCGTAACAACAATAATTAACAGATTTATTAGCCGTTATTTACCGGCTCCTGGTGGTGTATCTTCTGAAAGAATGATGTTCCGTATCATATATACGGGTAAAAAATTCAACAGGTGTTATATTAAATACAGCAAGTATATTAATGAGTGTTGATACCGATATTTCACTCGTGGCATTTTCATAGCACGAGATCTGTTGCTGACTGATCCCCAGTTCTGCACCAAGATCAACACCACTCATTCTTTTTTCTTTGCGTAACTTTCGTATCAGTGCGCCGACATCATGCAGTAATATCTGATTATTTTTCATAATAGATTCCACTCACCGGGCCATAACAGGATACAGGTGTGATATGCTTCCTTATATGGCAGCGATACTGATTCAGCAGAGAGTAATATTAATTAAGAGAAAAATAAAAATCGTAATATCCTGTAATAATTTATTACAAATCCGGATGCAATAATATTAATTACAGTTACTCTTCTGCTGCGTATAAATAATTATCACCTGTTAATGAAATATACAAGGCATATAAAAATATAAAAAATTGTTATTAACGATCGATACGCGCCACGCGATAGATAAAAACTATCAAGATGTTATTATTGATCGGTTTTAACGATTTTTTACGTGTAATTAGTGTAAGAAAAAAACCGCATAAATTCATTGTAAAATATTATTTTTTATATTTTGTTCAATAGTTTATTGTTTGTTTTTTGCGTTTTAGTGAAATGGTTCAGCAGGTGTTATATGTTTCGACTTTTCCGGATAGCGCCTCCGGAAACAGTGATAGTGAATACACAAATGCTTACACTTTTCCTTCCGGATTGGTCAGATCATTCCTCTGATGTTTTGTGAATTACATATTTTTTATGTTGTTATCAGCTTTTCATGAATAGCTATACAATATCATTAACCATTCAGGCCGGATTGACAGGCTTTTATGAGGTGAGTGGCCTGAAATGCCCGTTTATTCTGCGGTAAAACAGGCATCCGGATAGCGGATAATAGTGTTTCAGGATGTGGTTGCAGACTATTTAAAGTGAGTTTTAATATTCGGCTACCGGATACCGGCAGGATAATTTTTGATGGGTATGTCAGGCAGCAACATTCAGCAGAGTTTTGCCTGTCATGATGCAGGGTAATAAAGAGGACAGAATTATTTTGTATAGTATATCCGTGAATAAAATAGTTTTTTACTTTTCAGTCAGCCAGTGATTTTTTCTATTTCCATTGCGTGGTAATGAATTATTTTGAATGTATTTTTCTTCAGATGAAATATTGCGGGGTGTTTGCAGATGTTCCGGTAATGGTGTCAGTATGGCCGTAACATACGTGACCCAGCCGACCCTGGCACTGGTTATCTGGTATCCGGCACCGGCTTTTTCTGCCTGACGGGCTATTTTGGCTTCTGCGTCAGATAATGTATCCCCCCAGGCGGTAACCGTTTGTGCAAAACCGGAAGCCGAAATAAAAAGCAGAACCGGGAATGCGATTATTTTCAGGGCGTTCATTATCATTATTTCCTCTGCCGGGTGAGTTACCGTAAAGAGATTAATGAGGAAACTGTACTGCGGATACACAGTAAAGAAAAGTGCAGAAATGGCGGATGCTGTATTTTTGCATCCGCCTTATGGCTGGGAGGATTGCTGTTATTCTCCGGAGAAGGCTGCGGCAAATGCCGGGTTTAACGTCAGGCTGTCTAAATACGCTTTCATGACCGGAGAAATAGTTATTAAGTCATGCTTGGCCAGGAACATCAGGAAATAGCCGGTATACACATCAACGGCAGTCATGGTGTTGCCGCATAAATACGGTGCCGCATCAGCCAGTCCGGTTTCCAGGCAGGCCATTACGCGGTCAAAGGAGCCGAACCCTGACATTTTCTGTTCTTCTTCTGTCAGTATCTGGCCCATCTCTTTGGCGGTGAAGGCGGCTTCAACCGGACCGGCGGTGAACAGGAACCAGCGGTAATAGGTGCCGCGTTCCGGAGAATCAATCGCCGGTGCAAAGCCTTTTTCAATAAATTTATCGGCAAGATACATGCAGATGGCGACTGTTTCCGTGATAACACGATCACCGTCGGTTAATGCCGGTACTTTACCCATCGGGTTGATAGCCAGATATTTCGGGGTATGCATATCGGCACCATAATCCAGTTCTACGCGCTGATACGGCACATCCAGAATTTTCAGAAATAAATCGACGGTATTCCCGCGTGACATTGCATTAGTATAAAGTGTCAGTCCGCTCATGATGCTTTCCTGTTGAGTGTGTTGAGGCATCATCATAGGTGAGGGGAGTGTCAGAATCTGTCAGGAGGGATGCAGAGGACGTCTTTGCGCCAGCGGTCGAGCAGGTATTTTTTCGGGTATGGCAGTTTGTCAGTTAATACGTCACAGGATTGAATTCTGTCGAGCCGGAAATGCCGGTAGCTCTGCCGTAATTCACACCAGGCAGCCAGTACCTGCACCTCTTTCATATAACCGATGGCAATCGGCCAGATAATCCTGTTGCTGGTCTGTGCCTCTTTATCCTGATAATGCAGTTTGATTTTCAGCTCTTCCCGCAGACTGCGGCGCAATTTCCCGGCAATGATATTATCGACCTGTGTCAGCTGTGAGGCGGGCACAAATAATGTGCTGTCGCTGAAAACAGCGCGGGATTCATTTTTCACTACGGCATTAATTTTATTGGCCGCCCGGGCAGCAGATGCTTTCAGTTCATCATCCGCATTACTCTGCACCCAGCGCAATCCGAGAATTAAGGCTTCCAGTTCATTGACATCAAATATCATCGGCGGCAGCAGTAATCCGGATTTCATCTGATAACCGAGACCGGCTTCACCGGTAATTTCAGCACCCTGGCAGCGCAGGGTTTCAATATCCCGGTAAACGGAACGCACACTGATGTGTAATTGCGAGGCGAGGGAATCCGCCGTGACCGGATAACGGTTCTCTTTCAGGATCTGTAATAAGGTGAGTAAGCGTTGGGTGCGTGTCATAAGGTATCAGCCTGGCGTGATCGTTAATCCGGAGTCCGTAATACTGCCTGAAACAGCACTGCTCATCAGCCAGGTTTTTATTAATGTCAGCAGCATCGGGTCAGATAATTTTGTTTTCCCGGTCAGAGCACATTCCCAAATGATTAATGTGCGTAACCCCATGCGGTGCAGTTCTGCGCTGTATTTTTCATCACGGGTTTTATTCTCTGATAATTTTTTTTGCCAGAACTCTGTCCGGGTGGCGGGGAGACGGAATTTTTCACAATCGTGCATATGCCAGAAACAGCCGTGAATAAAAATGACCGTCCGCCATTTTGCCATCCATATATCGGGTTTGCCGGGAAGCTCTGCCGGATATAACCGGAAACGAAAGCCGTTATGGTGCAACAGCTTTCTGACATGGTGCTCCGGTTTGGTATCCCGGTTGCGGATGGCGCGCATATTCCGGGAGCGGGTTTCTTTGTCATGTACATCCATCGGATTTTCAGCCGCTGATTTCAGGAATAAACCCAGATTACCCTATTTCGCCGGGAAAATATGCGGTACACCGCCGGAAGATTATTTTACCGGCAGTAATGCACCAGCCCGCACTAATGCTGCCGTGAGTTGTTCTGCAATCGCTTCCACAACCGTCATACAGACAGAGTTACCAAACTGTTTATAAATTTGTCCCAGGGAAACCGCATCGGTAATATAATTTTCCGGAAATCCCTGCAAATTGGCACATTCCCGCGGGGTGAGTTTACGCGGGTTTTTACCGTCCCGCGACTGGTCAATCAGGATCTCAGAACCGTCTTTATAATAGCGGGCGCTCAGGGTATTGGTATATTCGCTGTTTTTATCAAACAGACAATATCCGAAGCCATTACCTCTGGCTTTATGTTCTTTTTTCCGTTTCTGATGGCCGGCCCATAATTTATCCGAGATGGTAAAACGATCTTTTTTATAGCGCACGGCATCTTCCGCCAGTATTTTTTTGCTCTGGAGAATATCGCCGAGACGGGTGGGCTGATGAGTCGGTTCCGGCCAGGAAAATAAGGTATCAAAATCCGCATCCGGAAACTGGTCGCGATCGAAACCGATGATAAAAATACGCTCGCGGTTTTGCGGAATACCGAAATCGGCGGCACGCAGCACACGGAAATCAACCCAATAGTTCAGTTTTTGCGATAACGCGCTGCGCGTCTCCTCACTCAGCGGAATATTATCCGGCACGGTCTGTTCATACTGTCCGCGCAGAATATCGAGGATGGTCTGTAACGTCCGGCCGCCGTCATGACCGCGCAGTTGTTTGACGTTCTCCAGCAGAAACGCTTTCGGTCTTTTCTCCGTCATGATGCGCTGAACTTCGAAGAACATGGTGCCGCGGGTGTCGTTAAACCCCTGACGCGCACCTGCCTGTGAAAATGCCTGGCACGGAAAACCGCCGAGAAGAATATCGTGATCCGGAATATCTTTTGCGGCGATCCGGGTGATATCGCCGTCAGGCATCTCCCCGTAATTGGCAAAATAGGTACGCTGGGCGAATTTATCCCACTCAGAGGTGAACACACAACGACCACCCAGTTGCTGAAAGGGCAGCCGGATCCCGCCGATGCCGGCAAAAAGATCGATAAAGGTGAATCTGTAATTATCCTCGGGTGACTGCCGGAAAGGGGCATCCTTTGGGTGTTTTTTCAAAATCATCTCCGGTTCGGGAAACAGCCGCCGGGCAGTGTGCCGGTTTTATCCCGGCACTATATCACTGCCCGGGGCTCCGGGAAACAGCAGCGGCAGTTATTGTGTTACTAAAAAAACGATAGCTGCTATATCTTTCATTCACCTGCAATAATGAAATATCAGGTAAGGTGATTCGGTAATTTTACCGTTGTTTTCTCTGAGGGGTAAACATGATGACACAGTCAGTACTGTACTTTTTGCAAACTGAAGGAAATAAGATTATCCGGCTGGATCTGCAGGATTTTTCGCAGACAGTGATTATGGGACCGGTACCCGGAATGCTCGACGGTATTGTGGCAGATACGGGAAACCGGGTTATTTACTGGACAAACATGGGAGACGCGCCATTTACGAAAAAAGACGGTGCTGTCGGATGTTGCGGGTTGCGGGGGGAAAATCCGCAGTTACTGATACCGCCGGGTGTATTTATGACCGGGAAACAACTGTTTTTACATCATTCCCGGCAGGAGTTGTACTGGTGTGATCGTGAAGGTGGTGCTGTGATGCGTTGTACAACCAAAGGCGAAAACATACAGACAATTGTCAGCAGACGTTCTGCGGGCAGCACTGTCGCGGATATTGCTGACCAGTGTGTAGGTATTGCCGTTGATACATTCAATAATGATCTGTACTGGACTCAAAAAGGGGCATCAAAAGGCGGACAAGGCCGAATTTTCCGGTTGAGTCTGGATAAATTCAGTGACGGCAACGAAATGAATGAAGCAGATATGTCGGTGTTGTTATCCGGATTACCGGAACCTATCGATCTGAGCCTTGATTTACAGAACGGCAGATTATATTGGACAGACCGCGGGGCTCCGCCGGATGGTAACAGCCTGAATGTGGCGGATTTTAACGAATCGGGGCTGCATAATCACCGGGTTATCGCCCGGGGATTCCGGGAAGCAATCGGTCTGGCGATGAACACAGATGATGATCTCGCGTATGTCGCTGATCTTTCCGGCTGCATTTATAAAGTGAATTTGTCAGATGGACGGAAAAAAGTTATTTATCAGCAGGGAGCCATTACCGGAATTGCGCTGGCCCGGGAATAGGAAAACGGCATAATGGTGATGCCGCCCGGTATTATTTTACCGGTGCGGCCTGTTTATCCCTGCTGACCGGCAGCCAGACGACCACTCCCATAATTATTCAGATCCTTTTAGTTTCCCCGTATCATCGAATAATGTATCCCATTGCTGGATATCATCATTGTTAAACAGGATACAGTTTTGTGTGGCAGCCTTAAGCTGTTTCATTTTATCTTTATCCAGTTCAAAATGTTGCTTATATAAGTCTGTTTTGTAGGTTTCAATTTGAAGTTTACGCGTATATTCAGGGCAAATAAGTTTTTTTCCTGACATTGAAAATAAACTCACGCCTTTAATATATAATTTTCTGTCAAATGTTCCCAGCGTGACAGGGCTCCAGTCATTTTTATCAAACATATCTGAAGTGTATTTTTTGCTGTTGATATAGTAATAATGTGGTTGAGAGTCTGAAAAACCAAGAGTGTTCAGGGATAGATGTATGATTCTGACAGATAATCCAGGGGAAAACGTGCAGATCAAAAAAACAATAACCAAAAAGGGGGTGGCAAGTATTAATGATATTTCATTTTTTTTTGGTTTGATTAACGGGTTTTCTAACTGACGATAATAAAGAGATGCAGGTATAAAGCAGAAGAAAGAAAATAATAATAAAACAACCAAGAGTAGAATTAATGTAATTTCATCGTTGACATTAAAGTCATTTGAAATTAAATGCATGGGGAAGGCGATTGATAGTGATGATATTGATATGAAAAAAAATATAGTAATTGTTATAATAATAAAGTGTAGCATGTTTTTAGTAAGTGGTTTGCTTTTTATTTTAGTGTAATTCATGCATGTGTTTTTAAAAGCATAAAGCAATGATGCTATAATCACTATTATACATGCTATATCAAGAGAAACTTCTTTGTTATAGCTGACATTATAGGTTGAAATAGCGAATGATATAATAATAAAAGAACAGGATATGAATGTACTGACGATAGGTGTTTTTTTTATGTATTTAAAGTTGTTTTTTTGGTTTAGAGTTAAATGAAGTAGGATCAGAACTAAGCTTGGCAGAATAAATGTAATACTAAATGCTGTTCCGATAAAGAATAAGGAGGCCAAAATTGAGATAAAACTGGAATAAGAAGACAGAATTTCAGGGAATATGTTTATTCTTCCGATATGGCTAAGATAGAACCAAATGGTTAATCCGGAAAATAATATTAAAAATGGAGTATATTTAACCACCAGATAGAGCGCTTGTTTAAACAGTGCAGTGAATGTATCAGACATAAGAATTCCTTATCAAAGATATTCCGGTAAGTTACAAAAAGGATAACCTATGGTCAATATTTGTATGATGTGACTATATACACGCTATGTGAACGAAACGGAGACGGAGAATACGGTTATCACCGGCAGAAGGCGTACCGATGGACAGCACTGTAGTCTGGTATAGCGCTCCTGTCCGGGCTTTGTTTCTATCACCGGTTAAAAAAAAATCAATTTTGCCCCTCAATTTGATCTGCCCCGCAAAGTGATGACTCAACACCCTGAAAAATGTGATGAGCATCTTATTTTCACCAGTGAAAATATGACTCAGGCCACATATTCAGCCCGGAAAATAAAAACAGCGAAATTTTCTGTAAAAAGTAATTACTTGAATTAAAAGTAATATTTTTTGCTTTACACGATAAAGCGCTATTTCAGGCAAACGAGATCAGCTTCACATTCTTAAAACCGGAATGTGATCTTCGTCGCTATTTATTTAGGCGTAAATAAGCCATCTTTAAAATAAGAAAAAATCACATCAGGAGTTCGGTTTTGGATATTCATTTTGAGAGCGGGCTGTTATCCCTGAATCAGAATTTTGCCTCTCCGGAAGAGGGCATCCGCTATGCCGGTGAGCTACTGCAAAAATCAGGCGCCTGTACCCCTGATTATATTGAGGAAATGATCCGCGTATATCATGAGTTCGGGCCGGTGATTGTGCTGGATACCGGGGTGGCGATGCCGCATGCGAGACCGGAAAAAGGGGCATTAAAAACCGCATTCTCCGTGGTGGTGACCGGTACACCACTGGTGTTTCATCATGAGGAGTTTGACCCGGTTAATGTCATTATCGCTATCAGCGCGACAGATTCAGATACCCATATCCATCTGATTCAGACCGTGGCTGATCTGATTGAAAATAATATTACTGAGTTTGTAAAAGAGAATAACAAAGAACAGATTTTACAGTTTATCCGGACGTCGATAGAGAGGACAGCATGATTAAAATAAGAACAGTGTGCGGCAATGGTATCGGCAGCTCATTAATGGCCGCCAATAACGTGAAGAAGATTTGTGAGGAGATGGGCATAAAAGCCGATGTGGCTTCAGTGGATTTTGCCAATGCCGTGGGTGAGAAAGCGGATCTGTATGTCACGATTAAAGAGCTGGCATCACAATTTCCGCCGCAGTGTGAAGTTGCCGTGATCCGCAGTTATGTGCATAAAGCCAAAATTGCGGAAGATATTAAAGACGCTTTACTGAAACTGAGTCAGTCCTGATAGTTCATTCTTGTTACAGGAATTAAATTATGGCTTATATTCTCTCATTCCTGACTGAGATATTCAGTCAGCCTGCCTTTCTTATGGGGATTATCTCCCTGGTGGGGTTACTGGCATTACGGTCACCGGTCAATAAATTATTAACCGGGACATTAAAACCGATCCTCGGTTATTTAATGCTGAGTGCAGGTGCCGGCGTTATTGTGGCAAACCTGAATCCGCTCGGCGGTATTATTGAAGCCGGTTTTAATATCCGGGGCGTTATTCCGAATAACGAAGCGATTGTGTCTGTTGCCCAGAAATTACTGGGTGTGGAAACTATGAGTATTTTATTACTCGGCTTTATTTTCAACCTGGCGATTGCCCGTTTTACCAAATATAAATATATCTTTTTAACCGGTCACCACTCTTTCTTTTTAGCCTGCTTATTCTCGGCGGTATTACAGGCCGCGCATTTCAAAGGCTGGGAAATGGTGATTATCGGTGGTTTCCTGCTGGGTGCCTGGTCCGCTATTTCACCGGCGATCGGACAGCGTTACACCAAACGCGTAACGGAAGACGGCGGTATTGCCATGGGGCACTTTGGTTCCCTCGGTTATTACCTGTCTGCCTGGATTGCGGCGAAAGTCGGTAAAGCGGAAAACTCATTTGCGGATACTGAAATATCCGAAAAATGGGGCTTCCTGCGCGATACCACCGTAACGACCGGTATTGTGATGGTGGTGATTTATCTGGTGTGCAGCATCGTTGCCGGTTCCGCTTATATCAGCACTATCACTGAGCAGAATATGGTGATCTTCTCCATCCTGACCGGTCTGCAGTTCGCGGTGGGTGTGGCGATTGTTTACAGTGGTGTGCGCTTAATCCTGGGTGACCTCGTGCCTGCGTTCCAGGGTATCAGCCAGAAACTGATCCCGAATTCAATTCCGGCTGTTGACTGTGCGGTCTTCTTTACCTTCAGCCCGACAGCTGTGGTGATCGGCTTTATCAGCTCCTTTATCGGCGGTCTTGCCGGCATGCTGATGCTCGGTGGGCTGGGTATGGCGCTGATTATCCCGGGCATGGTGCCGCACTTCTTCTGCGGCGGTACATCCGGTGTATTCGCAGACAAACTGGGCGGCAAAAAAGGCTGTATTATCGCCTCCTTTATCGGCGGTATTTTCCTCGCCTTCTTACCGGCCATGCTGTTACCGGCGCTGGGTAACCTGGGCTTCGAAAACAGTACCTTTGCAGACTTTGACTTCGCGGTGTGGGGCATTGTTATCGGTGAAGCCTTTACTCACTTCGGTCAGATTGCGATTTACCTGATTTGTTTTGTTCTGGTTCTGGCATTACTGGCGCCGTTTGCCTTTAAATCCGTCAAAGTGGTGGGTGATACCCTGAGCTATGACGAGTTAATGGAAAAAGATCGCGCACATAAGTAAACATGATACTGACGAAAGGCTTTAAGGAGTTGTTATGGCAGTAATTTCTGTCGGTTTATCCTGCTTCGACCAGTTCTTCTTCCTTAACCGCTGGCCGGAGGAGAATACTAAAAATTTCTCCGGCGATTTTATTGAAAGCGGCGGCGGACCCTGTGCCAATGCAGCATGGTTACTGGGATTGTGGGGTGAGGATATTTATTTTACCGGACACCTTAACCACGATATCTATGGTCAGAAAATTATTGATGAGTTTCATGATGTGGGTGTGAATACCGATTACGTTATTTTTAACGATGAAATGATCACACCGCTGGCATCTGTATTAGTGAATCAGTTAAATGGTTCCCGGACAATTATTACGCGCAAACTGGTCTCTCCGCCGCGTATGACATTTGAAGAGAAACTGAAAATTGATGAGCTGATTACCCGCCTGACACAGGAGGATAAAGGGGAAGTCATCACGGTATTAATTGATGGTCATGAACCGGAGCTGAGTGAATATATTCTGACCCGTCTGCCTGATGCCCGCGTCGTGATGGACGCGGGGTCACTGCGGGAAAGCAATTTAAATCTGGCAAAATATACTGATTATCTGGTCGCCAGTGAAAACTTTGCCCGTGATCTGATTGAGATTGATAAATTCACCACCGATATTCAGTTAAAAACGGCATTAACGGAACTGAATAAACTGGCCCGGGGTGAGGCATTTATTACGCTGGGTGAAAAAGGCTGTGCGTATCTGCAAAACGGAATGCTGACAATATCACCGGCATTTATTTGTAATGCGATTGATACCACCGGTGCCGGTGATATATTCCACGGCGCATTTACGTATGGGGTTCATTATAACTGGCATATTGAGAATATTATTTTATTTGCCAGCCTGTCAGCAGCCATCTCAATTGAGAAAAAAGGGGTGCGCGAATCAATGCCGGATTTGGCGGATGTCCATAATGCGGTGAATAAATACGAAAGAAATCTGAAACACTATTTTGATTAATTCTGGTTTTGATTAAATTCTGATTTTTAATTCAATTCCGGTTATACGCCAACAAGGGGAAATCCGATGTTAGTTTCGATGGAGAATATGCTCAATCGTGCTTTTGCACGCCAGTACGCCGTCGGTCAGTTTAATATTAATAACCTGGAGTGGACAGGAACAGTATTAAAAGTTGCACAGCAACTGCGTTCCCCGGTTATTTTAGGTGTCTCCGGCGGGACCATAAAACATATGCTCGGGCTGAAATGTATTCACGATATTGTGGTGAATGCGATGGAGTTTCTGGAAATAGATGTGCCGGTGGCACTGCATCTGGATCACGGTCAGTCTTATGAAGCCTGCGAAGCGGCCATTAAAGCCGGTTTCAGCTCCGTGATGTTCGACGGTTCACATATGCCGTTTGCCGAAAACCTGGCAATAACCAAACGTCTGGTGACTTACGCGCACCGCCGTGGTGTGTCAGTGGAAGCTGAGCTGGGTACTATCGCGGGCAGTGAGGACGGCATTGTGAATTCTCACGTGATTTATGCGGACCCGGCAGAGTGTCAGAAACTGGTGGAAGAAACCGGAGTGGATTGCCTGGCGGCGGCGCTCGGCTCGACACATGGGCTGTATAAAGGCAAAGCGAAGCTCGGTTTTGCCGAAATGCAGCATATCGCGCAACTGGTGAAAGTACCGCTGGTGCTGCACGGCGGTACCGGTATTTCTGATGAAGATATGAAGAAAGCGATTTCACTCGGTACGGCGAAAATCAACGTTAATACGGAAAATATGTATGCGTGGTGCCTGTCTGTGAAAGAGCAGTTTGAACAGCAGGGCGCGCATGATATCAACGACCCGCGCAAAGTGATTATGAAGGGATTACAGCCGGTCGCGGAGCGGGTGGAAGAGCGGATGCGTCTGTTCGGCTCTGCCGGGCAGTCTCTGTAACTCCGTCAGATCCTGCGGTGGCCGCCGTTCAGGCGGTCACTGGGGATTGGGTCAGATAATCTTTGGCGTTAGTAATGATGGCCTGTGAAATCCGCTGTAATGTGCCGGATTCCGGCTGGTAACGGTGCCAGTAAAGCTGTTTTTGCTGCACCAGTTCCGGCACCAGATTAATCATCCGTCCGGATTCAAGCTCATGTTTAATCTGATGTTCCGCAATCATACAGCAGGCGGAGTTTTGCAGTACCAGCTGAATATACGCTTCCGATGACGGCACGATATGGCTGTTCAGGCTTCCCGGCGTTAAACGGAAATACTCCTGCAAAAAGATATGGTGCATATCTGAGGAATGGTTAAAGGACACCACCGGTGCCCGCAGCAGAGTTTCTTTGGTTACCCCGTTACTGAAATATTTTTCCGCAAAAGCCGGGCTGGATACAAAGATATAATCCATTGCCCCCAGATAATCACAGGTTCCGCCGACAGCCGGCAGCGGCTGCATACTGATTGCCCCGACCGCCTCCCCTTTGAGCAGATAGTCGAGTGTGCGGCTCTCATCATCCACCTTAATATCCAGACGAATGGCGCGATCATCCAGGATCGGCTTGATAGCGGATAAAAACCAGGTCGCGAGGGAGTCGGCGTTAATGGAGATCGGAATAGTGACCACGTGGTTGCCGCTTTCATTATCAAAAGCGTCATGTTCAATTAAATCAACGTGGTACAGCAGACCCAGCAGCTTTTGCCCGAGTTCGGTCGGTTTCGGCGGCACGGTGCGTGTCAGCAGCAGGGAACCGACCTGATTTTCCAGCTGTTTTACCCGCTGGGACACCGCAGACTGCGTGATAAAGAGTTTCGCTGAGGCTTTCTCGAATCCCTGCTCTTTGATAATCAGATCCAGCAATCTCAGTGATTTATAATCGACATTCTTCATGGAAGCCCTGCGGTGGTGGTGAAAAGTACGGCTATTCTACACGAAAAGGGCGGCGGGAGGAAAAGCGCCGGTACGGGCATACCAGCGCATAAAGACGATCAGTCAATGGTCATAATAATGGATATATTACCGATAAAAGGCCCTGCTTCCACCGGCCCGGTGGTTTCCAGTGTGCTTTTCAGCAGTGCGTTTGCTTCATAATCCCCGCGCACAAAAACAGGCACACCACCACCGGACGCGTTCAGCGGATAGCCGTTCAGTGTCAGTTTGCTGTAGAGATTATTTTTCAGCTTCAGGCGGGATTCTGTATCACTCACCGAGTAAATCCGGACGGTGGCATCTTTGCTGCATTTCATTCTCAGGTACTGGCTGGCCTGGTCACCGTTAATTTCATTATCCGGAATCCGGCCGTGATCGAGAATGGCACTCGGATAGTCAGCAGTAAAACTGCAAATACCGCCCGGTGGTGGCGCCACGCCGCAGACAGAATCCGGATACATATAACCGTTACCGGCGGTCGGGCTGCTGGTTAAAAAGAGGGTTACGCATTCGTTACGGATAACATCACCTTTGTGATTGGTTTCACCGTCAAACGGCAGTCCGCCGAAACAGGTATTATATATATAGTTATAAACGGCGTTAGCATCCGGCAGTGTCATCAGGTTCATATTCCGGCAGCGCCCCTGAAATTCGCTGTTATTACGGGAGGATATACCGCCCCGGTCTGCGTTTGTGTGGCGGTGATTAATATTGGCGTAACATTTTTTTGTCAGACCCACTTTCACACAAGGATGCACGCTGCCTGCCGGCGGCGGCGTCCAGGCGGTAATCCGGTAGTAATAATCGATATCCTTCGGCTTGCCTTCCGACCGGAGAATGTAGCTGTACAGCGTTGCCTGCGCGGGCAGTGTAAATAAAAAGAGTGTGATCAGCACACTGATATAACGGAAGATCCTGGTCATACCGGCCTCAGAAATAATCGATAGTCAGAAACGCGGTGGAATTAAACGCGCCGTACTTAATGGTTTTATCGGCTTTTGCTTTCGGATCAACCTGCAGAAACGCGGTAAAACGGATGTTGTTTTCGCCGTTACCGGCAATGGTCATGGCGTTGGAAAACTGATTCAGCGGGATCAGCGGAATATTATCTGTCCTCACGCCGATAGAAAAACCGCCTGCGTCACTGGACGGATCCAGCGCGAGATAGGACGGCATATCCGGGGTGCCGGTCCCGGTGAATTTAACCTTAAAGCGGTTCATATCCGAGGTATCACAATCAGACAGGATCAGAGAAAAGGATTTGTGCACCTCAACCCCCTCATACAAATCCGGCAGGGAAACATCACTGAAATCCACCAGCATATCTTTATTTTCCGGCAGCAGTGTGCAGGGGTCGTTAAACAGTTCTCCGATTACCCGCAGATTATCGGCAGCATGGCTTGCCGGGATAAAGGCGGCGGAGAATGCCAGCGCGCCGCTGAATAACAGACTGAAAGCAGCAGGGCGGTTCATCAGAAATACTCCATTGTCACAGTGCCGGTGCCGCTGAAAGCGCCGGGCGTGACGTCCCCGTCCGGGTTTTTGGTCAGCACAATGGTTAATGTCAGATTGCGGCTGTTTACCGGGTGTGCTTTGCCTAAATCCAGTTTTACCCCGGCAAGTTCAGCGGTAAAGCCCAGATTGTTCTGGTTAGTTTTCACCAGTTTGTTATTGAACTGTGCCCGCGGCCCGTCAACGGTGAGGAAATATTTGAAATTCTCTGAGTCCTGCTCACAGACAAAGGGGATGTCCACCTCTTTGCGGATGTCTGATTTTTCCAGTGTTTTTATCTGGATGCGCTGAAAATCCACCAGGATTTCTTCGTTATTATTCACTTTACAGGGCGGCGGCGGCTGAAGCCTTCCGGTGATCCGGATTTCAGCAGAACTGTGTGCTACCCCTGTAGCGGCATACACCGGCAGAGCAAGGCAGGACAGCATCAGGGGTGCGATTAAATGTCGCATCACAATTCCTTATTCATAATCGATATGGATAGTGGCCGTGGCATTGAATTCACCGGCGGGCAGTTTTACTGCCGGTTTCTTTGCCAGGACAACCATAATGTCGGGTTGTACCGGATACTGAATGGTTATTTTTTCATTCAGCGGCATCAGCTTGTCATCTGCCAGAAATTTCACCGCCAGATCACTGACGCTGGTGGAAAGATAGCGGGAATCGACGGAGGATGAGGTGCCGGTGATATACAGCTTCATGGCGCGGGCACGGTTATCCTGACACGCTATCCGGTAATCCAGTTTTTCGCGGTAATTGTCGTTGTCTATCCGGGTGGTGGAGACATCCTTAAAATCAATCAGGATATTATCGCCCTGATTAATTTTGCAGGGTGCGATAAATATTTCCCCGCGGACATACACATCGATATAGGTGTAAGAACCGCCGGAGACCATCAGCGGCAGGGCCAACAGGGCCGCGCCGCCGGGACCGAAAAAAAAGCCTCCG
>OCAE01000834.1_pt1 | contig 16704 bp, 14 predicted proteins | sample 1495581 | NCBI WGS metagenome assembly OCAE01 (sample SAMEA2580278, study PRJEB22360) | human gut metagenome | biome: human gut; feature: human-associated habitat; material: faeces | place: Denmark | collected 2008/2010 | reverse complement strand
GACGGCAGACGATATGGCGGTGACGGATCTGGACGGAAATCTGGTGGAAGGAAGCCTGCTTCCTTCCGTGGATTTAGATATCCATCTGGAACTATATAAAAAGTTCCCGAACGCGGGCGGGATCGCCCATACCCACTCCACATGGGCCACGGCCTGGGCCCAGGCCGGCGTGGATATCCCCGTGATGGGAACGACTCATGCAGACCATTTTTACGGGCCGATTCCGTGTGTCCGGCAGCTGTCCAGGGAAGAAGTGGAGCATGACTATGAGCGGAATTTGGGCCGTGTGATCGTGGAACGGTTTGAGGCCATTGATCCGGCTTCTATGTGCGCGGTGCTGGCTCCGGGACATGGTCCATTTACCTGGGGAAGGAGCCCTGAGGAGGCGGTGGAACACAGTGTAATTCTGGAAGAACTGGCCAGAATGGCGAAGCTGTCCGCAGATATCAATGGCGGAAAGGCTCCGGTTCTTCCGGAATATATGGCGGAGAAACACTATATGAGAAAATTCGGACCGGAAGCTTATTTTTATCAGAACCGGTGAGGAGGAGCCTATGGAAAAATCGGCAGCACTTTCACTGTTTGCAGGCTGGAAGGGAATGCCTGCACTCTACTATGGAACTGATGAAAAAACGCTGGCGGAGATAAGAGAGTTTGGCTATACCGGCGTGGATTTATTTGTGGACGATCCGTTTCTCCCGGAAAACCGGGCGGCACTGGGAAAGTTAAGGAAGCACGGTCTTGGGGTTGGAGCGGTCATGCCGGCGCTGCTGGCCAAACAGGGGTTATCTCTGGGGGACAAAGATCCTGAGATGCGTAAGTATGCGGTAGAACGGATCGGTGATATGATCCGTTTTGCCTCGGAAGCCTCCGGCATGGTCTCCCTTGGACTGGTGCGCGGCAGAGCCGGAGCAGGTGCTGGCCGGAAGGAGTTTTTTAAACGTCTGGCCGGAAGCTTTGAGGAACTGCTTAAGATATCTTTGCCGCTGGAGGTTCCGCTGATACTGGAGCCGATCAACCGTTATGAATCGGATCATTTAAATTCCAGCATGGAAGCCCTTGATTTTATTGAAAAGAGCGGGCTTCCGCTGTATTTGATGCTGGATACATTTCATATGAACATTGAGGACGTGGATCTGGCGGAATGCTTCCGGCGGTGTGCTCCCTATACAAAACATATCCATTTTGTGGATTCCAACCGGCTGGCTCCGGGAATGGGGCATTTGAATATGGCAGAGCTGTATCGAACGCTGGAAAAGCTGGATTACAGCGGATACCTCTGTCTGGAGGCTCTGCCCCTGCCTTCTGGAAGCGAGTGCGCCCGGATGGGGGCGAAGTTTTTTGGTTCTCAGGAAAGCTCGTCCTGTAAAACAAATAAACTCTTCGTTCCTTATGGCAGCGTCTGAAAGCGGGAGAATGGCTGTCCGGCGGACATTTATATAAAAAAATGTCTGTTATTGAGAAAATGAGAAAAAGGGATCAGTAAGCTGTATTGACTGGTTCCTTTTTTTGTCGTATCATAACGGTGTTATATAACACTGTTATAAAAATGCTCGAACCAGAGCAGAATTGAGGTAATAAATGGGTACCCAAAACAGAGATACGGCTGCGGCGATTCTGGAGGCCAGCAGGAAAGAATTTATGGAATACGGATACGAGAAGGCATCGTTAAGGCGGATTGCAAAAGAAGCCTCGGTTACCACCGGCGCAATCTATGGCTATTTTGCAGGAAAGGATGCGCTGTTTGCGGCGCTGACGGAAGATGCGGCGGAGGAACTGGTGGAACTGTATACAAAGGTGCACAGCGATTTCGCGTCGCTTCCGCCCGAGGAGCAGCCGGATATGTTGAATGTTGTGACGGAGGAGTGTGTTCCATGGCTGGTGAATTACGTCTATGACCATTTCGAGGCGTTTAAGCTGCTTCTGTGCTGCGGTGCTCCCGGCTGCGGAGAACGATTTTTTGACCGGCTGGCCGAGGTGGAGGAGCAGTCATGCCATGATTTTGTGGCGGCGGTAGAGCAGATGGGTTATCCGGTCCCCAAACTGGGAGATGCGTTGATCCATATCGTGTGCAGTACCTTCTTTCGGCAGATTCAGGAGTTTGTAGACCACGATATCCCGCGGGAAGAGGCGATGTCCTGCTCCCTCATCTTAAGCCGTTTCCAGCATGCGGGGTGGAAAAAGATTTTGAATCTGCCTTCATAGTCAGGAATGGCGGACAGATAGGTCAGATGCAATAGTACCTGTAAATGGGAGCGTATTGCGCTACTGAGTTAGTTAAAACTAACCGAACCGCGGTGGACAATGCGAGTTACAATGCGGGTTACAATGCGAATTACGATGCGGGTTACAATGCGAATTACGATGCGAGTTACAATTCAACAAAAAGGAGGATGAAAAATGGAAAGCAGTAACAGGAAAATCATGACACGGCTTCCGGAGACAAAGAAAGTTACGCTGATGACCTTTGCCGGAAAGTACCGGTTCCTCACGGGGACCGGCTGTGTCTTATCGGGAATCAGTTCCGTAATTGCGCTGGCGCCCTATCTGTGCATGTGGAATGTAGTGAAAGAGGTGGTTCTGACCTGGAATACCGGTCTGGACGGCCGGAGTCTGGTTCATTGGGGCTGGCTGGCGGTGGCGTCGTCTCTGATCAGCATGCTGTTTTATTATGGAGCGCTCATGTGCACTCATTTATCGGCCTTCCGCACAGCCAGAAATATGAAGACCGCGGCGCTTCACCACCTGACAAGGCTGCCTATCGGGTATTTCAAGCAGGAGGGGAGCGGAAAGCTGCGGCGGATAATCGACGATGGCGCCGGCCAGACGGAGACGTATCTGGCCCATCAGCTTCCGGATCTGGCAGGGGCTATTGTGACGCCTGTCGCCGTTCTTGTGCTTCTTCTGGTCTTTGACTGGAGATTCGGCCTGATTAGCCTGGTTCCAATGGGCGTGGGCGTATTTTTCTTAAGCCGCATGATGGGAACCGGGATGGCGGAGTGTATGCGGCAGTATCAGAACGCCCTGGAAGATATGAATAACGAAGCGGTGGAGTATGTCCGGGGAATTCCGGTGGTTAAGACGTTTCAGCAGAGTATATTTTCGTTTAAGAGCTTTCACGATTCGATCCTCCGGTATCGGGACTGGGCGGTGAATTATACCATCTCCCTGCGCATTCCCATGTGTGCCTATACAGTCAGCATCAACGGGATTTTTGCCATACTGATTCCCGCCGGAATTCTGCTGGCCGGTGATATTTCCAGAGGAGCCTCCTATACGGCTGCGGCGCTGGACATTATCTTTTATATTTTATTCAGCCCGATCTGTGTGGCAATGATGGATAAGATCATGTGGACCAGTGAAAATACCATGGCAGCCAAAGACGCCATGAACCGCGTCTTAAAAATTCTGAAGGAAGAGCCGCTTTCCGAGCCGCCCGCACCGAAGAAGCCAAAGGATTATACGATTCAGTTTCAGGATGTGACATTTTCTTACCGGAAGGGAGGAATTGCAGCTCTGGATAAAGCCTCCCTCACGGTTCCGCAGGGGGCTACCGCGGCCGTGGTGGGCGCTTCCGGCAGCGGCAAGACCACATTGGTAAGCCTGATTCCCCGGTTTTTTGATGTCAATGGCGGAAGCATCACCATAGGAGGTGCCGATGTGCGTGAGATCGGTACGGAGGAGCTGATGAAAATGGTCAGCTTTGTATTCCAGGACTGCTACTTATTTAAGGATACCCTTCTGAATAACATACGGGCGGCCAGGCCCCAGGCTGCGGAGGCCGAGGTGAGGCGGGCTCTGGAAGCCGCACGGTGCGAAGATATCATTGAGAAAATGCCGCAGGGCCTCCATACCGTCGTCGGCACAAAGGGAGTCTATTTATCGGGAGGTGAGGTCCAGCGGATCGCCCTGGCAAGAGCTATCTTAAAGGATGCCCCCATCGTTCTGTTGGATGAGGCAACCGCATTTGCAGATCCTGACAATGAGTACCTGATTCAGCAGGGATTTGAGAAACTGGTAGAAGGCAAGACGGTTATCATGATCGCCCACAGGCTGTCCACCGTCTGCCGTGCGGACCGCATCTTTGTGATGGAGAAGGGACGCATTGCGGAAGAGGGAAGCCATAACGCGCTTCTCGCATCCGGCGGACTGTACGCCAGGATGTGGGAGGATTACCAGAGGTCGGTAGAATGGAAGGTAGGTGGAAAGGCATGAGTAAATATCTTCAGAAAAAATTTGCATTGAGCGGGCAGGGAGGAAAAGATCTGACAAAGGCAATCTTTTGCTGTGCCCTGACGAATATCAGCCTGATGTTTCCGATGGGAATCCTGTTCCTCTTTATGGAGCGGCTGACCGGCCCTCTCGTCGGCCTGGAAGCCCCGGATATGGGAATCGGCGGATATGTGGGAATCAGTGTGGTTCTGCTGGCGGTGATTGGCTTCTTTGAGCATCTGCAGTACAACGCCACATTTCTCTCCTCCTATCAGGAGAGCGCCAATATGAGAATCAGGCTGGCGAAACGGTTTCGTAAGCTGCCGCTGTCATTTTTCGGTAAAAGAGATCTGGCCGATTTGACGACTACCATTATGGCGGACTGTGCATTTGTGGAGAAAGCATTTTCTCATTTTATACCGGAACTGATGGGGGCTTTGATTTCCACGGTGCTGATCGGGGTCGGACTTCTTGCCGCAAACTGGAGGATGGGAATTGCGGTCTTGTGGGTGGCACCTGTATCATTTCTGCTGGCTGCCCTGACCAGACCGCTTGTGGACCGGATGGAGCGGAGACAGAAGGGGAAAAAGATCGCAGCCTCCGATGGCATTCAGGAATGCATCGAGAATATTCAGGATATCCGGGCCAATAACCAGAGTGCGGATTATCTGGAGAAGCTGGACCAGAAAATCATGGACGTGGAATCCATTACGGTTAAACTGGAGCTGTTAAACGGCACGCTGGTGACCTCGGCTCAGATGATCTTAAAGATCGGCATGGCAACCACGGTTCTGGTGGGAGCGTCCCTTCTCGTTTCTGGCTCTATAAGCTTTATGATCTTTCTGATGTTCATGCTGGCTGCGACCAGGCTGTACCAGCCGCTGAGCGGCTGCCTTCAGAATCTGTCTGCCGTGTATTCCACGCTGCTTGTGGTAGAGCGGATGAAGTCCATCGAGGAACAGAAGATACAGCAGGGGAGAGAGGACGCCGCCTATCGTGGCTATGATATCGTGTTTGACCGGGTGGGATTTTCCTATAAGGAAGGGGAACCGGTCCTGCGGGAGGTGTCCTTTACCGCGAGACAGGGGCAGGTTACGGCTCTCGTAGGCCCGTCCGGAGGCGGCAAATCCACCAGCGCAAAGCTGGCCGCGCGGTTCTGGGATATCGATAAGGGAACGATCACCATTGGCGGCTGTGATATCAGCAAAATAGAGCCGGAGACGCTGCTGAAGAGCTTCGCCATCGTATTCCAGGACGTGGTTCTGTTCAACAATACGATTATGGAAAATATCCGTCTGGGCAGAAAGGGCGCCTCCGATGAAGAGGTACTGGCGGCAGCCAGGGCAGCCCAGTGTGAAGAATTTATTAGCCGTCTTCCCGAGGGCTATCAGACACGGATCGGGGAAAATGGCTCCACCCTTTCAGGAGGCGAACGGCAGCGGCCGAAGCGGCTGTCCATCGCAAGGGCTCTTTTAAAGGATGCACCAATCATACTCATGGATGAGGCCACGGCATCCCTGGACGTGGAAAATGAGACGCTGGTCCAGGAGGCCATCTCCAATCTGGTGAAGGATAAGACCGTGCTGATTATCGCCCACCGGATGCGGACTGTAGCGGGCGCCGATCAGATCGTCGTACTCAAGGACGGATGCGTGGCGGAACAGGGAACGCCGGAAAAGCTGCTTGAGAATAATGGGATTTACCGTCATATGACGGAGCTTCAGAATAGAAGTTTGTCCTGGAGTTTGTAAATTATGAAAGGTGTGAGAGCGTCATTACCGAACAACGGCGCCTGATGATACAATAAGTAATAATGGGCACGTCTTTTACCAATAAGGCGTAATACGTAAAAGGTCTGTTTTACGTATTACGCTGTTGTCCATGATTCAAAAAGAATATAGTCATCTTCCGTTTCAATCAGATAATCGAAAGCGTTCCAGGCATGAATATCACCGTATCGAATGATAGAAAGAATACGTGACGCAACTGCAAGATCAAGTATTTTATTCTTAATATCGAATCCTTCTATGGTATCCGCCTGTATATATTTGATACTTGAAGTACCTCGACACGAAAAGTATTCTGGTATCCAATCGTTTTTTAAGTGTTGCTTCCATTCACCAGTATTAAAATTATCCTTCCACGGTTTTTCTGTTTTCGGCCATTCTTCATGATCATATAATGAATAGATAAAAAGGGTAGAAACTGCCATTTCCAGGGAATTGCACAAATATTTTGGAATTGCACAAAAATAGGCCCCTTCTTCTCTGGCATCGCGGGAATATACACGATTGCTGCGTATGCTGTCTTTATAATTTTCTATAGCTACTTTTGAGGCATATTCAGCAAAATAATCGATATCACAAAACAACTTACCCACTGTATTTAATATAAAATCAACCTCCTGTTTCAGTTTGCATACTCAAAGTGTCTATTATAAATTGCCTTTATTTCACATCTTTCGGCTAAGGTAAATATTTTTTATTGCCTGTATAGCTATTTCAGGTGTCATAAGACGGCAAACATACCTGCCTTATTGCGCCATATTTGAAATTATCATACCACTTTGCCATTTCAACGTCGCTATCCACTTTTAGTATTTTGAAAATTTCATAAACAAATTCAACTGCCGCCGTTTCATTTGCAGTAATAAAACCACCATCCACCACTACCTGAGCAGGAACATAGAGTGCCTGTCCACAATACCCGCATTGACTTTGAAACAGTTCCAAGCTGTCACCTGTATGCTTTATATCATTCAGAAAACCATGCCTGCATAAAAATGTTGTTGCACCGCAAATAGCGGCTACAGGAACGCTGGCATTTGAAATTCTTCTGATAAACTCCGCAATTTTATCGTAGTCATTTTCTTCCCAAGAAAGACCACCAGGTAAAATAATAATTGCAGTATTGGAAAAATTCAAATAATCATCTATGCTGTAATCAATGTTTACACACAGGTTGCCCATAGAAACTTTAGGACTAGTATCAAGAGCTATCGTTTTTACAACATAATCTGAAAACACGTTGGCAACAGCTATCGCGTAGCTCGCCTCCCAATCGCACCATCTATCGGTCAGCAGTAACAATATTTCATTTTTCTTATTCATTAAATTTCCTTTCATTAACACAGGTAATGCGCCTTATCCGCCTAATGCGTACAAACCCATAATCTTTTTTCATTTTAATATGACCGCATGGAAATGTCAAACAGCTCAGTTTGTTTCATTACTTCATGCTACAGCTCATAACTCGGTTTGTTCGCTAGGGCACCATTCGGGCACCATTTTACCCTTTGCAGGACGGTTTCTCACATGGCAGAAATGCTGATTTCATAGGCCTTTCCGGCTGGAAAAAGGATTTTATGGTTTACTTTTTGGTTTCCAGAAATATGAATTTTGCATATAAGTGATCCGCCCCACACAACTACCCGCGTTTTATCAGGAAATATCTGTAAAAAAACAGTATTTAATGGTAGAATGATTAATAACACAAGCAAAGTGACTATTGCAGAGACGGGAGACGATCATATGGAGAATCAGAAAATCAGAATTATAAAGAAAAACAACGATTTTTCCCTGGAATACCAGCCGGGAGATATTTTTACGGTAGACAGCACCTGGTACGGAGGAGTCAACGTGACCAGCAAATCCGGAATTCCGCTGTCACTCGACCGGGAAGAATACGAGCTTTATCAGGAGGAAGAGGAGCCGCGCCGCGAGATCGACCAGTATTCCTATCATCTGGGCGCGATGGACAGTTTCTGCGAGATGGTGGCGGCGGGAGTAAAAAAGCTGGCCATGAGCCACCCCTGTGCCACAAAGGAGGAACGGGATTTATTTCTGCCGGAGGTGAAACGGATCTGTGATTCGTACGGGATACAGTTCTATCCGGAGGATGAAGCGTTTCTGACGGACTTATTTCCTGAGGAGCTGAACCGGGGGACGTATAACTATCTGTTTTACAGCACGGACGAGGTGCTGGAATCGTATCTGGGTCTGAAAGAAGAGCAGAAGCGGCTTATGGAAAACGGTACTTACACCAGACAGCAAAGCTATGAGACTGCCAGGAAGTTCGGACAGCTTCTTTCCTATACGGAGGAGGGAATCAGGCGGCTGATCGAGAAAACAGAGAAGCAGAAGGCGGAAGGAGACCGAGAGCCAGGATACCAATAAATAAAAGCCGCTGCCGGCGGGAAAGGAACGATGTGGATGGCACTGTTAAAATGTAAGATGTGCGGCGGAACGCTCACAATTGATAAAGACAGCAGCCTGGCTGTCTGTCCTTACTGTGGGACGAAATCCACAGTATACGATCAGGACAGAAAACTGTTCGAACAGTTTCAGACCATGTTTGCGGCTCTTTTGAATAAAGACACGGACGCGGGAAAGACGGAGGAAGGCTTCTGGGTGGAGGCCACGGACGAGGAACTGGTCAGGGAGGATGGGGAGATTATTGCTATCCGCTGCCTCTGGAAGATGAAGGCCGATTTCTGTACTGTGTATGTGGCGAAGAAGAATGTGATTTATACGTTTGATAAACAGTATGAAGCCTATGCGGACCGTTATATCAAGATGGTTTCGGAGGTGAAGTATCCGAACCGGGAGATGGAGCAGGAACTGAAAAATTATATTCCGCAGGTGGTGACCCACTGCCGCCTGGAAGACGGAGGCCGCATGGTGGCCATAGGAAAGAAGCCGGGCGTCTATCCATTACGGCTGTTAGGCATTCTGCTGGACCGCCATACGGCCTGGGTGATCAGCCGGCTGGAGAATTTGTGCTGCCTCCTTTCCTATAGCGGAATCGTTTTAAATGGCCTGACGCTGGACAATTTATTTGTGGAGCCAGCCACCCATCAGATCTACTTATACGGCGGATGGTGGTTCGCCGGATATCAGAACGGAACGATGAGCGGAATCTCCGCGGACGCAAGGAAATGCATCTACAGGAAATACCTGGAGAGCAAGCGATGCCATTTCTCCACGGACTTGGAATCGCTGCGTCTTGCGGCGGCAAAGCTGCTGGGATGCGAGACGAGGGAGGCGGTGGAAGGCCTTCTGACTCTGCCGGAACCGTTCCGGGAATTCTTGCTGGAGCCGGCAGCAGGCAGTGCCGGAAGCGATTTCACCGAGTGGGACAGAGTGCTGGAGGCCTCGTACGGGGAACGGAAATTCATTCCCCTTCCCGTCACGGATGAGGAAATCTACAGCTAGTACTGCGTATTATCATGGCAGTATACCGGAATAAAAGATCTATCACATATGCAGGAGGAAACAGTATGGGACACGGAAGTTACCAGAGTAAGGATTGGAATAATTTAAGATCAGCAAGAAACATCAACCAGAATTCCACGGTGAACGATATCTACCGTTCCAGACAGATGAGACCGAACCTGGACCCCAACGGGGTGAAATACCGGGAATCTTGTGATTCCATGGACAATCCGGCGTCCACCGCAATCATTTTCGGGCTGGATGTGACGGGCTCCATGGGATACTTATCGGAGGAGATCGCCAAGGGCGCCTTAAACCGCACCATGCTGGAGATCTATGAGAAGGTGCCCGTTACGAACCCGCATATTATGTTCCAGGCCATCGGGGACTCCAAGACGGATGATGCGCCTCTCCAGGTGACCCAGTTCGAGGCGGATATCCGGATTGCGGAACAGCTCTTGGATGTCTGGTTCGAGGGACGGGGCGGCGGCAACGGCGGGGAGTCTTACCTGCTTTCCTGGTATTTTGCGGATAAGCATACGAAGATTGACTGCTATGACAAACGCGGAGAAAAGGGATTTTTATTTACCATAGGCGACGAGAGGTGCCATAAGATTCTGACGAAGGCGGAGATCAAGCGCGTGTTCGGGGATCTGACTTTCCGGGATTACAGCGCCGAGGCCCTCTATGAAAAAGCCTCCCGCAGATATGAGATTTTCCATATTGTGATGAAGGCCGGAGCCTGCAAGGCACAGAACAGCGGGGAAGACTGGAAGCAGCTGATCGGATCCCGGGCCGTAGAGCTGGATCCGAACGATCTGGATGTGCTTCCGGAGGTCTTTGTCAGCCTGATGCAGGCGGCCAGAGGCATGGAGACAAAGGCAATTACCGCGCAGTGGAGCGGAAAGGCCGCGGACGTGGTTGCGGAGATTATAAAAGGAATCAGAAAAGAAGAGGGAGAGGGCTTCCTGACATTTTGACATGGGTGATTACGGGAAAGAAATAAAAGCGGTTATCGGCAAGAATTTTGGTGACGAGGGAAAGGGAAAATGCGTGGACCTCCTCTGTGCTGAGGCCATGGAACAGGGAAAAAAGGCTGTTGTAGTGCGCCATAACGGCGGCGCGCAGGCGGGCCACACGGTGGAAGGGAAAAATTTCCGGTTTGTATTCCACCAGCTGGGGAGCGGCTGCTTCAGAGAGACGCCGTTTTACTGGAGTGAGACATTTCTCCCCGATCTGGTAAAGCTGGGGGAGGAGGCGGAAGCGTTTGAACGGATACGCGGTGACAACGGGGCCGGACATGACGCGGTGGCCGTCTATGCCAGCCCGGACTGCGTCTGTGTGACCGTCTTTGACGTGCTGCTGAACAGTCTGGCGGAGGAGCTTCGGAGGGACGCGCACCACGGCCATCACGCAGCCGTGCCAGGTCGGTTACGGGCGGCGCAGTGACCTTCCGTCTCGGTGATCTGGAGGGAAAAAGCACGGAGGAGATTGCCGGGATGTTGAAAAGGATCCGGGACTGTTACGTACCCGGACGACTGGAGGAAATATGCAGGGAGCTGGAGGGCGGTCCGGAAGCGCCCTTTGACCGGAACAGGCTGTGGGAGCATGAGTGGTTCCGTCTTCTGCGTGATGACAATGTGCTCTGGAACGCGTCAGATCTGATGCGGGAAAATTTTAACCGTTACGTCATCACGGCAGGTCCCAGCCAGGTTCTGGAGCCGTTCGATACGGTGATCTGCGAAGGCGCCCAGGGGCTTTTGCTGGACGAGGACAATACGGAGTACTATCCTCATTTGACGCCGTCCCACACGGGACTGTTCAATGTGAGCCGCCTTCTGGCATCGGCGAGAATCGAGCCTGTATCGCTGGACGTCCGCTATGTGACACGGTCCTACGTGACGAGGCACGGCGGAGGGCGGCTGGATCATGAGTGCCGCAAAGAGGAGATCAATCCCTTCATGCAGGACTTAACCAATCTGCCTAATCCCTGGCAGGGAGAGCTGCGTTTTGCAAAGCATCCTGACGTGAGCGGGTTCTTTGCCCCGCTGGAAATGGATCTGGGGAATTTACCCGCATGGCTTAAGAAGTGCCTGTGTGCGCGGATCGAGGTGACCCATCTGGATGAGACAGACGGGCGGATTCTGTGCTGCGGCCGCCCCCGGGAACTGGAGGAGTTTCAAAAAGAATGTGAGAACATGGGGAAGGAAGTACTATGTTTCAAAATATAAAAGAAATCTGGTTGACAATCTCTCTGAAGCGGAAGATCGGCTCTTTCGCCGTCATGGTAATTCTGGTCATGGGGCTTTCCGTGGCCTTTAATATTCGTATTATGGATTTCTCTCTGGGCAGTTTCAATGTCATTCTCGACGATAATTCACGGTGTCACGATTTCCAGGAGGCGATGGAACTGGAAATAAAAGCGTTTGAAGTGTATGTGAGAGACCGTACACAGGAAAACAGGGATGAGTACGTCCTGGCCTGCGTCAGGTCGGAGCGGTGCCTCCGCTCCCTGCCCTTCGACTATGAGCGGATTGGTGAGGAACGGTATGCCAGGACCTGGAATGTGAAGAACGGTTATGAGGGGTACTGCACGGCCCGCGATCAGCTGCTGGAGATGGATTCCGGCTCTGAGGACTTTATTCCCCGTCTGTACGAAATTTATGATATGCAGTCTTACATTCAGACCTACGCCAGAAGACTGGTGCAGGTAACCCTGAAAGAGGGAAATGCGACCTACCAGGAGAAGGTTCCGGTGTTCTACCAGCTGCCGTATCTGATCCTTCTGTTCTCCGCCGTCATGATGGTGGTGGCTTTATGCATGACAAAGCTGCTGTCCAGTGCCCTGATCGATCCGCTGGTCAAGCTGGCCCATACTTCCAGGAAGATCGCCAGAAATGATTTCAGCGGCAAGGACATAACCGTTGAAAATAAAGATGAGATGGGGGAACTGGTCAGCGCCTTCAACAAGATGAAGCACGCCACGGAGGGGTATATCAACACCCTGAAGGAGAACAACGAGATGGCCGAGCTTCTCCACAAGGAGGAGCTGGAGAAGATGGAGATGGAGAAACGTCTGGACGCCACGCGGCTGGAGGTGCTGAAGAGCCAGATCAATCCCCATTTCCTGTTTAACACATTAAATATGATCGCATGCACGGCAAAGCTGGAGGAAGCGAAGACCACGGAGCGGATGATCGCCAGCATGAGCAACCTGTTCCGGTATAATTTAAAGACATCGGAGCAGATTGTGCCGCTGGAGCAGGAACTGAAGGTGGTGGAGGATTACATGTATCTTCAGCAGATGCGTTTCGGCAGCCGGATCGGGTATGAGTGCCGGATCGATGTGGATGCCAGGCAGGTGATGGTCCCGGCCTTCACGCTGCAGCCGGTGGTGGAAAATGCCATTATACACGGTCTGTCGCGGAAAGAGCAGGGCGGAAAGGTCTTTTTAAAGGTGTGGAAGGACGGAAACAGCGTAATAATCTCCGTGGCCGACACCGGCCTGGGAATGGACGAGGAGACGCTGGAGGAACTGGTGACCGCGCTGAAGAACAGCCACACGGCAAAGGTGGGAATCGGCCTGGGCAATATCTACCAGCGGATTGAGACCATGTACCAGAACGGCGGGCTGAGAATTTACAGCAAAAAGGGGCGGGGAACCGTCATTCAGATGACAATACCGCAGGAGGAAATATGAGTATGTACCGTGTATTAATCGCAGATGATGAAATGATTGAGAGAAAGGTTCTCTATAAGACGCTTACGGAGAATCTGGGGGATCAGTGCACGATTTTCCAGGCCGAAAACGGGCGGGAAGCCCTGCGGGTCTATGAAGAGGAGAAGATTCAGATCGCCATCTTAGACATCGAGATGCCGGGAATCAACGGAATCGAGGCCGCGCAGAAGATCCGGGAGCAGGATGGGGACTGCTGTATTATTTTCCTGACCGCTTTTGATGAGTTTGCCTATGCCAGAAGCGCCATTACGGTCAGGGCGCTGGACTACCTGTTAAAGCCGTATGACGAGCAGGAGCTGATGCTCGTCCTGGAGGAGGCCATGCGGCTGACCGAGGCGCGGATGGGAGAGAAAGCCGTGAAAGAGCAGATGGCTGCAGGGACGTATTCCGGTACCGGATCAGACGGCAGCTCTGCCTCCGCGACGGCCGGAGGCGGCGTGGAAGCTTCCAATATGGCCGGACGTAGCGGAGGCGGCGCGGTCGCTTCCAGGGATGAGGGAGAGGATTTCAGCAGCATCCGCCTGTCCAGAGTGGCAGAAATCATCGACAAATATATCCATGAGAATTACATGTTTGATATATCCATGCAGGACATGGCCAGGATGATGAATTATTCGGAGGCTTATTTCTGCAAGCTGTTCAAACAGTGCTTCCATAAAAATTTTACATCCTACTTAACCGAATTCCGTGTGACGGAGGCGAAGAAGATGCTGGAGGAGCCGACGGTGAATGTAAAAGAGATTGGGAAAGCGGTCGGATATGCGGATTCCAATTACTTCGCAAAGGTTTTCAAACGGATTACAGGTCAGAGCCCCACGGAATACCGTATGGTTATTTTTCAAAGAGTGTAAAGAACATGTTAAGAAGATGTTTGTACGAAGTGCATAAAGAAAAACAAAATATAGGTTAAAATAATACTATGATTCACAATTATTTACCGTTTTCAGGGAAAAGAAATCCTCTTATAATGAACTTAACGTAAAGAAAACGTTAAGAAACACACTGAAATGTAAAAAGAGTGTTAAGAGGAGGAATTGTGACATGAAGAAAAGATTTTTGAGCACAGTATTATGCGCGGCAATGGTAGCGGGTTCCCTGGCGGGCTGTGGGTTAAAGACACCGGAGATTAACCTATAGGCACCGGCACCTGAGACCACTACGGCAGCGGCGGCAGAGGAGACGAAGGCAGCAGAGGAGACCTCCGCGGCGGCAGAGGCTTCTGACATGCCGGAAGTAACACTTGTTTATGCCGAGGTAAACCCGTTAGATACCATCGTCGGACAGATGGCAACCGCGTTCAAGGAGAAGGTAGAAGAGCTTTCCGGCGGGAAGATCGCCATCGACATTCAGGCCAGCGGTGTTCTCGGTTCTGAAAACGATGTCCTCGACACCATGCTGGGCGGCGGCGGAACCATCGACATGTCCCGTATCTCCGCGTTCGCTTTAACAAGCTACGGTGTGGAGAAATCCGTACTTCTGTCTATTCCGTATACATTTGTAAACCGCGACCATTTCTGGAATTTCGCCAACAGTGATCTGGCGCCGGAATTCCTCATGGAACCGCATGACAACAATCTGGGAGTAAGGGGCTTATTCTACGGTGAGGAAGGCTTCCGCCATTTCTTTACGGTAAAAGAGATCAGCGGCCTGGAAGACTTAAAGGGCATGAAGTTACGAGTATCCAACGACCCGATTATGAACGGTATGGTTCAGGGCCTGGGCGCAAATCCAACCGTTGTTTCCTTTAACGAACTGTATTCCGCTCTTCAGACTGGCGTCGTAGACGGTGCGGAACAGCCGATTGCAAACTACAAGTCCAATGCGTTCCAGGAAGTTGCGCCGAACTTAATCCTTGACGGCCACACCCTTGGCGCGGTTCAGGTTATCATCACAGACGAAGCATGGGATAAGCTGACAGAAGAGCAGCAGAACATCCTGATGGAAGCAGGAAAATACGCATCTGATTTCAACAGAAAGATCTCCGAAGAGGCAGAGAACAAGGTCCTGGATGAGCTGAAGGCAGAAGGCATCAATGTCATTGAAGTGCCGGATATCACCCCATGGCAGGAAGCCTGTAAGGATATCATCGATTCCTCTACAGCAGACAACAAAGAACTGTATCAGAAGATTCTCGATATGAAATAAACTCATAAATTGTTGCTGCAATGGAAACGGGCACAGAGGAAGATTCTTGTTACGCCTCTGTGCCCCGTTCGTTACGGGGCATGTGCGCGGAAGTGTGCATGCGGCCGTATTGGAAAGGGGATCAAGATGCCGGGTATTTTTAATAAAATTGATAAGATTAAACCTGCCTACGATGCCACCTATCAGTCTGTCATGTTCTTATGCAAGCTGCTTCTGGTCGTGGATATCCTTATTACCACCATGTCTGTAATAGGGAGGTACGTTCCGTTTATCCCGGATCCGGCGTGGAGTGAAGAGGTGGTTTTAACCTGTATGTCTTATATGGCGGTGCTTTCGGCTGCCCTCGCAATCCGGAGAGGCGCCCACATCCGCATGACGGCTTTCGACTCGTATCTGCCGAAAAATGTCGTAAAATTTTTAGATTTACTCTCTGACGCAGCCGTTCTGGCCCTGGCGCTGATCATGATTTTTGTCGGTTGGAAGTATGCCAGGGGAATCGGCTCCAAGGGTTCCTATGTAAGTATGCCGAAGATCTCCAGATTCTGGATGTATTTTCCGGTTCCTTTAGCGGGGGTGGCCATGCTGATCTTTGAACTGGAGGCCGTATACAATCACATCAAGAGCTTTTTCGTAAAGGAGGCGGACCAGTCATGAGTGGAGAAACATTAGCAATTGTCGTTTTACTTGTCAGCTTTTTTGTCATGGTTTTTCTGCGCTTTCCGATTGCCTATGCGGTGGCGCTTTCCTCCGTGTTCTGTCTGCTCTCCCAGGGACTTCCGCTGACGACCATCTGTCAGCAGATGGTAAAGGGAATCAGTTCCTTCAGCCTCATGGCGGTTCCGTTCTTTATCACCATGGGCTGTCTGATGGGCTCCGGCGGTATTTCGGAGAAGCTGATCGCGCTGGCCAACGCCTGCGTCGGATGGATGCGCGGCGGCATGGCAATGGTAAATATCGTCGCCTCCTATTTCTTCGGAGGAATCTCCGGCTCCGCGGCTGCGGACACCGCGTCCCTCGGCACGATTCTGATTCCGATGATGGTTGACCAGGGGTATGACGACGATTTTTCAACGGGTGATAAAGTCGCCTCACCGTGTGGGGTTCTGCTCTTCCCCCCCAGCCATAATATGGTCATCTATGCCACCACGGCGGGCGGCATTTCCGTAGGAAGCCTGTTCCTGGCCGGATATATTCCCGGTGCGCTGCTGGCGGTATCCTTAATGGTGGGATCGTATATTATATCGGTCAGACGCAACTATCCGAAGGGCGAGAAATTCAGCATTATCAACCTGCTTAAGCAGCTGGGCGTGTCCTTCTGGGCACTGGCGGCGGTTCTGATCGTGGTATTCGGCGTTGTCGGCGGGGCGGTTTCGGGGGGGGGGGCCGAAGAATCAA
>OCAE01000829.1_pt1 | contig 16755 bp, 15 predicted proteins | sample 1495581 | NCBI WGS metagenome assembly OCAE01 (sample SAMEA2580278, study PRJEB22360) | human gut metagenome | biome: human gut; feature: human-associated habitat; material: faeces | place: Denmark | collected 2008/2010 | reverse complement strand
CCTTTAATTCTCTTACCACTGCCGGACGCAGAGGCTTATAGGCGATCTGATCCGCCACATCCTCTAAAAATGCTTCTTCATAATCTGTATGCTGATTGTGATTCTTCTGGAAGGATTTATCCAAACAAAACACCCCCGATCACCTGATTCACTGCCGTCTGAAACGAATCCCATTCCTTCAGCTTATCCTGTAAAAGTTTCCGGCCGCTTTCGGTTATGATGTAATACTTACGCTCACGGCCATTTTCCGCAGTTCTCTGTTCGCAGATCACCGCCCCATCCTGTTCGAGCGCGTGCAGCAGGGGATAAAGCGTCCCCTCCTTCAGCGTGAAAACGCGTTCACTTCTTATTTCCAGCTCTTTAATGATCTGATAGCCGTACATGTCCTGCTGTTCCAATAGCTTCAGGATCAGCATGGAAGAGCCTACGGCCATATATTTTTTGTCCATATTTGCCTCCGTTTCAGAAATATTTCCCTAAAAAATACCTCGAGTTTCTATGTATCGTAATCTATCATACATAGAAACTCGAGGTATGTCAAGAAGCAAATAATAATTCTTAAAATTCGCGGATTACTCTTTTCCTTCCCCGTCAAAGTATTCTTTAACCAGCCTGACTACAGTGCCGGACAGCAGGAACACCGCGATCAGGTTGGGAATTGCCATCAGGCCGTTAAAGGTTTCGGCGATACTCCAGAGCATCCCTAAATCCATGGTGGCGCCCAGGATTGCGACCAGAGAGTAGACGATCATGAACGCTTTGATAATGCGCGAGGAGAACAGGAACTCGATACATCTGGCACCGTATAATCCCCAGCCGATGATGGTGGAAAATGCGAAACAGCACATGGCAACGGCTGTAAAAATGGAGACCCAGCTGCCATAGGTGGAAGTAAACCCGAGAATGGTTAATTCCGCGCCGGCCGCTTCCCCGTAAGGAACCGGAACACCGCTGCAGAGGATGACAAATGCGGTCAGCGTACAGATGACGATGGTGTCGGCAAACACTTCGAAAATCCCGAAAAAGCCCTGTTTCACCGGTTTTTTCGTGTCGGCGCAGGCGTGGGCGATGGATCCCGTTCCAAGGCCTGCTTCGTTGGAGAAGATGCCGCGGGAGACGCCTTTCTTCATGCTCATAAAGAAGGTTCCGACCACGCCGCCTGTGACGGCCGCCGGGTTAAATGCCCCGTAAACAATCGACGAAAATACAGCGGGAACCCGGTTAATATTGAGAAGAATCACGCCGAAGGCGAGCACGATATAGAACAGCGCCATAAAGGGAACCAGTTTCTCCGTCACGCTTCCGATTCTTTTGATTCCGCCGAGAAGGACCAGGGCCACCAGAGCCGCCAGAATGATTCCGATGATAAGACTGGTGGTGTGCGCAGCGCCCTCATCGATCAAATGGTAATTGAGCAGCGCAGAGTTGATTGCTGTTGTGATGGTGTTTACCTGAGTGGCATTGCCCGTTCCGAACACGGTGAGGACGCCGAAGGCCGAAAACAGAGTGGCCAGCCAGCGCCAGTTTTTCCCGAGACCGTTCTTTATGTAGTACATGGGGCCGCCTACTAAGTCACCTTTCTCATTCACTTCACGGAAATGCACGGCCAGAGTTACCTCGGAAAATTTCGTACACATACCCAGAATCGCAGAAACCCACATCCAGAATACGGAGCCAGGGCCTCCGATGGCGATGGCTCCGGCCACTCCGGCGATATTGCCGGTGCCGACCGTGGCGGCCAGAGCGGTGCAGACCGCCTGAAACGGCGTCATCGTACCGTCTGACGCGTCGCGCTTGCGGAACATCCGGCCCAGAGTAACCCGGATCGAATAGGAGAACTTGCGAATCTGCAGAAAATTGGTGCGGATACTCAGATAGAGGCCCACGCCGATGATGCAGACCATGGCTGGGACGCCCCAGATAAAATTGTTCACGGCATTGTTGATGGATTCGATAGTATTTAACATATGATGGAACCTTCCTGATTGTATTTTTGCTTTTTATTACCGTGTTTTGGTAAGAGAAAAAACAGTGAAAATATATAAAATAATACCATAATATTACAGAAAAGTACATGGCAATCGAGATTCTTAAGCCTGACGGCCGCCGCAGTGACCCTCTGTCGGACCCTGCCTCCCGGTCTCTTCCTTCAGATAGTGAGAAACATTGTTAAATAGCGGTACTTGTATTTACGGAATCCCAATGCTATACTATTTGAAGTTAGTTTAAACTAACCTGCGAAATCCATACGAGATAAAGGCATTTCTGTCCTTGTGCCGGTGTTCGGTCCGGCCCTGGAGCAGAAATACTGTGGTTGGTAAAAAAAGAAAGGAAGAGAGGATTAAAACATGAGCAAAACAGCAGTAGTGTATTGGAGCGGAACAGGCAATACGGAGGCTATGGCGGCAAAAGTGGTGGAAGGCGCGCAGGCGGCAGGAGCGGAGGTCTCGCTGTATACGGCTGCGGAATTCGGGGCGGACAAAATGGATGAATTTGATTCAGTTGCATTCGGCTGCCCGTCTATGGGAAGTGAGCAGCTGGAGGAGGACGAATTTGAGCCGATGTTCCTGAGCTGCGAGGCGAAGCTGAGAGGGAAGAAGATTGCGCTCTTCGGCTCCTACGGATGGGGAGACGGCGAGTGGATGAGAAACTGGGAGGAGACCTGCCGGGAGGATGGCGCTGTACTGGCCTGCGACTGCGTGATCTGCAATGACGCTCCGGACGCGGAGGCGGAAAGTGCCTGCGAGGAGCTGGGAAAGGCGCTGGCATAGGAGAGAAGAAAAGCCGGCAAAGGAAGGCCCGCTAAAAGGAGGAACACAAGGTGCAGGATGCAAGCCGATATTTCAACGATCTTTTTGAACAGATGCCATCGGAGCAGGTCTACGAGGTTTTGAGAAATGCGCCGGAGGAAATCGGACGGTTTTCCATTTGCCAGAAAAATACGAGACAGGGAATCGACCTTCTGGACTGGCGCATGAATTACCAGCGGGATGTCCATGTATACAGGCGGGGAGAGAACAACAGAGATGAGGTGCAGTTTGTATTCTGCATGAATCAGGGCATGGTCTGGGAGATCGAGGGGATCCCCAGACCTGTTTCCATGGAAAAAGGAAATGCCTATATCTATCGGAACGGAGACAGGACCACATGGGGATACTATCCGGGAAAATGCGATTTCGTGTTTAAAAGCGTGCAGATTCCGGTACAGGTTTACCGCAGGCTTCAGAACGCGTATTTTGAAGGCAGGGAAGAGATATCGGCGGAGCGGTTCAGCTCTGCGGTGGAGAGTATTGAGATCACGCCCGGAATCTGCCGGATACTGGCTGAACTGGAACAGTCCGGGCGGTATGAGGACGGGATTGGCCGCCTCTATCTGGAAGGAAAGCTGCTGGAACTGCTCGCCGCCTCTTTTGAGGAACTTCTCACATGCCGGAAGGCCCAAAAGAGACTGTGTGGGATTACCCGAACCGATCAGGAAGCGGTGAGGGAGGCAAAACGGATTCTGGACCGGCACCTTACCGATGCGCCGGACTGCGAGCGGCTGGCAAGGGCGGTAGGCGTAAGCGTCTCCAGGCTGGCCCGGTTGTTTTCGGAAATAACCGGAAAAACCATACACTCCTATCTGATCGAGCGGAGGCTGGAGCACGCGGCGCTTCTGCTGACCGAACAGAAGAATGTGAGCCAGGCGGCCGCGCTGTCCGGATACTCCAACATGAGCCATTTTTCCGCCTCTTTTAAAAAGAAATACGGCGTGCTCCCCAAGGAGTACGCCGGAAAATGAAAAACCGTTAGAAATATACCGTTTTTTGGTAGAAATGCTTTGGTTATCGCCGTAAAATATAACACGTCAAGTTAGATAAAACTAACTCGACGTGTTTTTTTCATACCGGAGAGTCCGGCATGACAGGAGTTACTGTTGAAAGGAGTGGTATCGGATATGTTTCAAAAGATTTTAGAGTACGCGGGGCCCTACAAAAAGACGACCTTTCTGGCTTCTGCGGTCATCCTGCTGGGAGTGTTCATGAGTGTCCTCCCGTTTATCTTTGCCTGCCAGATCATCGCGCCGCTGATTGAGGGAGAACCCATGGACTTGTCCTATGCGGCGGTCCGGATAGCCGGCGTGCTGGTGTGCCTGGTGCTGCATGCCTGCCTGTATGTGAAGGGACTGTCCCTGTCCCATGAAGCCGCCTACAACATCCTGATGAGAATCCGCATTTCTCTTCAGAACCGTATGGAGAAGCTGCCGTTGGGGGTGATTCAGGAGAAAGGGACGGGGAGTATCAAGCGCCTGTTCGTAGATGACGTGGAGAGCATGGAGATGCTTCTGGCCCACGCTCTGCCGGAGGGCTTTGCCAACACGGTGATTCCGGTCGTGGTTTACACAGCTCTGTTCTTTGTGGACTGGAAGCTGGCGCTTATGTCCCTCGCATCCCTGCCTGTGGGTTTCCTGGCCATGATGGTCATGTACCGCATTGGTCAGAACGGGATGGTGAGTTACTATGAGGCCGGCAAGGTCATGAACAACACCATTATCGAGTACATAAACGGCATGGAGGTGGTGAAGGTGTTCAACAGGGATGGCGTATCCTATGAACGGTTCCAGAGAGATGTGCTGGCCTACCGGAATCTGACCCTCGACTGGTATAAGGCCTGCTGGCCGTGGATGGCGGCCTATAACAGTATTCTGCCGTGCACGCTGATTGTGACGCTGCCTCTGGGTTCCTGGTTTGTGCTGAAGGGATATTCCTCTCTGCCGGATTTTATTCTGGTGATGTGCCTGTCCTTAAGCCTGGGAATTCCGCTTCTCAGGGCCTTGAGCTTTCTTCCCTCGCTGCCGCAGATCAATTATAAGCTGAATGCACTGGAGCAAATGCTGGGGGCGGAGCCCCTAAGACAGACCGCCGATGGATGGCACGGCGCGGACAATACCGTGGTGTTCGGCCGTGTGACCTTCGGCTACGAGGAGAAATCCGTGATCCGCGACGTCAGCCTGACGGTGAGGGAAGGTCAGAAGACAGCCCTTGTGGGAGAATCCGGTTCGGGCAAGAGCACGCTGGCGAAGCTGCTGGTTCACTATTACGATGTGGGGGAAGGAAAGATCACCATAGGCGGCCAGGATATCTGCGAAATGAGCCTGGAAGCCTTAAACGCCAGAATCTCTTACGTGGCCCAGGAACAGTATTTATTCAACACCTCTTTGCTTGAAAATATCAGGATCGGCCGTCTTACAGCCACCGACGAAGAGGTGCTTGAGGCTGCGGCAAAGGCCCAGTGTATGGAATTTATCGAAAAACTCCCCGATGGAATTTACACGATGGCCGGAGACGGAGGAAAACAGCTGTCGGGAGGCCAGAGGCAGAGAATAGCGCTGGCTAGAGCCATTTTAAAGAATGCACCCGTCGTAGTCCTCGATGAGGCGACCGCATTTACGGATCCGGAAAATGAGGAGAAGATGGAGGCCGCCATCTCCGAGGTGGTAAAGGGAAAGACGCTTCTGGTCATCGCCCACCGTTTATCCTCTGTGAAAAATGCCGATCAGATCTGCGTGATGGCGGAAGGCAGAATTGCAGCCAGGGGAACCCATGACGAGCTTTTGAAAGCCAGCGAAGAGTACCGGAAACTCTGGAACGCTTCCATGGAGAGTGCAGAGTGGCGTGTATCGGGCGGAAAGGAGGAACGGTAATGGTTCCATTATTTCAGAGAATATTAAAGCTGTCAGGAAAATACAGGGGCAGAATTGAGACCGCCTTCCTGTTTTCCGTTCTGAAGGCGATTCTGTCGAAAATGCCTCTCTGCGTGGCATTTCTCATGCTGTCCCGGTTTTATACCGGCGCAATTACGGCCGCAGATTGTGTGACCGCTGCTGCTGTGCTGTGTGTGTCCGTGCTTCTGGAAGCATTTTTTCAGCTGATGAGCGACCGGCTGCAGAGTGGGGCCGGATATATGATGTTTGCGGAGCAGCGGATGGCGCTGGGCGCTCATTTGCGGAAGCTGCCCATGGGGTACTTTACGGCGGGGAATATCGGAAAGATCAGCTCGGTTCTGACTACGGACATGATCTTTGTGGAAGAGATCGCCATGAGTTCCATTGCCAATATGATGAGCTACGCGTTTTCTGCAGCTCTCATGGCGGTATTTCTTTTCTACCTCGATGTGCGGCTGGGAATCATCGGCCTGCTCGTGACCGTGACAGCGATGGTCACAGCCGGAAAAATGAACCGGATCTCCATGAAGGAAGCCGCCGGCAGACAGGAGCAGAGCGAGAAGCTTACGGACGCCGTGCTCTCCTTTACGGAGGGGATAGCCATCATCAAAAGCTACAATCTGCTGGGAGAGAAATCCGCAGAGCTTTCCAATAATTTCAAGTGGTCGAGAGACAAATCACTGGGATTTGAGGAAGCGATGACGCCGTGGCAGAGGGGGCTCAACCTGATTTATGCCTGCGGAATGGCGCTGTTGTTCGGTGTGTCCATCTATCTGCAGCAGACCGGTTCCCTGACCATTCTGTACCTTATGGGACTGCTTCTGTTTGTGTTTGATTTATTCGGCCCGCTGAAGGCGCTGTACGGCGAGGCAACGCGGCTCACGGTCATGAACAGCTGTCTTGACCGGATTGAAAGCGTCTGCGCGGAGAAAGAACTGCCGGATGAGGGGAAAAAGCACATTCCGGAGCGGAATCACAAGGCGGAGATAGCGTTCGATCACGTTACCTTTGCCTATCACGAGAAGGAGGTTTTAAAGGACGTCACTTTTCAGATACAGCCGAATACAATGACAGCCCTGGTTGGACCCAGCGGCGGCGGAAAATCGACGGCAGCCAACCTGCTGGCCCGTTTCTGGGACGTGAAATCCGGATGCATCCGGATGAGAGGAGAAGATATCCGCGACGTGCCGCTGGCGGAGCTGATGGATCATATCAGCGTGGTGTTCCAGAGAGTATATCTCTTTCAGGATACAATTTACCAGAATATCAGCATGGGAAAGACGGATGCGTCGAAAGAAGAGGTGTATGAGGCGGCGAGGAAGGCCAGATGCTATGATTTTATCATGGCGCTTCCGGAGGGCTTTGACACCGTGATCGGGGAGGGCGGCACGAGTCTTTCCGGAGGGGAAAAACAGCGGATTTCCATTGCGCGCTGCATCTTAAAGGATGCTCCTGTGGTGATTCTCGATGAGGCGACTGCAAGCGTGGATGCCGATAATGAACGCTTCATCCAGGAGGCGATTTCAGAGCTGGTAAAAGGGAAGACTCTTCTGGTAATCGCCCACCGGCTAAATACTATCAGAGCCGCCGGTCAGATCCTGGTGATCGACGATGGCCGTGTGGTGCAGAGAGGAACGCATGAAGCGCTGATGAAGGAGAAGGGAATCTACAGAGATTACGTGGATATCCGCGAAAAAGCGGCAGGCTGGAGCATCGACGGACTTTCACGTCAAATATAAAAAGATTAAAAGTGCCTAACCCGCATTGCCATTGACTAACCGACGCCAAAATGGTTACACTAGGAGTAAAAAGAGGCGGATAGTTTCAAAGCGCATAGAACGAAAACACGCAGCGCGTGATGTGGAAATGGGGGGTGCAGCTATGCAGTCACTGGCACAGGCAAAGGCGGGAGACGACTATACGATCAAATGGATGTTCGGTGCTCCCCAGATTCTGGAATTTCTAAAGGGATACGGGATCAGAGAGGGAAGCGATATCCGTGTTTTCCAGCAGGGAAAAGACGGAATCATCATCGGACGGGATAACGTGCGCCTTGCGATCGGTGAAGATGTGGCGAGACGGATTCAGGTATGAGCCGGCTTTAGCAGGAAACGGAACAGAATACAAACTAACAGAAAAACAGGCGGTCTGCAGAGAAAAGGTTTCTCCCCGGACCGCCTGTTTTCCTATTTTTTCAGCAATTCATTTCCTTTTGTCACGTGATCCTTGATAGCCTGAAAGCTTTTTGCGCTCACCACATGCTCGATCCGGCAGGCGTCTTCCGCCGCGGTTTTTTCATCGACTCCCAGATACATCAGCCAGTTGGAAAGCATCGTATGGCGCTCATACATGGTCTCAGCAACCTGTTTCCCGGAATCTGTCAGGGTGATATAGCCATCCTGATCCACCAGAATATAACCATTTTCGCGGAGGTTGCGCATGGCGACGCTGACACTCGGCTTGGAGAAATCCAGTTCATTGGCGATATCGATGGAACGGACGTGCGGCTTTCTATTGCTAAGAATCAGTATGGTTTCAAGATAGTTTTCGGATGATTCGTTCATCTTCAATGTTCGTTTACCTCCCTGCGGTTAAAGTATCAGAATGCGTGATACAAATAGTTTATCATAGCCGGGGAAAAAGGTCAAAATAAGAATATGAAAAAAATTATTGACAATTCAGTTAGCAGGTACTAATCTATAGTTAGTTACAACTAATAGAAGAAATTGGAAGAAAGGAAGGAGCACATATGGCGACAGCGATTATATGCCTGGTCCTTATCATGGCAGGGGTTCTGGCGATAAGAAGCTACAGAAAGAGGCTGACCACCGGCTGCTGCGGAGGTTCGGGCGAGGCTGCGGTGAAGAAAATAAAGGTAAGTGATAAGGATCTCACCCACTATCCGCACCGCCGGGTTTTGAAGGTGGACGGGATGTCCTGCGGCAACTGCGCGATCCGGGTGGAGAATGCATTAAATTCCCTGGAGGGCGTCTATGCCCGCGTGAATTTAATGGAGGCGGAGGCAGATGTCCGCATGAAACAGGAGCTTAGCGACGCCGTGTTAAAGGAGACTGTCAAGGACGCGGGATACACTGTTTACCGGATCACACCGGTAAATGACTCAATTTCTCAATAAGGTCTGTTGGCGTTGACTAACCGGGTAAATTTCTAGTAAAACGTTTATATAAGGAGTGACTGAAGATGAAAAAACACAGGTTTTGGGCCTGGGCAATGCTGTTCTGCCTGGCGATGGTTTTTTATACGGGTTACAAGCATAAATAAGAAAAACAGGAGGATAAAGAAATGTTGGACTGCTTCAAAATGAAAAAAATCGGAATCTTTGCAGGAGGTGTTTTATTCGGTACAGCCGGCGTTAAAATTCTGGCGAGTAAAGATGCGAAGAAGTTTTACATCAACTGTCTGGCCGCCGGACTGCGCGCGAAGGACTGCGTGATGACAACTGCCACTTCGATCCAGGAGAACGCAGACGATATTCTGGCTGAGGCGAAGGAGATCAACCGCCAGAGAGCGGATGAAGCCTTTGAAGACGAGAGCGAAGAGATGGTTTCAGAGACCGCCTGATGGAATTTTCCTCAGGCGTTCCTTTTTGAAGAGCTGTAGAAACACAGGACAGGAGACAAAGACATGAGATTTATAGTGAAACACGAGATAAAGGGTCGGCTTCGGATCCATCTCGATCGGCGTCAGCTGACTCTGAGAGAGGCAGATCTGTTCTGCTGTGCCCTGAGCCTCATTCCGGGTGTGAAGGAGGTGAAGGTCTATGAGAGGACCGCGGATGCGGCGATTCTCTATGAGGACGGCCTGCGGCCGGTCATCATCGGGGAGATCAGGCGTTTTTCCTTTCAGGACGAGTCACTCTGTGAGCTGGTCCCGAAGGACAGCGGCCGGGCGCTGAACCGGGAATACAAGGAAAAACTGATCCAGCGGGTCGTTGTGAGGGCGTTTACAAAGGTATTTCTGCCTGTGCCGTTTCGGGCTGTGTATACGGCGGTGAAGTCCGCTGGCTATATCGTAAAGGGCCTTCGCTGTCTCCTGAAGGGAAAGCTGACGGTTGAGGTTCTGGATGCCACCGCTATCACGGTGTCGATCGCAAGACTGGATTTCAATACGGCCGGTTCCGTGATGTTTCTGCTGGGGATCGGGGAGCTTTTGGAGGAATGGACCCACAAGAAATCGGTGGGAGATCTGGCGAGAAGCATGTCCCTGAACATCGAGAAGGTATGGCAGAATGTGGACGGTACGGAGGTTCTGGTTCCGGTCTCCCGAATCCGCGAGGGAGACCTCGTGACAGTACATGTGGGCAGCGTGATTCCGCTGGACGGAATTGTCGTGACCGGCGAAGCCATGGTTAATCAGGCCTCCATGACCGGTGAATCCATACCGGTGAAGAAGGAACCGGATACATACGTATACGCGGGAACCGCAGTGGAGGAAGGGAGCATCACCATCTGTGTGAAGAAGGCGGCCGGATCCACCAGATTCGAGCGGATCGTCAAGATGATTGAGGACTCCGAGAAGCTGAAATCCAATGTGGAAGGCCGCCATGGCCGATGCACTGGTTCCCTGGAGTCTGGGCGGCACGGTGCTCACCTGGCTGCTCACACGGAATGTGACGAAGGCGATCTCGATCCTGATGGTAGACTTCTCCTGTGCGCTGAAGCTGGCCATGCCGCTGTCCGTGCTTTCCGCCATGCGGGAGGCGGGAAGCTACCGGGTTACAGTCAAAGGCGGCGTCTATCTGGAGTCATTGGCGGAGGCAGATACCATCGTATTTGATAAGACTGGTACTCTCACGAAGGCCAGGCCGGTGGTGGCCGGCGTCGTGACCTTCGAGGGGCGGGACGAGGATGAGATGCTCCGGATTGCAGCCTGCCTGGAGGAACATTTCCCCCATTCCATGGCGAACGCGGTCATTCAGGAGTCCGTCCGGAGAGGTTTAATCCACGAGGAAATGCACTCGAAGGTGGACTATATTGTAGCCCACGGAATCGCCTCCTATATCGGAGGGGAACGGGTGATTATCGGCAGTCACCACTTTGTCTTCGAGGATGAGGGGAGCGTGATTCCGGAAGACGGAAGAGAACAGTACGAGAGCCTTCCACCGGAGTATTCCCATCTCTACATGGCGGTTGGAGGGCGCCTCGCCGCGGTGATCTGCATTATCGATCCCCTGCGGGAGGAGGCCGCCTCAGTGGTCAGTCAGCTGAGATTACTGGGACTCTCCAAGATCGTTATGATGACGGGAGACAGTGACCGGACTGCAAAGGCCATCGCGCAGAAGGTGGGCGTGGACGAGTATTACTCCGAAGTACTTCCGGAGGACAAGGCCAGTTTCGTGGAGGCAGAGAGAGCCGCAGGCAGGAAAGTCATCATGGTCGGTGACGGTATCAACGATTCCCCTGCCTTATCAGCCGCCGATGTGGGAATCGCCATCAGCGAGGGGGCGGAGATCGCCAGGGAAATCGCGGATATCACCATTTCGGAGGACGCACTGGATCAACTGGTGACACTGAAACGAATCAGCAACGCGCTGATGGTCCGTGTAAACAGAAATTACCGGTTTGTGATCGGATTTAATTTGGGCCTGATCCTGCTGGGTGTCAACGGAATCCTGGCGCCGGCTACTTCCGCGCTGCTTCATAATACATCGACGCTCATGGTCAGTCTGAAAAGCATGACCAATTTACTGGAACAGAAACAATAGAAAACGGTTTAAAAGAGTCATACCACGAAAAGCGGTGTGACTCTTTTTTTCCATTTCCCATCTATTAAGAAATGTTCTCAAGAACGGCTATGGACAAATGTTGTAATAGCTGGTAAAATGTAGTTAGTTATAACTAACCAAATAAACTGAAGAGCCGGAGGAAACAGTAATGGTGTAAAACCCGGCAGGCTGTGAATTACAGACAGCACGATAGAGAACTGGAGGTATTATAAATGAGCGTAGTGATTATCGGCGGCCACGACCGTATGGTGAGCCAGTACAAGAAGATATGCAAGGAATTCAAATGCAAGGCAAAGGTCTTTACCCAGATGAGCACCAACATGGATAAGAAGATCGGATGTCCGGACCTGCTGGTCCTGTTTACCAACACGGTTTCCCACAAGATGGTAAAATGTGCCCTGGACGGCATCGATGACGGCGCCACCCGCGTGGTCCGCTGCCATACCAGCAGCGGAACAGCGCTTTCTAAGATTCTGGAGGATGAGACTCCGCAGGCGGTGTAAGAAGCTGCCGCGGAAGTACCGGTTCGGTGTTTTTCTTCCGGTAATCGCCCGGAGACATGCGGTAAGCGGCCTCGAAGCTTTTATAAAAAAAGTTCTGATTGGACGCGCCGACTTTATGGCAGATGGATTGTATCGAATCATCGGTATCAATGAGGAGCGCGGCAGAGGCTTAATCTTCAGCCTCTGATCCAGCTGCGTCTCCTTAAAGGTTTTTCCGGTCTGCTTCTTTAAAAGGGCGGAAATATATTTGGGATGATAGCCAAAGGCGGCGGACAGTTGAGCGAGTGTACAGTCCTTGTAGTGTTCCTCGATGTAATGAAGGATCTCGAGGGTGCAGGACATCTGTCCGGAGGAAATTTGAACAAGCTGGTTGTCCTTGTCCTCCTGGTATAGACGAAGCAGCTCGACGAAGATTAAGTGTAAATACCCCTGAATCATCTCTTTGCCATAGATGCGGCTGCCGTAATATTCGGTGAACAGCTGGCAGAAGAGCGTGGAGATTAACGTCTCGTGGTTGGTCCGGAAGACCAGATAATGATTATGGGTATCGCTGTGGTCGGAAAGCACGTGCAGCATGAAGTTGGAGATGATACTCTGTTCGCCGATCCGGCGCAGGAAGCTGTTGTTGAAGAACTCATTGCTCATGCTGATGTTGATGACAATATCCTCTTCACCCGCATACTGTTTGCGGCGGACCACATCCTTGTCGAAGATCACCACGTCGCCCTGATGGAGCGTGACGGAACGGCTGTTGATCACGTAATCACATTTTCCGGAATAAATGTAATTCATATTTAAATTGGAGTGAATATAATACGGTACGTCAGTAAAGCGGGAATCCTTTCGAATGAGGATTTCCGCTTCTTTTAATGCGGGCAGCCTGAAATAAAGCACGTCCTTACCGTCGATCTGCCGGTGCTCCATGGTACGGTAGGAAGGGCTGGGAGCGCCCTGATGCTCCAGATAATACTGCTCGCGCCGTGTTCTGGTCCGAAACAGGGTATCCAGTTCCTGTAAATCCATTTCCTCACCTCACAATCTTACATTTTGCCAGTAGCCTTCTGACTAAATATCATTGTTTTTCCGGCTGAAGACTTTTATAATGAGATCATGAACCATGATCTACATGGATTATAACAATACATGGCCGTGTATGCAAGCGTAAAGATTACATTTACAAGGAGGATATCAGTATGGATTATAAAAAAACTGCGGCGGAGATTTTGCCACTGATCGGAGGAAAAGAGAATATCCTTTCGCTGGTACACTGTGCCACCAGACTGCGCTTTTCACTGGCGGATGGAGAGGCCTTTCAGGCGGAAGAGTTAAAGAAAGTTAAGGGTGTCATGGGCGCCATGTTCACAGGCGGACAGTATCAGGTCATCATTGGGACCGATGTAAATCACGTTTATGACAATCTGCTTCATATGACCGGGCTGGAAGGCGGAAGTGTGGAAATCGTGGAGCAGGCAGACTTAAAGAATGGCGGGAGCGGAAACGGCAGCGGGAAAATGGCAAAGGCCATGGACATCATCTCCAGCCTGTTTACACCGGCGATTGCGGCGATCACAGGAGCCGCCATGATTAAGGTGGTGCTCGTAATTCTGACCATGACGGGGCTCATGGACGCTTCCGGACAGACGTATCAGATGTTCAGCATGGTAGGCGACGCACCGTTCTATTTTATGCCTGTGATTCTGGCTTACACGTCCTCCGTGAAATTTGGCGTGGACCCGATGGTCGGTCTCACGATCGGTCTATGTATGGTGCACCCAACGTATCTGTCCCTGATTGACGCGGGTGAGGCCGTCCGCATGTTTGGATTGCTGCCGGTCAATCTGGCGAAATATACATCCACGGTACTGCCGGTCATACTCGTCATTTATGTGGCCTCCTGGGTGCAGAAGCTGGCGGAAAAGCTGTCTCCGAAGGTTATCCGGTTCTTCTTTAAGCCGCTTTTGACCCTGATCATCATGACGCCTCTCACCTTCTGTATCGTCGGTCCTCTTGGCAATTTATGCGGAAAAGTGCTGGAAGGCGGATTATCCATCGTGCAGGTAAATGCTCCGTGGTTCCTCCCGATCTTCTTTGGCGCATTTGGTCCCATTGTCATCATGCTGGGGATGCACTATGCGGTTACCATACCCCTTGCGTTGGCCGCAATTCAGGCCTTTGGATACGATATGCTGGGACCGGGCTTCCTGGTGGCCAATATCGCCCAGGGCGCGGCCGCTCTTGCGGTAGCGGTGCTGGCAAAGGATAAAGATTTCAAATCCCTTGCGACTTCCACTGGTGTCAGCGCCATTCTCGGTACCACAGAGCCTGCGCTCTACGGTGTCAATCTTAGACTTAAGAAACCCCTTTACGCGTCTATCCTTGGCGGGCTCATCGGCGGAATCATCTGCGGCATCGCTGGAGTGAAGCGGATTGTGTTCGGCCCTACTGGCCTCACCTCGATTGCCATCTTTATAGATCCGGATAACGGAATGAACTTCGTCTTCGCGCTGATCGGAGTGGCAGCCACATTTGCGGCAACCTTTGTGATCACCTATGCGCTGGTCAGGAAAGACCGCGGTATTTTAAAGGAAATCGGACAATAAGAGGACGGCAAAAAGGAGAATGAGAACATGAGCGGATTTTACAAGGATTTTCTCTGGGGCGGTGCCATTGCGGCGTCCCAGGCAGATGGTGCCTGGAACGAGGGAGGAAAGGGCATTGATACACAGGATTTAAGATATTTTGACGCGGGCTGGGATTGGGAAAAAAGACAGGAAAACCGCAACATTAACATGACGAGAGAGCGTTTCTTGGCGGCGCTCCAGACCGGGGAGACGGAACATTATCCCTTCCGGCGCGGAATTGATTTTTACCATCATTATAAAGAAGACCTGGCATTGATGGAGGAACTGGGGCTTAAGCTGTTCCGCACCTCCATAAACTGGGCCAGGATTTATCCAAACGGCGACGATGAGACGCCGAATGAAGAGGGGATTCAGTTTTATACAGATTTATTCACCGAATGCCATAAACGCGGCATGAAGGTATTTGCAACCATCCTGCATTACAATATTCCGGTGAACTTAGTGACGAAGTATGGCGGATGGAAGAACCGGAAGACCATTGATTTTTATGTGAAGTACTGTAAAACTCTGTATGAACGTCTGGGAGCGCTGGTAGATTACTGGCTTCCGTTTAATGAGATCAACTGCTCCAGATTTAACCCGTGGAACGGCTGCTGCATTATTAAGGATCAGGAAGAGCATTACGAACAGACCATTTTCCAGTGCACCCATCATCAGCTGCTGGCCAATGCGCTGGCGGTTAAGGCAGCTCATGAAATACTTCCGGGATCCATGGTTGGAGGTATGATTGCCCGGTTTACCTCTTATCCGGCCACCTGCAGGCCGGAGGATGTCATGCAGACCATACTGGACGAAAATTATAAGAATTATTTCTATACAGATGTAATGGCGCGGGGGCGGTATCCGGCCTATGCGAAGCGCATGCTCCGGGAAATGGGCGTTTCCATAGAGACAGAGCCCGGAGACGAGGAGATCCTGCGGGATAATACGGTAGATTTTCTATCCTTCAGCTACTATATGTCCATGATATCTTCCAACGATCCGAATTACGAAATTACCAGCGGAAATCTGCTCTCAGGCAAGAAAAATCCTTATCTGGAGACCAGTGCGTGGGGCTGGCAGATCGATCCATTAGGAATCAGGATCTCCTTGAATGAAATGTACGATCGGTACCAGCTCCCGCTGTTTATCGCGGAAAATGGCCTGGGCGCCGTGGATATCCTGGAAGGGGAGTCGGTGCATGACAGCTACCGCATTGCCTATCTGAGGGAACACGTAAAGCAGATGGCGGAGGCGCTGGATGACGGCGTGGAGCTGCTGGGATATACGATGTGGGGAATTATCGATATTGTTTCCTGCGGAACCATCGAGATGAGCAAGCGTTACGGTGTGGTCTACGTGGACCGCGGCGACGCGGGAGAGGGGACAAACCGACGGTATAAAAAGGATTCCTTCGAGTGGTATAAGCGGTGCATTGCCACCGGCGGCCTGGTGATTGATTGAGTGAGAACACCACAAATTTTTAAAGGTTGTTATGGCATGTTCTGGAAAAGGATGGTATGATGGGGCAGGAGCGCAGTTTTTGGCGGTGCAGGCATGAAAAACCAGCCGCGAAACGCGCAAACTGAGGAGAAAGGACCCCTTCATAAAATGATAAGAGATTACTTTAAGAAACTGGACCGCAGGCGGGCCGTCATCATGATCATCGGTAATATTTTTACGGGAATGGGAATCAGCATTTTCAAACTTTCAGGACTGGGCAACGACCCCTTCAGCGGCATGGTAATGGCCCTGTCGGACTGCACCGGCATTCAGTATGCGTTTTTCCTTATCCTGGTAAATCTTGTGATTTTCATTGCTGAAATTACCATGGGCCGGCAGCTGATCGGCCTGGGCACGGCTGTGAACGCGCTGCTTCTGGGATACATCGTTACCTTCTTTTTCGGAATATGGGAGGTGACCCTTGGAATGCCTTCCATGCTGTGGCAGAAGCTATTGACCGTATTCATCGGAGTGGTGGTCTGCAGCTTCGGGCTCTCTTTATACCAGACCTCCGATGTGGGTGTGGCGCCGTATGACAGCCTTGCGCTGATCATGTGCAGAAAGCAGAAAAAGATCTCCTACTTCTGGTGCCGTATGGCCTGTGACGTGTTCTGTGCGGTGGTGTGCTTCGCGGCAGGGGGGATTGTGGGGCCGGGGAAGGCGGGGTTTTCAACAGCC
>OCAE01000820.1_pt1 | contig 16904 bp, 13 predicted proteins | sample 1495581 | NCBI WGS metagenome assembly OCAE01 (sample SAMEA2580278, study PRJEB22360) | human gut metagenome | biome: human gut; feature: human-associated habitat; material: faeces | place: Denmark | collected 2008/2010 | reverse complement strand
CCGGAAGGACTGGCGGCCGTTGTCACCATCGTGCTCTCCATCGGCGTCACCAATATGTCCAGGAAACATGCTGTCATCCGGAAGCTGACGGCCGTGGAGACGCTTGGGTGCACCCAGATCATCTGTTCCGACAAAACGGGAACGCTGACGCAGAACCGGATGACCGTCGTAGAACACACCGGATCCGACGAGACGGCACTGGCGGCGGCCATGGCACTCTGCAACGACGCTCATTTAAACGATAAGAATGAGGCGGAGGGAGAACCCACCGAGGCGGCTCTCGCAGCCTACGCATGGTCCGCAGGACTTAACCAGAACCTCTTAAAACAGGAGTATGTGCGGATCGGTGAGGCACCCTTCGATTCCATGCGGAAGATGATGTCGACCGTACACGAAAAGGCGGATGGAACCGTGATTCAGTTCACGAAAGGCGCTCCGGATGAGGTTCTGAAACGCTGTACTCACATACTGTCGGATGGAAAGGCCGTTCCGCTGCGTGAGGAGGACAGGGAAAGATTTCTCCTCGCCAATAAATCGCTGGCCGACCGGGCTCTCCGTGTTCTTGCGGCTGCTGCGAGAGAGTACACGGTCCGCCCCGCCGGCTGGGAGGCCGGAGAGCTGGAGCAGAAGCTCTGTTTCCTCGGTCTCACCGGGATGATCGACCCGGTGCGCCCCGAGGTGCTGCCTGCCATCGAAGAGTGCCGAAGAGCCGGAATCCGTCCTATTATGATTACCGGCGATCATAAAGATACGGCGGTGGCCATCGCCATGCAGCTTGGTATCATCACATCACCGGAACAGGCCATCACAGGCGCTGGTCTCGACGAGATATCTGATGAGGACTTCGGCAATGAGATTGAAAAGTATTCCGTTTACGCCAGGGTCCAGCCGGAGCACAAGGTGAGAATCGTAAATGGGTGGAGAGAGAAAGGCTGTATTACCGCCATGACGGGAGACGGAGTCAACGACGCGCCTTCCATCAAGAATGCCGATATCGGAGTGGGAATGGGAATTACCGGAACCGATGTGACGAAGAATGTGGCGGATATGGTGCTGGCGGACGATAATTTTGCCACGATTGTCTCAGCGGTGGGAGAGGGGCGGAGAATATACGATAACATTCGAAAGTCCATACAGTTTCTCCTGTCATCCAATTTATCAGAGGTGCTGTCCATCTTTTTTGCGACGCTTCTCGGCTTTGTCATCCTGAAGCCGGTCCACCTCCTCTGGATCAATCTGATTACCGACTGCTTCCCGGCGCTGGCGCTGGGCATGGAGGAGCCGGAAAAGGACGTTATGAACCGGCCGCCCCGCAGCCCCAAGGAAGGGATTTTCTCAGGCGGGGTCGGACTGAATGTGGCAGTTCAGGGAATTGCGGTGACCGTAATCACCCTGGCTTCGTATCTGATCGGCCATTATCTGGAGGCGGGCGTGTGGAAGATTACGAACAGTGCGGATGGCATGACCATGGCGTTTCTGACTCTGTCCATGACGGAGATATTTCACTCCTTCAACATGCGGTCTCTGAATCAGTCGGTATTTACGTTAAAACATCATAATCCGTGGTTGTGGCTGTCCATGGCGGCTTCCTTTCTGTGCACGACCGTTGTCATCTACGTCCCGTTCCTGTCCGATGCGTTTGAATTTGAACACATTTCCCTGACCGAGTATGCGGTGGCAATCGGACTGGCCTTCTGCATTGTTCCGTTTGTGGAAGGGACGAAATGGCTTCAGAGAAGGCGGAAATGAGGAACATCCTCTGCAAATGCCTCCGCTTCGGACTGCAGGGTTTCCAGAAAGCGATTGATATGGTATCCGTCAGTCGCCGCGTGATGGCAGGTAATGGAGAGAGGCATCATAATTCTGCCGTCTTTTTCATAGAATCTGCCTGCCTCAACGGACGGAAGATAGTACGGCTTATTCTCATAGGAGTGAACCGAAAAATGCTTAAATGACACCCAGGGAACACAGGAAATGGTATAGGCATTGGCGGGAGGTGTCTGCCCGGCCTGAGCCAGGACGCCGCCGTACCTCCTCTGGTTGTCCAGGTAGGACTGATAAAACGCCATGAAATCATCTGTATACTCCGTCCACATAAAGGAAAAGGTCTTATCATCCTCATGAAAGGCCGCGTAAAGCGGTGTGAGTGTGTCGAAGCAGCCAACCTGCCCGTCCAGTTCGGCTATTTTGAATTCCTTCTGCATTTGAAGAGTCCTGGTGACGAGCCATAAGTAAGCCGGGAAGAACTTGATACCGGCATGCTTCAGAGCCGTTCTCATCGCCGTAACATCGAGATCGACGGTCAGGGAATATCCGGTCGGAGCCATTTTCGAGAAATAGTAAAACATCTGCCCTCTCGGCCATGTCTGCATGTCGAGCGGCGTAAATTTAACAGTTTGATCCATTGTGATACCTCCTTTTCCTCTATTATAGGGACTTCCAATGAAAATACAATCAACGCTCCGTAGACTGCCGCTATTATCCCTGTTCCATTTGAAAAAATTAGTGTTTTATGGTAGGATGAAGAAAACCCTGCACACAAAAGAAGTCAGACACTCACGGCAGTCGCCAAATGGACATGGCCGCATGCCCGCTTAGCCTGCTGCCTTCGTGTGAATAAACGATACAGGAGCATAGAATGACGGCTTATGTAAGTAAGAATGAGAAAACAAAATACCGGCTGGCCGACTCTGTCAAGCAGTGCATGATGACGACGCCAGTGGACAAAATCACGGTTCAGAACATCGTGGATGGCTGTGATATGACGCGCCAGACCTTTTACAGGAATTTTAAGGACAAGTATGACTTGATCAACTGGTACTTCGATAAGCTGGTGCTGGAATCCTTTGCCCGGATCGGCGTGGAGAAGACGGTCTGCCAGAGCCTGGAGGAGAAGTTTGAATTTATCAAGAAGGAGAAGGTGTTCTTCACCGAGGCCTTCCGTTCGGATGATTACAACTCCCTGAAGGAACACGATTTTGAACTGATTATGGGGTTCTACAGGTCGCTGATTACGCGTAAGACCCATAAGCCTCTGGAGGAGGAGATTCAGTTTTTGCTGGAGATGTACTGCCGTGGATCCGTCTATATGACTGTGAAATGGGTCCTGGGCGGCATGAAGCAGACCCCGGGAGAGATGGCGGCCAGCCGGGTGGAAGCCATGCCGCCGCGGCTTTCGGCTGTGTTTCAGGAGGCCGGGCTCGTATAATGCGGTTCGGAGGGTGTTGCCTGGCTGTTGGTATAGGAAGTATTGATATTGTATAGAAATAAAGTTACAGTTTGCGGGATTTGTAACATTTGTTACAAACGAAGGGGATTGTAACTTTATTTTTTTGATTGGTTTTGTTAAAATAATAACAGAAAGTAAATGGTATCCATAAGAACCATAAAAGATAGGAAAAGGAGAGATTATCATGGCAAACAGAATCGTTCTGAATGAAACATCGTATCACGGCGCAGGTGCAATCAATGAAATTCCGGGAGAGGTAACAAAGAGAGGGTTCCATAAGGCATTTGTTGCATCCGATCCTGATCTGGTAAAATTCGGCGTAACAGCGAAGGTGACAAAGATTCTGGAAGAGAATGGAATGGACTACGAGGTTTATTCCAACATCAAACCAAACCCAACCATAGAAAACGTACAGACCGGTGTTGAGGCATTTAAGAAATCCGGTGCAGACTATATTATCGCTATCGGAGGCGGTTCCTCCATGGATACCTCCAAGGCCGTAGGCATCATCATCACTAATCCAGAGTTTGCCGATGTCAGAAGCTTAGAGGGCGTGGCTCCGACCAAGAATCCGTGTGTTCCGATTCTGGCTGTTCCGACGACAGCGGGTACGGCGGCAGAAGTTACTATCAACTACGTAATTACCGACGTTGAGAAGAAACGCAAATTCGTCTGTGTTGATACACACGATATCCCGGTTGTCGCTTTCGTTGATCCGGAGATGATGTCCAGCATGCCGAAGGGATTAACCGCCTCCACAGGTATGGATGCGCTGACCCATGCGATCGAGGGCTATACCACAAAGGGAGCCAATGAGATTACAGACATGTTTAACTTAAAGGCGATTGAAAAGATCGCTTCCAGCTTAAGAGATGCGGTTGAGAATAAGCCGGAAGGCCGTGAAGGCATGGCTCTGGGCCAGTACTTAACCGGTATGGGATTCTCTAACTGCGGACTTGGCATCGTTCATTCCATGGCTCACGCTCTGGGCGCCGTATACGACACACCGCACGGTGTTGCCAATGCCATTCTGCTTCCGACCATTATGGAGTACAATGCAGACGCCACGGGTGAGAAGTTCCGCGCCATCGCTAAGGCCATGGGTGTAGAGGGAACCGAGACCATGACCGTGGAAGAGTACCGCAAAGCGGCAGTTGAGGCAGTTAAGAAGCTGTCCCAGGACGTTGGAATTCCGGCTGACTTAACGGCTATCGTTAAGGAAGAGGATATTCAGTTCCTGGCTGAGTCCGCTGTGGCAGATGCGTGCGCACCTGGAAATCCTAAGGATGCGAGTCTGGAAGACATTATTGCGCTGTATAAGAGCCTGATGTAAGATCGGTCGGACGGGAGTTCGGACAAACTGCAGTGTAAGAGAAGATTAATAGAGTAGAGACGCCGTTTCATCGATGAAAAGTCATTGATGAAACGGCTCTTTTTATGGATTGTATGTTAGTTTTGTGTCTGCTTTGAAAAAATGGTGTAATAGTTTATGGCCTCTTCTTCCATTAACGAAAAATTGGCCTGCAGCTTTTGAATAATACGCTGTTTCGGGATGTTTTCGGAAACATTATCTTGAATAAAGGCCTGGATGCCTTTTTCCATTCCTTTTTCCATCCCCCGTTGATACCCTTCCTCCATCAACATCTGTCCGACTAATGTCATCTGCATCTCCTTCTCCAGTTTTTTCGCGTATGCCCGGTCAATGATTTTGTCTGTAAAGGTCAGGATTCCGGCTATTACCTTCAGCTGGCCCTTTTTTCAGGGATAATTTTCTGATGTTGTTTGAGATATTCAGAACATCACCATCTTCCGGCAGAATGCGGAAATGGGATAGGATAATCATATGACAAATGTACAGATAAGTCAAGTGTTATTTACTTGAATAAATGGTAAAATTGTTTGCCCGGCATTTTAGAGTTTACCGCAGCATATGAAAAACCAGGTTTCCCGGATCAGGCAAGTACACAGTTTCAGCACGCATCTTCGCAATAATGCTTCTACGCATCATGGCGATGGAAATTCTTAAATTCCCGCGGCGATATGCCATACTCTTTCTTAAAGGAACGGTAGAAGGAAGAATAGTCTGGAAAACCGCAGCTCTCCCATATTTCCTGGAGCGGGACTCCGGACAGGATTCCGTTTTTGGCCGCGATCAGACGGCGCTGGATCACACAGTGATGGAAGGATACCTGCATGTTCTTCTGAAAGGTGTGGGAGATGGTGGAGGGGCTTACGAGAAAATGCTTCGCCGTCCCTTCCAACGTGATCTTCTCCCTTAAGTGTTCGTCAATGTAGCGGAATAAATCATCCACCAGAACGCTTTTTTCCGCGGCCGGCATCTGCAGATCCTGATAGTAATAGGTGCGGCTTATGTGGGCCATGAGGCTGATGACTGCGGTCCGGGTGCAGTATCCCCAGCCCAGCTTCTGCTCCTCCGTCTCCTTTAATGCAGCGGAGGCAGCGGAAAAAAGCCCTGACCACGTCGCCCGGGTGGAGCGCAGAAGATAGCTCCCGCGCTTCTGACACTGTTCAAAGGCAAAATTCAGATCCGGAAATTCCTCGCACTGCTGATGCCAGTAGGCGGCGTTGATCCAGATGACGTACCGGGAATACGGTTCCTTAAGCGGCTCCGGAAAGAGCGGCTGGTGACTGACTCCGGGCGGAATGAGCAGAATATCCCCCTGTTGGATGCGAAAGCGTTTGTCCCCTAAAAGATACTGGATATTGCCGCTTTTGCAAAGCAGGATCTCATAAAATGTATGGCTGTGCAGGAAAACATGGCTGGTATTGTCTGTATTGGTCTGAATGCGGATTTCCGTACAGGAATCCTCCATCTGTATTTCTTTCCAGAAATTAATCATAGGACCTCCATGGTTAAAATGCATAAAAAGTTGAAAGAATATTATTGAAAATAAATAAAACCTCATAACTTATTTGCAAGAATTACAATGTATAATGCAAGATGCGCAATTTAAATTGCTAAAATTACACAATATAATAGAACTATAACAAATGAACATAAGAATTTCAAGTCTTATGGGAAGAAAAGGAGAGGTTTTATGAAAGAGATACGAAAATTTGGAATCAGAGACCAGATCGGATATGTATGCGGTGATATGGCGGGCAGCTTTGTGAACCTGTATGTCGATGCATTTTTCCTCACATTCTGTACGTATGTGCTGGGAATCAAGGCAGCATGGATGGGAAGTATGTTCCTGTTTGCAAGGCTGTGGGATGCATTTAACGATCCGATGATCGGTTCCTTTCCGGACAGATGGCAGATAGGCAGGAGCGGGGACAAATTCAAACCCTACATTAAGATTGCAATGATTCCGCTGGCTATATCCGGCCTGCTGTGTTTTGCTGATGTCAGCAGTTGGGGTTCCCTGGCGAAACACGTCTGGGTCGTATTCGCTTACATCGTATACGGAATGAGCTATACCGGAACTTCCATGCCATTTGGCTCCATGGCCTCTGTTGTGACCAATGACCCGATCGAGAGAACGAAGCTTTCCAGAGCCCGTTCCATCGGCGGCACAATCGTCGGAATCGGAGCCATTTCACTGGTTCCTCAGTTCGTATTCAACAAAGCGGGCGAAGTCGTGCCGAGTGGTTTCTTCAAGGTAGCGGTGGTATTCGGAATCTTATCTATTATCTGCTACTGCCTGCTGCTGCATTTTACCACAGAGCGCGTTCGTCAGCCGAAGGTGGAAGGCGAGAAGTTCAATTACGGCAAGGTGTTAAAGAGTGTATTTAAGAACCGTCCAATGCTGGGCGTTATGCTGGCAACGGTAGGAAGCCTTCTGTTCATCACCGGCAACAGCCAGCTGGGAAGCTACCTTTACAAAGAATTCTACCATGCGCCGCAGGTACTGACGCTGGTGTCCTTAATCAGTATTCCGATTATGCTGGTATTCTTCCCGCTGATCCCGAAACTGAGCCAGAAATATGGAAAACGCAACGTCATTTTAGTATGCTCCGGCTACAACCTTGTGATTTCCCTGATTCTGTTTATGATCCCGATTCAGAACGTGTACCTGTTCCTGGTGATCAACACCCTGGCGACCAGCGGACAGACGGCATTTACCATGCTGATCTGGGCGTTTGTTACGGACTGCATCGATTACCATGAGTACCAGACCGGAGAGCGCAGCGACGGAAGCCTTTACTCCATCTACACATTCTCCAGAAAGATCGGTTCCACGCTGGCATCCACCATCGCTTCCTTCTCACTGGGCGCGATCGGCTATATTTCCGGTATTGAGGCACAGACTGCCGCTGTCGCCGGTCATATTCGTTCCCTCTGCACCTTTATTCCGGTAGCGACCTGCGTGCTGGAGCTTCTGGGCATCGGACTCGTATACAACCTGACCAACAAGAAGACGACGGAAATGTACGCGGTGCTGAAGAAACGGAGAGATGAGGGCGAGAAACAGGCATAGGAGTGAGGAGATGCGTAATGGAAAAAAAGATCGATATTCATCTTCATTTGAGTGAACGTCCGATTCCCGACGGGCTGGGAATGAAGATATCCAGCGGGGCGGAAATGCTGCCGCATCTGGATGAGCTTGGAATCGGGTTTGGAATCATCATGTCGTCGGGCGAGACACAGGCGATGTTCGGCTCCAACGCTTCGTGCAGAAGAATCGCGGAACAGTATCCGGACCGGTATGCCTGGATGTGCGGCCTGGATGAGACGGAACCGGAGACGGTATACGAGAGGTTAAAGCAGTACCGGGAAGAGGGCGCCGTCGGTGTCGGAGAACTGGCTGTCAACCACAGACTGGATCATCCGTTTTTAGAGGCGGTATTTCAGGCGGCGGAAGCCCTTGGCCTGCCGGTGCTGTTTCATATGAGCCCGGAGGAAGGCTTCCAGTACGGTGTGGTGGATGAGCCGGGGCTGCCCCTTCTGGAACGGGCTTTAAATAAGTACCCAAAGCTGATATTTATCGGCCATAGCCAGCCATTCTGGCACGAGATATCGGGGGACGCGGGGAAATCCCGGGAAGAGCGGTATGAGTGGGGAAAAGGACCGGTGACGCCCGGCCGGCTGGGTCAGCTGTTTGAAAAATATCCGAATTTGTATGGAGATTTGTCGGCCAACAGCGGCGGATGCGCCATGATGCGGGATGAGGCATTCGGCCTGGCGTTTCTGGAGGCCTGGAAGGACCGGCTGATGTTTGGAACGGACATGGTAAATGTGGACATGGAATTTCCGCTGGGCGGATGGCTGGATCAGAAGGTGGAGGAGGGAGCGCTCTCCTTCGCCGCCTGTCAGGCCATTGTGAGCGGCAATGCTAAACGTATCTTTGGGCTGGGCCGGAAGCTGGCTGTAAATGCAGAAGAGAAGACCGATGAGAAAACAGAAGAGAAGATGGTGAAAGGAGATCAGGGATGGAGGAAATGAGAACGAGAATTCTGCCCCGGATGCTGAATGACGAGGCAGAAACGTATCTGACACGCAACGATGTCATCATTGTTCCGGTGGGAACGGTGGAACTTCACGGGGGACTGCCCCTTGACAGCGAAACGGTAATCAGCGAGGCATTCGCCCTCCGGGTGGCGGGGGCGCCCGACGGGCTGGTGCTGACGGGACTGCCGTATTTCTACGCCGGGGCCACGGCCATCGGACGCGGCACGACTCAGGTCAGCGTGCGGGAAGGCATCGACTATCTGGGAGCTATTGCGAGAAGTCTTCTCCGTCAGGGCTTCAAGCGTCAGATTTACGTCAGCTTTCATGGCCCCGCCCATATGACCTGCTGTCCGATGATCCGGGATTTCTTCGATGAGACCGGCGTTCCGATTTTGTATATGGATCTGACGATGCAGATGTTCCAGAGTGCGGGGGATTTATTCAAGACAGTGGACAGTTTTCATGCCATCACAGTCGGCGCGTACCAGATGATGGGCCGTCTGGAGGATGTTCCGTTTACCACGGGATACTGCCATCAGGAGCCGCAGACGACGAAGCCGTTTGACCATCTGTTCAGCCTGGCTTACCAGAGCGGCAGCATCGGCTACTGCTTTGGCGACGCGAAGGATCATATGAGTACGCCTGCGATCCCTGACGCAGCCAGGAGAAAAGAACTGGCGGACGAAGGGGAGATGCTGATCAATGAGATCGTAAAGCGTCTGGATATGAGAGCCATTACAGAGGAAATGAGGTCTTTGGAAGCCTTTGAGCAGGAGGTTATGAAGCGGTATCCCTGGATTCCGGCCGCTGGCGGGCAGAAGAGATGACGGACAAAATCGAGAAAGAAACAGAGAAGGAAATCGGGAAAGAAGCCGAGAAAGAAACAGAGAAGAAAATCGGGAAAGAAGCCGAGAAAGAAATAGAAAAGAAAATCAGGAAAGAAATTGTAAAAGAAATGAAACAGGAAATGAAGAAATCAGAGATACAGCCGGAGTCCGGCGAATCGTCGAAGATGATCGGGACACCGTGCGGAGCTGTACGAGGAACTGTCTCCGCAAAGGGAGACTGCATTGTCTATAAAGGAATCCGCTATGCAAATGCGAAACGTTTCCAGTACCCTGAAGAGGTGACGCACTGGGACGGCATCTATGAGGCAGACCGGTTCGGAAACTGTTCTTATCAGCCGAGAGCGTTCTATGATGAGGCAAAGGTACCGGAAAAGGCGTTTTATTACCACGAATTCCGGGAGGGCGAGTCCTACACCTACAGCGAGGACTGCCTGTTCTTAAACATATGGGCGCCGCTGGAGGCGGAGAATGCACCGGTTCTGTTTTACATTCACGGAGGCGGTTTCAAGGGCGGATGCGGCCATGAGAAACATTTTGACGGCGCGGCCTACTGCCGTCAGGGAATCCTTGTGGTGACGATCAACTACCGCCTGGGACCTCTTGGATTTGCCTGCATGGAGGAGTGGAAGGATGAGGCGGGGCATGCCGGCAATTACGCCATGTACGACCAGATGGCGGCCTTATCATGGGTCCGCCGCAATATCGCCGCGTTTGGCGGCAATCCGGACCGGATCACCCTGATGGGACAGTCGGCCGGCGCCATAAGCGTGCAGCAGCACTGTCTCTCTCCGCTGACGAAAGGCAGCATCTGCGGAGCCATTATGATGAGCGGTGGCGGTGTGAGGGAAGGATTTGCCGCCGCAGCGTCCCTGAAGGATGTGGAACCATTCTGGCGCGAGCTGGACCTCCGGGTGACCGAGGCGTGCGGACAGGGGCTGAGGGAAGCAGAACCCTCTGTAATCTTTGAGGAATTTAACGCGCTGTCGAAGGAGCGTCCCGACGCGGCCATGGTCTGCGGTCCGATTGTGGACGGTGCGTTTTTGCCGGAGCCGGCCATGGAAATCGTCAGAAACGGCGGGGCTCACGAGATCCCTTATCTCATGGGCTCTACCAGTGAGGATATCGTTCCTCCGATTGTACATAAGATGGCAAAGGGATGGGCAAGACTGCAGTCTGACCTGGGAAGATGCCCCTCCTATGCATTCTTCTTTGACAGGCAGCTGCCGGGGGATGACCGGGGCGCCTGGCATTCCGCGGATTTGTGGTATGAATTCGGTACGCTGGAAAACAGCTGGCGTCCGTTTGAGGCCTGGGACCGCGAGCTTTCGGACTGTATGGTGCGCTGCTTTGCCAATTTTATCCGCACCGGAGATCCCAACGGCGGCGGCCTTCCCCAATGGCTGCCTGTGAAAAAGGGCCAGAACCGCGTCATGCGTTTCGGAGATAAAACCGCAGCAATGGGATACGTCTCCATTGCGAAGCTGAACCATACCATGCGAACGAAACCTTCGGTTGGTGAGTAAATAACCTAAAAATTGTCCGGATTCCCGTCAAAACTGTCCTAGCAGTGTTGGCGGGAAATCTGTTATACTGATAACAGAATAATAAAAGGAGTGTATGGGACATGTTATATCCGATTTTAACGCAGTCGAGGGGACTGATGGATTTAAGCGGCGTCTGGGCATTTAAACTGGATGACGGCCGGGGATTTGAGGAAAAATGGTATGAACGGCCACTGGAGTCAGCGATGACCATGCCGGTTCCGGCGTCTTACAATGATTTAAAAGAGGGAGAAGCGTTCCGTGACCATTACGGCTGGTGCTTCTACCAGAGAACGCTGGCGGTGCCGTCCTACATGACGGGTCAGCGTCTGGTTCTGCGTTTTGCCGCAGTTACACACATTGCAAAGGTCTATCTAAACGGTGAACTGATCGCAGAGCATAAGGGAGGCTTCCTTCCGTTCGAGGTACAGATCAACGAGTATCTGAGAGAAGGGGAGAATCTCCTGACGGTGGCGGTGGACAACCGGATCGACCATACCACCCTTCCGGTCGGCAGCGAAGCGGGCAGCGGAATGGGAGACTTAATGGGAATGGGAGGAGGAAAGACCTCCAGAAAGAGAAACAATCCCAACTTCGATTTCTTTAATTACTGTGGAATTACACGTCCGGTCAAGCTTTATACGACTCCGGCCTCATATGTACAGGACATCTTCTTAAACGCGGAGGTGGAGAATACGACAGCGCGTATTGCCTACCACCTTGAGACCGTGGGAGACAAAACCGCGAAAATCGCCGTATACACGAAGGACGGCAGACTGGCGGCTTTCTGGAGTATCTGGGAGTTTTCGGTTGTTGTCCTGTGCCAGCCGCTCTGCGCCTATTTATATGAGGTGAGAGTGACCTTCGGTGAGGATGTCTACTCCCTTCCTTACGGTGTCCGCACCGTGAAGACGGAAGGCGGAAAATTCCTGATCAACGGCCGTCCGTTCTATTTCAAGGGCTACGGCAAGCACGAGGACACGTTCCCGGCCGGCCGAGGGCTTAACATGCCTATGAATACGAAGGATATTTCCCTGATGAAGTGGCAGGGAGCCAACAGCTTCCGCACCAGCCATTATCCGTACAGCGAAGAGATGATGCGTCTGTGTGATGAAGAAGGAATCGTGGTGATCGACGAGACACCGGCAGTTGGAGTTCATTTGAATTTCGGGGGCGGCGCAAACTTCAAGGACGGAAAGCGGGTCAACACCTTCGATCCGCCGGAAGAGGGCGGAATCCGGACGCACGAACACCATATGGACGTAGTCCGCGATATGATTCTGCGTGACAAGAATCACGCCTGTGTTGTCATGTGGAGTATTGCCAACGAGGCCGATTCCGGCGGACCTGGCGCCTACGCCTACTTTAAACCGTTATACGATCTGGCAAGGGAGACCGATCCTCAGAAACGTCCCTGCACCATCGTCAGTGTCCAGATGCCTAATTACAAGGAGGACTGCACCATCCAACTGAGCGACGTCTTCTGCTTAAACCGCTATTACGGCTGGTATGCCTGCGGCGGCGATTTAGACATGGCAAAGGAGCTGTGCCGGGAAGAACTGACCTTCTGGAATTCCCTCGGTAAACCGTTCATGTATACAGAATACGGAGCGGACACAGTAAGCGGCTTCCACGACACGACTCCGGTGATGTACACGGAGGAGTATCAGGTAGAGTACTATAAGGTCAATCACGAGGTAGCGGACTCCCTGGAAAATTTCGTAGGCGAGCAGGTATGGAACTTTGCCGATTTTGCAACCAGCCAGAGCCTTCTCAGGGTGCAGGGCAACAAAAAGGGAATCTTTACAAGAGACAGAAAGCCGAAGCTGGTCGCCCATTATCTCCGCGACCGCTGGACGAAGATTCCGGAATTTGGATATAAAAAATAGTGGAACGGTCTATTTGGTGTGAAAGTATAAAAACTTCGTAAAGCTGCATGAATACTATATTTTTGCGAGTTTGCGCGTTTCTGCATCAGAGTTTTCAAAATACGTTTGGCGCTTTTTGACGCCTGCGTCCCTTTCCGCACTCTTTCTTATCCATTTTACGGTAAGAAAATTATGGAGCAAGCTTAGAAAGAGGGTGGTAAAATTATGCGGTTTGAAGCGGCAAAGCAGGATGTTGCAGTTAAAGAGGATGGCGAGTGGCTTGTTAATTTCGATTTATATGCCGAGCGCGCCTGATCAATATAAATGCTTCGACTCATTGGTATAAGTCTACGATACGAATGGCCGTATTCCGTTCAGCAGCGGGAGGCGGCCATTTTTTGTTGTCTGCCTGCGCCCCATGAATTCGTTGACCGGGCCGAAAGAGTCAATTTCCGTGTATGATTTGGTTAAGATATGCGTAGAACGCGTCTGGAAAAATGATTACAATGAGATAGAACCAGGGGTGGTACGATTCGGATTCTGACCGGACCGAATAAGTACAATAAACGACGGAGGAGAGAAAAATGAGACAAAGAAGAGTGATGGCAATTATGATGGCGGGGATGTTATGCGTATCAACGGCTCTGACAGGCTGTGCGAAGGCACCGGGGAAAGAACAGACCGAGGCGCAGGCCATGGAGCCGGCACCGGTGACCCTGTATTTGACGCGGCACGGGAAGACCATGCTCAATACGACAGGGCGTATGCAGGGCTGGTGTGATTCTCCGCTTACGGAGGACGGCGCGGCGGTGGCTGAAAAACTGGGACGAGGGTTAAAAAAAGCCGGAATTACTTTTGATGCGGTTTATACAAGTGACAGTGGCAGAGCAATGGAAACGGCAGAGCTGATCCTGAAGAATAACGGACAGCCGGAGGTATCCTTACAGAGAAATCCCAAAGTCCGGGAGGTGTGCTACGGAATTTACGAAGGTGCCATGCCGGCGGAAGCATACACACCGGCTGCAAAGGCACTGGGCTATGACAGTGTGGACGCTATGATGGGAGCGGTCATGGGAGGCAAGCTGAAAATTGAAGAAGCGGTAACTGCAATGGCGGAAACCGATGAGAGCAAAACCGCGGAGACGTGGGAAACTGCACAGAAGCGGGTAATGGACGGAATCCGTGAGATCGCGGGTGAGGCCGCAGAGCGTGGGCAGAAACAGGTTTTGGTGGTTTCACATGGGATGGCCATATCAGCAGCAGTGGCTGCCATCGACCCGGATGCAGCAGCGGGAGAACTGGGAAATGCCTCCATCACAAAAATTATCTATGACAACGGAACGTTTACCGTGGAATCGGTAAATGATATGAGTTATATAGAAGAGTAGGGATCAGCAAGAGGGGAAAAATGGATAGAAAAGGATAGGGAAGACGGCGATTGACCGTATTTTCCCTATCCTTTTTTACTCACTATAAAGAGCACTCTAAAGTTTAATGGAGCCTATTCCTTTTCCAGCTCTTTTGCACAGCTGAGATAATAGTGGCGCCCGTTCGCGCTGGTTTCCAGCCTGGAGAGTTGTCTCAGACTTTCGGCCTTCCAATGGCGGGCGTTTGTTTTCCCCTCTTCGGATACGGTGTCTCCGGCGCCAAGAAGAAGGTCGCAGAGCTCGGAAGCCCACTGGAATTCCGACTCCTCCAGAGCCGTTTTGACAGCTGTTGAAATGGCCTGCTCACCGCCGGCTAGTTTTATCAGATTGCGGGAGTATTTCTCCGGTGCGGTACGGTTTAAATTGGACGGATTGCCGTCAAACCATCCCACATATCCCTGATAGATGGCGCGCACAGACCATTGCACTGTGCCGTAATACTCCTGAAGATACGGCAGGCTGCGGTAGGCTTCAGGAAGAACCACCCGGGCAGCGGTTTCGTCCTGGGAAAGCCCCTGGCTGATGCAGGCGAGAGTCTCATCCAGGATATAGCGGATGGCCTCCTTAAAATTACCGAGGACCTCTGTGATCCGGTCGTGTCCCAAGACCGGAAGCATGTGGCCCGGAAGCAGAGCCTCGGCTGGATAACTCATGATACGTTCCAGGCTGTCCACCCAGGCGGCTATGTCGCGGTACTGCCCGCCGCGGATGGCATAGAGATTGGGCCAGCAGCCGTAGTAATTGTCGCCGCAGCACATGACCCGCTCCTCCGGAAGCCAGAGAAAGATCTGGTCGTCCGTCTCGCCGACCGCGGATACCATCTCGAAGGCAACTCCATCGATGGTGCGCGTAACGGAATCTTCTGTATAAAGCGTGGTGGGAGGAAGAAACGAGTAGACGCCGTCACCGATGGCGTGGCCTTCCCGGATCCCCAGACCCTGGGTAATGAGTTCTTCATCGGTCAGTCCATAGCCGAACTGACGGAAGGTCCTTTTGTTTAAGATCGGATTAATTCGTTCTGTCCCTTTTAATACGGCCTTCTTGGGCGCGAAGGCGATGATCTCCTCCACCGTGTCCCGGAACGCTCCGCAGCCGCCCCGGTGATCCGGATGGCCGTGGGTGAAAATAATGGTCTTTACGGGTTTATCTGTCAGACGGGACAGCTCGTCCTTCAGGCGTGCGGCTCTGGCGTCGGAATCCAGGGTATCGACCAGAATCAGGGACGTATCCCCTTCTACGATAATACAGTTGCTGTGTCCCCAGCCGACTGCGATCCGGACGCAGTCGGTGATTGTTATCATCTTTTTTGGAAACGCGGTATCATTGAATTCTTTTAATCTTGCTTCAGCATCATTACTTAACAAGTATATCCCTCCCAGCATTTGTGTTTTTCTCATTTTACCACAATTCCAAATACTTTACAAATGACTGCTTCCCTGAGTATAATGAACAGTAGCACAGAAGGAGCGGCCATAACGAGTGATTGAAGGGAAAGGAAAAAAGTATGAGTGTAGGATTTACGTGCCAGGCAGTGGTTCAGGATAAACGGTTTGTGAAGCAGATGATCCGGATGCTGGGAGAGGAGAAGCGGTATGAGGTACGGCAGGAGGAAGACTGTATGCGTGTGGGATTCTGCCGGCTGGGAGATGTGTTTTTTCAGTTCAGCTCCGGGCTGGACGGGGAAATTCCGGCGCAGATGGTCTATGGAGAGTGCACCTCCAGTCTGGCGGGAGCGGGATTCCACGCCGCGGCGGTTCACTTCGTGGAGGAGCTTGCCAGAGAGACGGATCTGGAATTTATCCTGGACGATGAGACCGGCTATGGGGATGACCATGATTTTGAACGGATGAGAGAAGAACATTTTTACGGATGGCTGAAAAACCTGGTTGCGGTATGCCGGGAGCGGGAAGAAAAATGGCCGGATGCCGTGTCCTTCGGTCTCTGCTGGGATCTGGATCAGTACACGCCGGAGGAGGTTCCTGGCACCGTGTTCACTCCCTTCGGCCGGTTCTCAATCCAGAAAATGCTGGGCTGGGTGGAAAATGAGGGGATTGAGCCCTTTGCAAAGGAATTTTTCATCTGGAATGAGCCGGGAAGAGATGCGGGATATTACAGAAACACGGCTCTCAGCCTGATGTGGGAAGAGTGCTGTTTCATGCCGGGCAGCAGGAGCGAGAGGGATAAACGGCTGAATGACCGTATCATTGATCATCTGGAAAAAGCCCTTCTCTTAGACCGGGGCCTTCCATTTCCAACGGAGGAATACATCCTGCTCTGCCGGCTAAATGGAAAAGAGCCGGAGGCTGTAGCGGATGTGCCGGTGTATGAACCGGATTATCCCATCGGCTACAGGCGCGGGAATGTGCGGGATAAGATCGGCACCATGACCTTTGTGGTTCCAGGCTCCTATCTCTATGAATACGATGAGGACAGTAATTCTCATTTATGGTATGACGGTCTGGAGGAGGACTGGCATGCGATCCGGATTACGGCGTTAAAAAGCAGAGAGGAGAGCCCGGAGATCACGGAGCGGATTTTCGACGGCGCAGAGGGAGAACCGATAAGCGGAGAGAATGGC
>OCAE01000819.1_pt1 | contig 16929 bp, 13 predicted proteins | sample 1495581 | NCBI WGS metagenome assembly OCAE01 (sample SAMEA2580278, study PRJEB22360) | human gut metagenome | biome: human gut; feature: human-associated habitat; material: faeces | place: Denmark | collected 2008/2010 | reverse complement strand
AACGCGGGTGGGGGATCCCCCAGTCATTCCCCACCGCCTGGGCCTGCCGTTGAATGCCAGATCGATAATGCCGCTGGATACCTTCTTCGTGCTGCCGTAAAGGTAGGAGTTATCGCCGGTGTTAATATTGACGATGTGATTGCTCTCGGACTGAATATCCCCCCACGCCTGGAATTTATTGTTGTTGCTGATATCGATGGAACCATAGATAGCGAGTAAGTTACCCTGCGCACTCTGCACACCCTGCAAACTCCCCAGCGTGACATCACCGAGGATTTTAGCATTCGCATTACGCACAAGTTCAACCCGGTTACCGCCCTCTGACTGCACATTCAGCGTATTGAAGGTCATGTCCTCCACGCTCACGCCCTGAATACCGTACAGATTGGTTGTATCATCCCCGGAAACCGCGATATTCAGGTTGTTGATTCTGACGCTGGCCTCTTCGCTTCCGTGAAACAATGCGCCAATGACGCTCGCATCACCTTTCGCCCGCGCCTTAATGTTAAGGTTATCCATCGTAATATCCGACAGTGCCCCCAACGACGACAGCCCGGTAATCAAGCCAAAATCGTAATCCGTTGCGTTATCAGTGACATCAATATTGACATCATTAAAGTTAATTATATTCGCTCTGGCTGGCAGCGATACGGAGTCACGATGATCCTCCAGCACCAGGCCTTTAACACCATCTTCCGCTGCGTCCGTCGTAATCTTGATTTGGGTTGTACCCATAATATCGGCATTGCTGCTGACGTTCATCCCTTCCAGGTAAACCGCCGAGGTGGACTGCAAATCAACATTCACATTCCCCGTGATCCTGGTGCTCAGCCCCTTTAGTTCCAGCGCTTCCACGGTGGTCGTCCCCACGTCGCTGGGGGATTTGTTATCCGCGTATTTCACGGTGATGTTTTCCGCGGTGAGGGTCGAGTCTTTATACGCGACAATAGCTGAAGACATTATGCTGGATGAAACAGTGACCGGGGTGGTAATCGTTAAATCAAACAGGGTGTCGCCGGTTAACACAACATTCGCCGCGTTATTGACGTAAAGACCAATCGTCGGTACGCCAGACTGTTTAATCGTTAAATCTTCAGCCTTAAGGCTACCACCGTAAACTCTGACGGCATCGGCGACAGAACTGGATAACGTAGAATAATCGATAGATGAACCTTTACCTAAATCCAGATCCCCGGCGGAAACATACACGCTCGATCCGGTATTGCCTGCCGGGCTGACCATGTCAATTTTACCGTTGACCGTGACGCTGGCACCTGTCACCCCGACGCCAATGTAAGAGACATCAGCACCATCGGCGACCTGCACGGTACGTTTGTCGACAGGAACCGAATCAGTAATCGAAATGCGTTCCGCTTCCGCATAAACAGGAAGCGATGACGCAGAAAGAATAGTACTTAACAATAATGCGATTTTATTCGGTTTAAACCCGAAAGACAGAGAGTATTTCATAATAAGCTGTTCCCTACTTAAAAGAATATATTTGTTTTTTAGACTTTACAGACACAGACAAACGCCCCTTAAATTAAAAAGGTTGAAATAATCCCGTCAGTAGCATTTAATAAACAAATGATTTCCGATTTGGCTATTTTCCCTCCAATATATAATCTTCTCAAATGAAATAGTCTTAAGCGTGGCTCAGATAGCTAATCTAATAAATAACGCAAGCACCGCATATAACGCTTTAAATAATCTTAAATTTAGAATATTACACCACAAAAAGAGCGAGTGATGAGATCCTTAAATAATATAAGAAATAATCACATGGATTATTGAGGATAGCGAGGGTGAATGTTTACTTATTGTGAAAAAAAACCGGCGTATTTAACGCCGGCAGAGTGAGAGACGGATAATTATCGATCAGCCATTGATGGCGGGTTTCTGCTCAGTTTTCACCTGCGCATTTTCCAGCATGCGACGAACCGGAACAATTAATACGATAAGCACAGCGGCACAAATCAGCAGCGCTATGGAGCAGCGGGCGAAGAGGTCAGGCAACATATCCAGTTGGTCAGCCTTGACGTGCCCACCAATCAGACCCGCCGCCAGGTTACCCAATGCGCTGGCGCAGAACCACAGGCCCATCATCTGACCCCGCATTCTTTCTGGCGCTAACAGCGTCATGGTCGCCAGACCAATCGGGCTCAGACACAATTCGCCCAGCGTCAGCATCAGAATGCTGCCCACCAGCCAGAACGGCGACACGCCCGCCCCACCGTTGCTCAGCACGTTCTGCGCCGCCATCATCATCAGGCCAAAGCCCGCCGCCGCACACAGAATACCGATAACAAACTTGGTGATACTGCTCAGGCGCACGTTTTTGCGCGCCAGCGCCGGCCATGCCCAGCTGAAGACCGGTGCCAGCAGGATAATGAACAGGGCGTTGATCGACTGGAACCAGACGGCAGGAATTTCGAAATCACCGATCATGCGGTTGGTATAGTCGTTCGCGAACAGGTTGAACGAGGTCGGTTTCTGTTCAAATGCAGACCAGAAGAAAGCCGCAGAAACCAGCAGAATAAAGCAAACCAGCAGTCTGGCGCGCTCTTTGCGTGTCAGACCCGCAAACACGAACAGGTAGATAAAGTAAAGCGCCACCGAAGCGGCAATGACGTAGACCAGCATGCTGGCAACGGCGACCGGATTAATGACGATCACCCCCTGGGCTATCAGCGTCACGATAATAGCCACGCCGACGCTCAGCGCCAGCAACCAGCCACCCACGCCGTTTTTCTTCGCCACCGGACTGTTCCAGGTCGAATCAAGCCCCACTTCGCTGTCGTAGCGTTTCATGGAAGGTACGGCAAACACGCGGAAGATAACCAGCGCGACCAGCATCCCGATCCCGCCGATACCAAAGCCCCAGTGCCAACCGTGAGATTTGATCAACCAGCCGGAGATCAGCGGGGCGATGAATGACCCCATGTTAATGCCCATGTAGAACAGCGAGAAACCGCCGTCGCGGCGGGCATCGCCTTTCTTGTAGAGAGTGCCCACCATGACGGAGATACAGGTTTTGAACAGACCCGACCCCAGTACGATAAACATCAGGCCGATGAAGAACAGGTTGTCACCCATCCAGGCCGACAGGGCAATAGACAGATGGCCGAGCGCGATCAGGATCGAACCGTACCACACCGCGCGCTGTTGCCCGAGCCAGTTATCCGCCAGCCAGCCACCCGGAAGCGCCGCCAGGTACATGCTGCCGGCAAAAATACCGACAATCGCGGACGCATTTTCACGCGCCAGTCCCATGCCGCCATCGTAGACGGTCGCGGCCATGAACAGGATCAGTAACGGACGAATGCCGTAAAATGAAAACCGCTCCCACATCTCCGTGAAGAACAGTGAACCCAGCGGATAAGGATGGCCGAAGAACGTTCGGCTTTCGTTTTTATTAACAGAGGAATGCATAATTTCTCCCGAAATGGTGTGTTGTCTTGCTTGTAGCCACTGAATTACCCGCCGACCATTCATATATCTGGCCGATCATTCACATCCAGCGAAATATTATTTAACCATTTGATAACCATAAGACAGTTTTGTCTAGTGCCAACCTCGGGACTTTAAGATGAAAACTCGATAGATGTCTAGTTTTGTAGATTTTATGTTTGATCGGAAAGGATAATGATTGACTTTAAAAGTCTGCAAATTATCTCTTATTAATTATTTAATAAACAATGCGTTATCTTTAAATACCATCCCCAAAAGCACGAAAATGATCGCCCCATATCTTTCTGTCTTTTTTTCCTGACTGAGATTTATGAATGATATTCATAGTGGTTATCCCGCTGGCGACCATTATCTCCGGGTGAGAAAACGCTACACTGCATCTCATTCTTCCTGTCCCAACGGATGACGATGATTACCGTTGCCAGCGCCGTAATGGCGCTGATCGCCAACCTGACAACCCCGGAGAAATCATGAACGCACCATTTGAAGGTAATGGCATTTTCCCGAAAGGGCCGAAAAACGAAGCGTATGCGCAATATTTTCAGGGGACCAGCTACCTGAATATGCTGTCCACGCAGGGTGTCAATATTGGCAACGTGGTGTTTGAACCCGGCTGTCGCAATCACTGGCATATCCACCACAAGGGGGGACAAATTCTGCTGGGGCGATCAGCCCGGGGCTGGTAGCAGGAGTGGGATAAACCGGCACAGCCTCTGGTCGCCGGAGACGTCGTGAATATTCCGCCCGGCGTAAAACACTGGCATGGCGCGGCGGCAGGCAGTTGGTTTGCCCATCTTGCCGTCGAGGTGCCCGCACAAGGGTCTTCGAACGAATGGCTGGAGCCGGTCAGCGAGGAAGGGTACGCCCAGCTCCCCTGACGACTCAGGGGTAGCGCAATGCCTCGATCAGGCGCGCAAAGGCGGGTGGATGCTGTTTGCGGCTGGGGTAGTTAAGATAGTAGCCCGGAAATTCAGGACACCATGACTGCAAAACCTGCACCAGCGCGCCGGATTTGACGTACTCTGCGACAGAATCCTCCGGCACGCAGGTGAGGCCAAACCCGGACAGTGCGGCATCGACGCGTTCGGTGAGCAGGTTTAACGTCAACTGTCCGTCCACCCTGACTCGCAGCGGCTTGCCGTCCCGCTCAAATTCCCAGTGGTACAGACCGCCCGCGGTAGGCAGACGCATATTGATACACCGGTGGTTCTGCAATTCATGCGGCGTTTCTGGCACGGGACGCTCAGCAAAATAGTCTGGCGACCCCACTACCGCCATGCGCATATCCGGGCCGATTTTTACCGCGACCATATCTTTATCAACGCTTTCGCCCAGACGCACCCCGGCGTCAAAACGACCTTCTACGATATCCACAAAACCGTTATCGACCACCAGCTCGACGCTGATTTGCGGCCAGGCTTTGAGAAAAGGTTTCAGCCTCGGCCACAGCAAACTGCGCGTCGCGTGTTCCCCGGCTGACAAACGGATATGACCCGAGGTCGTCCCGTTTAGCTGAATGAGTGCTTCCAGTTCCTGTTCAAGGTCTGCGATACGGGGTTCAAGACAGGCGATGATTCTCTCGCCAGCAGCGGTTGGCGCCACGCTGCGGGTGGTACGGGTCAAAAGCCGCAGGTTCAAACGCTCCTCCAGCGCTTTTATGGCATGGCTGAGGGCCGATTGTGAAACACCAATCTTCGCCGCGGCTTTGGTAAAACTCCGCTCTCTGGCTACAACCAGAAAGATCTGCAGTTCGTTGAAGTTTTCTTTAAGCATGGGCGGATCCTGACAGGTAGCGGGATTCAGGCATGATAGTGAATCACTCCCCGCATTGTAAGGCTCCCCGGTCTAAAAAAAGCCCGACAGCGTAAGCCATCGGGCATCCGATTTCTCTGGTCTCAGAACGGATAAATTGCCGTTTACGCCGTTTCGCGACGGGCCATCAAAGCATAGAGCTTCCCGGCAAAGGTTTCACTGACCGGCCAGTCGTTAGCGGCAATGCGGGTTGTGGTGTGAAAACCGCACTGCGCCAGCAACTGCAGATACTCTTCGTCCCGCCAGGCACGCGTCTGGCTGCTAAAATGCACGACGCTGGCGTCGGCCTTGAGCGCCCAGAACGTCGTGGTGCTGGTTTGCATTTCCTCATTCCAGCTATTTTCGCTCAGCAACAGATGGGGTTCGGCGAGAAACAGCCCCTGCGAACAGCGCTGCCAGGACGGTTGTGCCGTCCCCTGCCTTTTGACTTCGTCAAAAGTATGCACTTCAATCAGCAGAGCGCCTCCCGGCTTCAGCCAGGCCGCGCAGCGTGCCACCAGTCGTTGCGCATCCTCGATGCTAAAGACATTGATTTCACCGAAAGTCATCATGATAAAATCAAAAGCATCACCCGGCAGGTAATCGCGGACGTCCTGTTCCTGATAATCAATGTTCAGTCCTGCGCTTTGCGCCTGTTCCCGCGCCCACTGAACAGAGGCCGGAGAAAAGTCAACGCCGGTGCAATCAAACCCGCGCTGTGCGAGACGTTGGGTGTAAAAGCCAGGTCCGCATCCCAGATCAAGGATCTTTGCGCCCACGGGAAGTTGACGGGCGATCCAGTCGACCTGTTGCTCGATGACCGAAAGTTTACGACTGGCCCAGTCGTGTTCCTGAGACAAGTGGTTTTCCAGCATTCTGCGACTGAAGTCCGGATCGTTCCACGGGATCTTGCCGCCCGTTTCATGACCGTCGTATTGTCCACTCAGGAGAGTCAGTTCAAGAAGATTCATCCGTTGATCTCATCGTAATGTGTATATTGGCTGAAATAGCATTCCAGCCTTCCTTCACAGCGAGAGCATTATCTCATGCTCTCGGGAATACGTTCCCCAGTCCCGGTTCAGATTTTGTCGGCAGGAAAATCGGATAAGCGGACAGGATTGATAATCCTCAGGGATTTATTTTTGTATTGGATAATCTCCTGCTGCGCAAGTTTTATCAGCGCGCGATTGAGTTGTCTGACAGAAACGCCCAACATGGCGGCGAGCGACTCCCTGTTCTCCAGCTGAATCATTACGCCTTCGCTTTGCGTTTTGAATAATAAGAATTGACGCAATTTAGATTCCACCGAAATCGCACCAACCGAATGCAGCAGTGAAGTATTAAGTAACTTATGACTTAAATTCTGACACATAAAAAGAAGAAAAGCGGGATCGCGCATCGCGTTCTCTCTTACTGCCTCAACCGAAAGGGAAAGTAACAGAGAGTCCGATAATGCCTGGACGGCACTGAGGACTTTACTTTGTTTTGTTGAGAAAAGTTCGAGTTCACCGATCACCGAAAAAGCGGTTTCAAAAGAATAGACCCCATGAGTCCCGTTTGAATTCTGGCGTTCGACTTGCAGCTTACCGTCAACCAGGAAAAAGAGATGTGTCAAATGCGTACTTTGCGTCGTCAGATATTCCCCGGCGTCAATTTTAATCAGACGCAATGCGGCTAACAGCGAAGCGTTGAGTACAGCAGATAACCCGTGCGCTAAAATAAATCGCTCTTTTAAGGCACTGTCGCTGATATTTTTCATCTTCCCCTCCGCCCTTTTCCTGTCTCCCTTTCATGGGATAGCACAATAAAATGAACGCGGCGATAACAAAAAGGACATATGTCCTTTTTGTTATCGCCAACTCTGCGCATTTTAACGTTACTGGACATAATCAACGGAGTCACTGCGATGAGACATTTTCTGATAGATACCGACACCGCTTCTGACGATGCGGTAGCCCTTTTGATGGCATTAAGAGCCTCTCATATTCAGGTTGAAGCGATTACCACCGTTGCGGGTAATTGCCCCTTACCCCAGTGTGTCAAAAATGCACTGATCTGCGTGGAGAAAAGCGATACTTACTTTCCTCCTGTTTACGCGGGCATGACAAAACCTCTGTTCCGGGAACGTTATTACTCGCACCATATTCATGGTGAGGATGGGATGGGTGATATGGCACTCCCCGAGCCCTCTCTGCGGGTTGAAAAAATGCATGCCGTCGATGCGATCATTGAATTTGCCTCCCGCTTTGATGGTCAGTTGGAAATTGTCACGCTGGGCCCTTTGACCAATCTCGCTATGGCGATTTTAAAAGAGCCTGAACTGGTGCAGAAAATAAAACATGTTTATGTGATGGGCGGTGCCGGACTCACCCCTGGCAATATCACCCCTTTAGCGGAGTTTAATTTCTACGTGGATGCCGAAGCGGTACACCTGGTGCTTGAATCGGGACTGCCGTTAACCGTGGTAGGCTGGGAAATTGGTATGGGCGAGGCTTTTATCAATCAGGAAGATATTGTGTTTTTAAATGAGCTCAGCGAGTTAGGCCGATTTTCCGTTCGCTGTAACAAGACGCTAATGGCGTTCAATGCAAGTCGTATGAACAAAATCGGCTTTGATTTGCCCGATCCCACCACGATGGCAGTGGCGCTGTACCCGGAAATTATTGATTCCTCTTTTGAGGCTCATACGTGGATCGAATACAAAAATGATAAATCCTACGGACACTTCGTTATCGATTCGACGCAACTGACCGGTCTGCCCGTCAATGCCAGAATTATCACCCGCATAAAATCGGGCATGTTCAAGCAAAAGCTTTATTCCTTATTGTCGTAATGGATGCGAGGTATTCTGATGACATTCTCCGCGAAAAATATTAAGAAGGTCGAACTTCATGTTCACCTGGATACCTGCCTGAGCTTTCATTATATAAAACAAATTTGCCCAGGAATCACGCTGGATGACTTTACCAGGATATTTATTGCCCCGACGAAGTGCGGTGATCTTGCTCATTTCTTACGCAAGGTGGCTCCCCAGGCGAATTTCTATCGCTGTAACGAACACGCACTGGAAGCCAGCTTTATTGACCATGAAACCCGACAACGACTGATGCGTCGATTAACGGCGTGAATAATCAAACAGGCGGTACCGCGTACCGCCATTTTTGTCACGCGTTCAGCGAGGCGATATCTATAACGAAGCGATATTTCACATCGCTCTTCAGCATTCGCTGCCAGGCGACGTTAATATCCTGGATAGCAATGAGTTCAATATCCGACGTGATCTGGTGCTCGGCACAGAAATCGATCATCTCCTGCGTTTCGGCAATGCCGCCGATGACCGATCCTGCTACCGATTTCCGACCCAGGATCAGCGGCGTACTGTTCAGTACCGGATCCAAATCACCCAGATACCCCACCAGTACGAGGGTGCCATTCAGCGCCAGCGTAGGGATATAGGGTTTAAGATCGTGAACATACGGAACGGTATCAATAATTAAATCAAACTGGTTATAGACGCCCTGCATTCTGTGCCGATCGTTTGAAACCCCAATATGCGCAGCGCCCAGCCGACGGGCATCCGCCTCTTTGTTTGGGGAGCGGCTGAACAAGGTCACCTCCGCCCCCAGCGCTTTCGCCAGTTTAATCGCCATATGGCCCAGACCGCCCAATCCCACCACCGCAACCTGGCTGCCCGGCCCCACCTTCCAGTGGCGAAGCGGCGACCAGGTAGTAATTCCGGCACAAAGCAGCGGCGCTGCGCCTTTCAGATCCAACGTTTCGGGAATTTTGACGACGAACTTTTCCGTCACCACGATCTTATCGGAATAGCCGCCGTAGGTCGGCATATGATCGTGCCGATCAATATCGTTATAGGTCAGCGTGCTTCCTTCTTCGCAATACTGTTCCAGCCCTTGCGCACAAGGTTTGCAATGCTGACAGGAATCAACCATACAGCCCACGCCGGCGTAATCGCCGACGCGGAATTTCGTCACGGCTTTGCCCACATGCGTAATGCGACCAATGATCTCATGGCCCGGCACCATCGGGTATTTTGCGCCGCCCCAGTCGTTGAACGCATTATGAATGTCCGAGTGACAGACACCGCTATACAAAATCTCGATAACCACATCGTTGTCACGCGGATCGCGGCGAACAAAATGATGAGGAGCTAAATCCTCTTTCGCCGCAAACGCGGCGTAACCTTTTACATTAAGCGTCATGAATTTTCTCCGGATGATGGGTCATGTGGCGTGAAGGGAAATGAAACAGTGCGTGAGCCTCGTTTTCATCACGCGCCGATGAGTTAGCGCAGAATAACGCTAAGACGAAGAGACGTTAAGGATATCCACTGGCATGGCCTTATGAGCCTGATTCATGAATCCAGAAGCCGTCAGGAACGCAGACTCGCTTAAGTGTAGTCAACACCTCCTGGACGGTGGAAAAGACTTCAGCGCTGTTCAGCCCACTCTGGAATATATTTATGATGTAAATAAGATGTGGCGCTCATTTTTTGAGCATAACCAGACCTATTCTATGAACCGTTTTCAGGAGGTCAAAAACATGAAAAAGCTTCTGATATGTTGTTTGTTCGGGAATACGGCAAATTCACTTGCCAAAAAGATGCATGTACTGGCAGAAAGCAGCGGCAATCCTCTCATGATTAGCGCAGTGGGACTGGATAATTTCGCCAGTGTCGCTCCCGCTTTTGACGGTTTTCTCATTGCGCCGCATATTCAATACAAGCTTTCTGAGATTTATGACATTGTCGGCAACACGCGTCCAATCGCCATTATTGAAAGTTTGCCCTATGCGTCGCTGGACGCAGAGAAAGTTTTAAATTTTGTGAAGGAGAAAATGCCTGAGCTGGCAGCCTGACGCACGGGGCCGCAGCGTTTTTGCGGCCTTCTCTTATGCATGAGATCGGTTAGTACGGCAATCAAAAAAGAGAAACACCGGGCTTGTCAGTCGCTAATAAAGCGTCACCTTGTCAAGAATTTCAAGGGTTTTCGGCAGTGCTTCAGCCCATGGCTGGCTGCTGCCCATTTTGATGTTGGGTTTGTTTTTACCGTGGAAATCGCTACCGCTGGTTGCCAACAGTGTTTTATCCAGCGTGAACTGATAAAGTTCGCGACAAAGCGCCTCATCATGATAGCTGGAGAATACCTCCACGCCCTGCACGCCGAGCGGCAGCATTTGCTCAATCACCGACAGATGCTTTTCCTTTACGTTGGCACCGATATGCGCAATCACCGGAATGCCTCCGTTATCGATAATGATCGACGCCATCTCTGCCATTGATGGCAGATCAACCTTCACATGGCACGGTTTGTCGCGGCCAAAAAAATCCCAGAAGAAATTAATCAGCGGCATGTCGCTGCGAGGGTTTCCGGCCCGGTACGGCACCAGCAGCTCATGATTCGCATTGCGCGCATCCTCTAAAATCAACTCTGCCATCTGCTCTTCCTGCGGAACGCGATCGCCCGCCATGGTATACAGGCGATTGACGTCAAGCTGGAACCCGAGCGCCCGAAGCTTCGCCAGTTTCAGCGGCGTCGCGACACTTTCCAGATGGTGAAAATTCTGCTCGATGGCGTCAAAATCCCGGCTATCACGACGAAAACCGTAGCCCAGCAGATGATAGTTATTGCCTGCAAACGAGCAATCAATTTCAATGCCCGTCATCACGCTCACACCGTTTTCATTACCATAGCGAATGGCCTCTTCAACGGATCGCGCTGAGTTGTGATCGGTGATTGCCACCGCCGCCAGGTTCGCCGCTTTCGCCATGCTCAGCAGGTCGCTAACGGGGAAATCCGCATCATCGCTGTATTGCGAATGCATGTGCAAATCGATACGTTTCATCATCTTCTCCTTAAGCTGATAAACATGTACTGCATGGCACTATATGATTAGACGTGAGATTAATACAGCGTGGCATGCGCGATAATTCTGAATCTGATAATGCGTAGAAATATCGGTGCCGGTTAATCCGTTTCTCATGAGGGATAATCCGAGGGGATCATCACTTTCATCCCCTCAATGTGCTAATGATTAATTTGCCGAATAGAGGAAATAATCAAAATCGGCATAAATGCGCTCACCGGTGAAATCCTGGCAGCACATCCCGACAAAAGCCCCGGTGAAGCGTTCAATGCCTCTTTCTTTAAAATACTCATCAGAGAGCTTACTGTATTCCACATGATCACCCACGGGAAACCACGTGCGCTCATCTAACGAATAATAGAAGTTGGCGGCATCGTCTTTCACACAGACTTTAAGATACACCACGCCATCACGGGGAATGTTAATCCCTTCCCCGGTCGGTAGTGAGAATCTGTTAAGGTCGTTAATCATCAAATTAACCGTCCTCTCCCCCTTTTCACTGCAGGAAATATGTAAATAAATATAATTTGTCGTGTCGTAAAAACAGACTAATCCCGCCATTTGCTGAAATGAATGTGGATGAAAATCTACGCAGGTCTGTGCGGTGAAGACGAAATCGGTTTGTCTTCTTGCCAGTAAACTCTGATAGTGATGTGAACTGAGCGATTCACGACCGCGCAGTCGTAACCAACCTCTTCTTTCTTTCAGCGTACACATCTCTTCACTTAAAGGGATGCGCAACGACTGATATTGAAGCGGCAGAACGGGCGTATCAAAATCATCTTTTTCAGGGAGCGCAGGCCAGGGGAATTCTCTCAGTGACGTTTGTACCGTCAAATCAGGCGCAACGGTATTATTTGCCAACCGCAGCCAGCCCTCGTCATTCCAGTAAACCTGCTGAATCGCCGTTTCACGCCCCATCGGACTGCGGCCTTTGGAGGGTAATGGCCGACCGCATAAATGCACGATAAACCATTCCCCCAGGCTGTTTTCAATGAGATCGGCATGTCCGACGCGCTGTAACGGCAGGCGACAATCGAAACGTGATGTCATCATTTGACCGATAGGATCGGTTTCATAGGGACCAAACAGATGTTTTGAACGTGCCACGGTCACGCTATGGTTATAAAAGGTGCCGCCTTCCGCAACCAGCAGATAGTACCAGCCGTTATATTCATACAGATGCGGTCCTTCAGTGATCCCAAGCGAGGTTCCGGCGTATATTTTCCGGCATTCTCCCGTTAGCGTATTATTCTTTTCGTCATACTGCTGAATAATAATACCATTCCATTTGGGAAACCCGGCCTCACCACCATCCATATAGCTCATTTCCATACTCACTAGCCACTTGGTCCCATCGCTATGATGAAAGAGAGAAGGATCAATTCCCCGGCTATTGAGATACGTTGGCTCAGACCACTCGCCCTCAATATCTTCAGTGGTCACCATATAGTTATTGGTATCCCAAAAACGTCCGCTCACATTTTTAACGTCGGTGTAGATAAGATAGAATCTGTCAGCATCGTAGCTCAAACAGGGTGCATATATTCCGCCAGAGTCCGGGTTACCTATCATGTCGAGCTGGCTTCTCCGATTCAACGGATAAGAAATAAGACGCCAGTTCTTGAGATCCCAGGATTTATACAGACAGACGCCGGGGAACCATTCAAAGGTTGACGTCGCTAAATAATAGGCATCGCCAACTCTGATGATGGAAGGATCAGGATTAAAGCCTGGAATAATCGGGTTGGTCATTGTGGTCATAGACACGTCCTGAAAGACAAAAATGAATTTACGTTATACTGACTGAATGATGTCACGGTGCTTACACATCATATGAACGATAGCGCTGCATAATAAAAAACATGATCAAGACAAAAACTGCCGGGATAATCGTAAAAATGAGGCGCACCGTCATAATGGCGGGGTCTGTTTGCATCGCGGCGTTCCCGACATAGCCCCCAAAGGTCAACAGCCAGCCGATAATGGCTCCGCCAACGGCAATACCAATTTTAATGGCAAAGAGATTGGTGGAAAAAACCAGCCCACTTAATGAATGATTTGATTTTTTTTCAACATTATCAATAATGTCGCTCAACAGACTCCATTGCAAAGGGGCTGAGCTTGAGTCAATAAAATGGATCAGGCAGATGACGCTGCAAATCAACGCGACAGACTCCGCAGGGACGGCAAAAAGTGCGGTCAGAATGACAGCCTGTATCACTAATGTCAGTTTGTAGGCGAGTACCCGATCAAAATTTTTATACAGTAAGGTGGTGGACATGGCCCCCACAAACCGTGTGCAAAGAATAATAACCAGTACCGTGCTGACTAAATCAGGCCTTTTCATATAGTAACTGACAAAATAGATCGCCCCACCCGTTTTTAAAATGCCGGCAATCAGACTGGCGATATTAAGCGAAAAGATACAGCGCCAGTTGAAATCGTTAATAATAATAAGCAGCTCCTGATATATTCCCCGCAGGTTATGACTTTTATCCACTTCTTTAACATAGTGCTCTTTGGTCATCGCAAAGCAGAGAAAGAACATGAGGGTACTCATTCCTCCCATGATGACCATGGCAAGAAAATAACCTTTCTGTAGATCGCCTGCGCCCAGTATCTTGGTTAACGGTAGCGCGACAACCGACACAATAATGCCGCCTAACGCCGCAAAGGCAAAACGGTACGATTGCATTGAAACACGCTCTTTTGCATCCTTTGAAATATTGTTGATTAATGCACAGTAAGGAACGTTGACGAGAGAGTAAAAAAGGGATAATGCAGTATAAGAAACATATGCATAAATAATCCTGCCCGTCTCACCAAAATCGGGCGTATAAAATGTCAATGCGCCAAAAATACCGAACGGAAGCGAAAACCAAAGCAAGTAAGGTCTGAACTGACCATACTTTGTTTTGGTATGATCGGCAAGATAACCAATATAAACATCAGCAACGGCATCAAAAGCCCGGACAACGAGAAACATTGTCCCCATATGAAAAGCGCTTAATCCATAGATATCTGTATAAAAATAGGCCATAAACAGCATAATGGTTTGCCAGATAATATTGGACGCACCATCGCCTAATCCATAACCTATTTTTTCTTTGACGCCTGACTTATTCATAGAAATACCTTTTACCTGAGAGGATCAAGAATTTTAAAAATTCAGGGCCGGCCTCAATATAAAAGATAAGTGCAACAGAGGATAAAAAATGTAGATAAACTGGCCATTTATATAATTTTTTTGCGCCAGGCGCTACGTGTCGATCACATTTTCAGCAAGAACTGTCTGCGATTGACTCATCGCATGATTTATTTATAAGCGTGCAGAACCAAAGAATCGTTATCAATGATAATCATTCGCCGTGTTAACCAGATCGTCAACGGAAAAGGGGCTAGCTGGAGATATTTTCGTTGATTTTAAGCTGCTCAGAGGTGAGGTTGCTGGTTCTGAATTTTTTCGGCGTAACGCCGATAAATCGCCGAAACTGATAGCAATAGTAAGCGGCATCCGTAAATTCACATTTATAAGCAATGTCAGTGATACTCAGGTCGGTATTACGCAACAGCTGGACCGACATCGCGATTTTCTTGCGCAGTAAATACTCTTTAAAACTGACCTGCATGACCTTTTTAAACACTCTGGAGAAATGGCCAGGCGACAGCCCAACAGCACCAGCCGCCTCGTTCAGACTGATATTAAAGGATGTCCCTGTTTCTATCGCAATGACAAAATTAATTATCATGCTAAATATTGACTGACTATCCGTTTCAGATGAAATTTTCTCAGATGTTACCGCGTGCTGAAGTACCGTATTCAACAAGAGAATAAGCAGCGGCCTAATCTCATTTTCCGTGTGCTCGTCTTCATTAACGTCTGAAAACCATCTGAAAATGAAATCCAGCCTGTCAGCAGCCTTTCCGTTAAGACCAGTGACAACACCGATATGGGATTCCAGCACCGGGAGGGGATATTTTAGATTACTGAGCATCGCCCGATCGTACTGTAAGATATAACGCTCATGGTCACCTGTAAATTCCAGCTCCATGTCATGCAGGACCAACGGGCTTACATAAATCAAGGTGTTATTCTCGATCCTGAACTTCTCCTGACCAATGCTATAACTGCCCTTCGCTTTGCGAAACCACATAATTTCGTGTTCGAAATGAACATGGGGTTTTATGTACATCCCCTTTTCTGGCACTTTTTCCCGTGCCCGCAGGATATAATCGAGACCTGTTTTGGTCTCTAATTTCTCAAAAAAATAATCAGTATTAATCGGCGTTGGCATAATTAAAAAAATAGAGAAGTGTTCGCGATGTGATAACACATGAGCGAGGTTGAGTACAACCGATTTTGATTTCGCGCCTCGCCTGCCAGGCGGATTCAGTCGTTAATTAAACGTTATTCTACCTCTGAATCAGCGCTACTCATTATTAGGCTATCTTGTTTAGCCCGCAACATCCGCGAAAATCACGGTCAGCGATGAAAAATCCTCGTTAAATATAACGAGACCGCAATGTTGGCACACAAACTTATAAACACCCCGATCGCTATCTGGAACCTATTGTCCTGGTGACCGTTCCCCGTCATTTCGCGTCATGTCATAACGCTGCATCCAGAGGCTTATCGCAGCCTCACCCGCATTTTTTAGATCATGAACAGTGGCGTCCCCAGCGAAATCGCAGGCGTCAAACAATGTGTGGCTCCGCTTTGGTCTTGCCAGGTAAAAATCTTCATAACGAGGGAAAATGTTTTTTATACAGAAACTGTATTTTTTGTATGGAAATGTAAGTAAATAATACGCTATAACCTTACCCTCAATGGCTAAGTTCTTATTTATTATCCATATCTTAAATTTACTATCCATATCTTAAATGAAACGAATGCAGAGGAAGCGGGAACAATGGGCAGGGATGCACTGATCGGGTTCAGGATTGTTTTATCGTTCCTGTCGGTACTGAGTACCGTAGTGTGCGCCGCACCGCTTTCACCTGCCGACCGCGACACCATTCAGCAACAGCAGTCTGAACAGCTTCGCCGTGAACAGAGCCAGCGTGATGAACTTGAGCGCAGCATTGTATTGCCCCGTGTGGCAGAACCCGCATCTGCTACGCCGGACTCGTCAGGCCCCTGTTTTGACATTCGCCAGATTACTCTCAGTGGCTCCACGCTGATTACCTCTGCAGCACAACTAAAACTGTTGTCCCCGTGGCTGAACCGCTGCCTGAATATGGCGCAACTGACGCAGCTTACAAATGACGTGACGGACTGGTACGTCAGCCGGGGCTATATCACCAGTCGCGCTTTTCTGACAGAACAGGATATCTCCGCCGGAAATCTTCGCCTTGTGGTAATGGAGGGTCGTCTTCAGGCCATCAGAATGGAGGATGCCCCACCCCGTATGCTGAAGATGGCGTTTCCGCGACGGGAAGGCAGTATTCTGAACCTGCGCGATATTGAACAGGGCATGGAGCAGATTAACCGTACCCGCAGTGAACCGGTACAGATTGAAATTCTCCCGGGTGATAAAGAGGGCTGGTCGGTGGTTAATCTCACCGCCACGCCGGAATTTCCCGTCACTGGCTCGGTGAGTTTGGACAACAGCGGGCAGAAAAGTACCGGGACGGGGCAGTTAAGTGGTTCCCTTTCTTTTAATAACCTTCTTGGGCTGGCCGATAACGGGTTTATCAGCGGCGGGCGCAGCAGTGATTTTTCGAATGCGCACGATGCGCAGAACGTGGCGGCGGGATTCAGCCTGCCGTATGGATATTCCC
>OCAE01000818.1_pt1 | contig 16929 bp, 15 predicted proteins | sample 1495581 | NCBI WGS metagenome assembly OCAE01 (sample SAMEA2580278, study PRJEB22360) | human gut metagenome | biome: human gut; feature: human-associated habitat; material: faeces | place: Denmark | collected 2008/2010 | reverse complement strand
AGAGCATTCTGCCCGCCCGGGGGCGGGGGGGAGGCCCCTGCCGATCCGGTGTCCGGCATTATCGGTGAATCCGCCGCCATGCAGGAGGTGTACCGGGTGATAGGCCGGTTATCCCGCTCCTCCATCAGTGTGCTGATTAACGGCGAATCCGGGACCGGGAAAGAGCTGGTGGCGCACGCCCTGCACCATCACAGCCCGCGGGCGGATGCGCCGTTTATCGCCCTCAATATGGCGGCGATCCCGAAAGATTTAATTGAATCAGAACTCTTCGGTCATGAAAAAGGGGCGTTTACCGGGGCATCACAGGTGCGACAGGGGCGTTTTGAGCAGGCGGACGGCGGCTCACTGTTTCTTGACGAAATTGGTGATATGCCGCTCGATATTCAGACCCGGCTGCTGCGGGTGCTGGCGGAAGGCCAGTTTTACCGTGTCGGTGGTTACGCTCCGGTGAAGGTGGATGTGAGAATTATTGCCGCCACCCACCAGGATCTGGAGCGGCTGGTGGCGGAAGGTAAATTCCGTGAAGACCTGTTCCACCGCCTGAATGTTATCCGCATGCAGCTGCCGCCGCTGCGGGAACGGCCGGGAGATATTCCGCGCCTGACACGCTATTTTCTGCAAAAAACCGCAAAAGAGCTGGGAACAGAAGGAAAATCCCTGCATCCGGATGCCGAAGCGCTGCTAATGCAGCTGCCGTGGTCCGGTAACGTCCGTCAGCTGGAAAACGTCTGCCGCTGGCTGACCGTGATGTCTGCCACCCAGGAAGTCCTGCCGCAGGATCTGCCTGCCGACCTGACCATGACTGCCGCCGGAAAACATATCCGCAGTGAGCACAGCCATCATCCGGCAGCCGGCAACTGGGATCAGCAACTGGCGCAGTGGGCGGATGCACAGTTACGGGCCGGAAAAACCGATCTGCTGGCGGATGCTCTGCCGCTGTTTGAACGTACCCTGCTGCAATGTGCACTGAATTACAGCAACGGACACAAGCAGGATGCGGCCCGTCTGCTGGGCTGGGGGCGTAATACGCTGACGCGGAAACTGAAAGAGGCCGGGATTGATGACGCCGCATCAACCCCGGAAACAGATTAAATTACGCGGGAGAACTGACGCTGACGCATCTGATTGCGCAGATAGGTATCAAAACACATACAGATATTACGGATAAGCAGCCGCCCGCGCGGCGTGACCACCAGGGCATCGTCGCGGATCTCAACCAGCCCGTCATCCGCCATCGGCTGCAATAATTGCAGATCTTCGGCAAAATGGGTTTTAAAATCCAGGTCATACTGTTTTTCAATCTGTGCATAATCCAGCCGGAAGTTGCAGATCAGCGCCTTAATCACATCACGGCGCAGGCAGTCTTCCTCCGTCAGCACCAGACCCCGGCACAGCCCGTTACCGCGCTCTTCCACCTGTGCATACCAGGTTTTCAGGTCTTTCTGGTTCTGGGCATAGTGATCACCCAGCATACTGATCGCGGAAACACCAAAGCCCAGCAAATCACACTCCTCATGGGTGGTGTACCCCTGGAAATTACGGTGCAGGATGCCGTTATTCTGGGCGATCGCCAGCTCATCATCCGGTTTGGCGAAGTGATCCATCCCGATAAACTGATAACCGCTGCCGGTCAGATTTTCAATTGTCTGCTGTAAAATCGTCAGTTTCTGCTCTGCGGAAGGCAGGTCTTCATCTTTGATTTTCCGCTGGGCGGCAAACAGGTTCGGCAGATGCGCATAGTTAAAGACACTCAGGCGATCCGGTGACAGTTCCGCCACCCGTTTCAGGGTAAAGGCAAAACTTTCCGGAGTCTGCTTCGGCAGACCGTATATCAAGTCGATACTGACGGATTCAAACCCGGTTTCACGGGCACGCTCCACCAGGGCAAAAATCGTCGCTTCATCCTGCTCGCGGTTGACCAGGCGCTGTACTTCTTTATTGAAATCCTGCACACCCATACTCAGGCGGTTAAATCCTTCCGCCCGCAGATGGTTGATAACATCGAGCTCGATTTCACGCGGATCGATTTCAATGGAAAGCTCAGCATCCGGCGCAAAGCGGAAATGCTGACGCAGAATGCCGGTCAGACGGCTGATCTGCGCTTTATCGAGATAGGTCGGCGTACCGCCGCCCCAGTGCATCTGATGCACTTCACGTCCGGCAAACAGCGGGGCACGGGCGGCGATTTCTTTCTCCAGCACGGCCAGATATTCATCCGCCTTATGCTTCTGCCGGGTGACTAATTTATTACAACCACAGAAGTAACATAACTTATGGCAGAACGGGATATGCACATATAACGACAGCGGGCGCTGCGGATAGCGGTTTGCTGAGGCGATAAAATCACTGTCACTGTACTGCTGATTAAATTCCAGTGCGGTCGGATACGATGTGTATCGCGGACCGGAATAGTTATATTTCCGGATCAATGCCAGATCCCAGATGATCGCGTCAGACATGCTCTCCCCTTTGCCTCACCTTTGCAGAATTAATGTATTTCCGTTCTCTGACGGTTTTGTGTGCCGCACAGTTTATCGGATCTGCCGCCCGATTAATATGATCGTGCCACAGACGGATAATCAGGCAGATCGCTATAAGGCGGTCAGCATTGCCGCTAATCCGAACAGCACACCGGGAGCATTGGCGACCGCAACCGGCAGATCTTTCACTTTAATGCCGTAAATCACCCAGAGCGTACAGTTAAATGCAGCAGCCAGCGGCTGTAACGGTGATGTTTTATGCCCCGCAAGGTTATCCATGATCTGAGGAATATAGGAGACATACATACAGAATGCCGTAAAGGTTGCCACCCAGCCGAGGCAGCGGATAAAGCGGCTGTGGTCGTGCGGCGGACGTTTGGTATTACCCATGGGTTTCTCCCTGAGAACAGTATCAGCATAATCCTGTATTATTCTTGGGAATTATTTATTATTTTCAATAATATATCTGCCAATGCTGTCACAGAAAAACAGCACTGATATTGCAGATAACCGCCGCCGGGCAGTATTTAATCCTCCATTAAGGCAGATAACACGGCAAGCGCGTAGGCTTAAAATAAGAAAACCGGCATAACAGTCACCCGTTACGCCGGTTTTGATACGGTGCCGCCGGTGTCAGTAAAATAACGGAGGATCAGCGACCTTTCAGCAGTTGCATGATGTCATCGGTTTTCTCTTCATCATCATCTTCATCAAGAGAAATACCGAGTTTTTCCATCAGTGCGTCGATACGTTCCAGCAGGGTATCAACGTAGGTGTTTTCTTCTGCGGTCAGGGTTTCGTTGTTCTCAAGGCGCAGCAATAATGCATCGAGGCGCTCGTCGTTCTCGAGTTTTGCCAGTTCCTCTTCAGGAGACAATCCGGCTTTGACCGGCTGAGCCGGTTTTTTTGCTGCCGGTTTAACGGAGGTTTTACCTTCCGCAAACAGCGGAACCGGTTTTTTACTGCCGATACGCGGATCAGCAACCGCATTATCCGCACCACGACCGGTCTTGCGGGCATCATCCTGCTGACGGGCACCGGACGGATTACCGCGGTGTTTTTTCTGCCGTTTACGTTCACGGCCTTCCGCGTTGAGCTCCTCACGGCTTTTCTTTGGTGTCCGTGACCGGGATGGTTTTTTTGAAATAGCGGCCATATACCTTACTCGCTTAAAAATAACTGATTAATTTGTGTTAACATTTACCGTGTAAATGAACAGTACAAAACTATATTCATGGCTTCCGGACGCCCGCAGCCATGACAATGATTCGCTGGCGGCTAGTTTACCCTGATTTCCGTCAAAACGATCCATCATTTCGCCTCCGGGTGAATAATGAACACAGCCATTATTTTAACCAAGATATAGAATTATGCACTTTTCACAACAAACGTCGCACCGCCCTGTCTGGTTTTGGGTCGCAGCTTATGTCACGCTCTGGATTATTGTCAGCTACGGATTGGATCCGACGGTGCCCTACGATGCCGTGGAAGCCCTGAACTGGGGCAAAACCGGTGAATGGGGTGCGCCAAAAAACCCATGGCTGGTCGGCATGCTGATGTATCCGGTCATCGCCTTCCCTGATCTGATTGCCGCCGATTTTTACTGGTATTTCATCCATTTTACCGGCATCGGGATCGGTATGGGCGGCGTGTGGTATCTGACACACCGCCTCACTCAGCGTACTGATTTTGCCTGGCTGGCACTGTTGTCGCTGAATCTGTCGGGGATCATTAATTTCGATTTAATCCCTTATAATGATAACTATATCCTGGTCACCTTCTGGCCATGGGTACTGTACTTTTTTGTCCGCGCCGTTTATGACAATCCTGCCTGGTGGATGGGCTTTGCACTGACATCCGGATTGGCGACCATGGGGAAATATTCCACGCTCGCACTGGTCGGGATGGTCTTTCTCTTCACCCTGTTTGTGCCGAAAGCACGGGAAAGTTACCGTTCCCCCTGGTTTTATGCTGCGATAGCCATCTGGTTTGCACTGATCGTCCCGAATGTTATCTGGCTGGTCAATAATGATTTTGCCGCCTTTAAGTGGGTTGATTCACAAATTAAAACCGGCCTGACCCTGAAAACCACCGGTTCACTGTTTACCGTGTTCTATCCGCTGATCATTATCGCCGTCATTATCTGCCTGAAGGGCGGTCGTTTCGGCTGGCCGAAAGAGCAGGCAAAACGGCTTATCAATATTATGATTCTGGCACCACTCACGGTGATTTATGTCTGGTTCACGTTTCATCAGGGCGGACGTATTACTGAGTGGCTGCAACCCTTTGTTCTGCTGTGTATTCCTGCACTGATCTGCTCGGTGGTTACCCCGCCGGTCAAACCACTGAAAAACGTCATGAACGGGCTGATAGCCTTTGCTGTTATTGTGATCACGGGCTATGCCACCGTGATGGGGCTCAATATCCGTGACGCCGGACAGAAAAATACCGGGCTGAAAACCTTCACCGCTGAGGCAGAGAGCTGGTGGGAGCAGGAAACCGGAAAACCGCTGATATACACCGGCGGGGAATATCTGCATGAATGGGTGACGTTTTACGGTAAGCACCAGCCGGAAACACTCCAGCCGTGGATCAATGAATCTGGTCATGGCTACCGGGTAACCAATATTTATAACCTGCATGTCACCCGTGATGATATCCGCCGTCACGGCGCACTGCTGATCGGACACGAGAATCGTACCTGTGCGCAGGAATCCTTTACCGGCGCACTGGAAGACTGGCCGGATCTGGTTATCGGGAAACGGAAACAGGTCATATATCAGTCACAGCCCGGCGCAAAAGAAGAAGCCGTCTGCCTGGGAATTGTTTATCCGGAGCAATAAAACAGAAACAAAAAAACCGCGCCGGTATTCACCGCGCGGTTTTTTCACATCTTACTGACAGGCCTGAATCAGGCGTCCACAAACACCATTTTCAGAATAAACAGCAGTGATACCACCACCACACACAGGTTCAGCTCACGCCAGCGGCCGGTACCCAGCTTCATTGCACAGTAAGCGATAAACCCTAATGCAATACCTTCGGTGATAGAGAAACTGAACGGCATCATCACGGCAGTCACAAACGCCGGAACCGATTCGGTCAGATCATTCCAGTTCACGCGCACCAGACTGGAGGTCATCAGCACGCCGACATAAATCAGCGCTCCGGCAGTCGCATAAGCCGGTACCATGGCTGCCAGCGGTGAAATAAAGATCGCTGCAAGGAACAGCAGGCCGACCACAATGGCGGTCAGGCCGGTACGTCCGCCGACGGAAACCCCGGAGGTACTTTCAATAAATGCGGTCACAGAGGATGTTCCCATCGCAGAACCGGCAACGGAGCTGATACTGTCCACATACAGCGCTTTTTTCATGTTCGGGAAACGGCCTTTTTCATCCGCCAGCCCGGCCTTATCAGTCACGCCGATCAGCGTACCGGAGGAGTCAAACAGGTTCACCAGCATAAACGAGAAGATAATCCCGGCGAGGGATACATCCAGCGCACCCATGATATCGACATGGCCGACAACCGAGGTAATTCCCGGCGGCACATCAAATATGCCCTTATAGGTGACATCACCGAGGAAAAGCCCGATGGAGGTGGTCACCACGATTGACACCAGCACCGCCGCGTGAATATTACGCGCCGCCAGAATGGCGATAATAAAGAAGCCCAGTGCACCCAGCACCACACTGTGATCGGTAAACTTACCGATAGTCACCAGCGTATCCGCGTTCGGCACAATAATACCGGCGTTTTTCAGCCCCATCATGGCAATAAACAGCCCGATACCGCTGGTGATCCCGACCCGCAGACTCAGCGGGATATGAGCAATCAGCCAGTAACGGATGCGCAGTAAGGTCAGAATAAACAACCCGACCGCGCCCCAGAAAATCGCGCCCATCGCCACTTCCCAGGAGTAGTGCATTGCACCCACCACCACAAAGGCGAAAAAGGCATTCAGCCCCATTGCCGGCGCAACCGCCACCGGCAGGTTAGCAAATAACCCCATCCCGATACTGCCGATGGCCGCAATCAGACAGGTGGTGACAAACACCGCTTTGATATCCATCCCGGCGAACGAGAGGATCTGCGGGTTTACAAAGATGATATACACCATGGTGAGGAAAGTGGTCAGCCCGGCAATAACTTCTGTGCGGACAGTGGTGCCGTGTTCCTGTAATTTGAACACGCGCTGGAGCAGGCCCTGATGAGGATCAGTGCCGGAAGTCGGAGTAGTCATGAATAAGGAGTCCCGGAAATTTGTTTTTTTCGGCTTATCCTACCGCATCATTTTAAAAAAGAAAACGTTTGCGTTTCATTGCGGGAAAATCCCGGCCATTAACGATGCCGGGATTGTTATTGATCAAACTTATGATGAACAGGATGCCGGTTTTTCTGACAGTCGTACCGGTTTCTCTCTTCCCCTGCCAAACAGGCGGGCAAGCCATGACTGACGAGGCTGGCGCCGTAATGAATAACGGCGCATCAGGGCATTTGCCCCCAACTCCAGCCCCGAACACATCACAAAATAGATAAAAGCGACAAACAGGAAAATCTCTGTCGGGTAGACCATACTGCGGTTATTGACCTGAGACGCGAGGAATGACAACTCCCCCACACCGACGATATAGGCCAGCGAGGTGTCTTTAATCAGCGCAATCCACTGATTAATAAAGGACGGGATCATCATCCGCAGCGCCTGCGGCAACACAATATGCCACAGCACTTCCCACCGGCTGAAACCGAGGGACATACCCGCCTGCCACTGCCCTTTGCCGATTGCCAGAATACCGGCCTTCACACCGTGGGCAATATAAGCAGAGGTGACCAGTGCCAGCGCACAGACTACCGTGGTGATTTCCGGCACATCCACACCAAAGGCGATCGGCAGCAGGAAATAGACCCAAAATATCAGCATAATGATGGGAATAGCGCGGAAAAATCCGAGAAATGCCGCGAACAGGTTTACCCACCAGCCACGCAGCATTGCCAGCATCACCCCGCCGATAGTCCCGAGCACGACAGAAATGGCCCCGGCAATCAGGCTGATCACCAGTGTCAGTGCCGCACCTTCAAGCGGGCCGTCCGGGAACGTACCGAACAACAGGTATTCCCAGTTATCACGAATTACGGAAAAATCCATCTTAATGCCCCTGTGCCAGTGCCCGTTGTGTCCGCCACTGCCCGAAGGCTTCCATCACGGCAATAATGGCGATATAGAGGATCGTCGCAACCCCGAAGGCTTCAAAGGTTTGCAAAGACTGACTTTCCACCTGACGTGATGCATAAGAGAGTTCAGCCACCCCGATTGCCATCGTCAGGGACGAGTTTTTCACTACATTCATATACTGCCCGAGCAGCGGCGGCATGGCGATCCTGACCGCCTGCGGCAGCACCACATAACGCATGGACTGCCACGGTGTCAGCCCGAGTGCCAGTGCGGCTGATTTTTGCTGACGCCCGATCCCGGCAATCCCCGCCCGTAATTCTTCCGCAATAAACGGCGCGGAATACAGTGTCAGCCCGAACCACCCGGCGATAAATTCAAATGACGGCCAGGCGAGTGTCAGCCCCGCCAGTTCAATTTCATGCGGCGTGTTCAGCCAGATTTTCAGCGCCTGCGGCAGAATTTCCCCGGAAGCGAAATACCAGAAAAATAGCTGCACCAGCAACGGCGTATTCCGGAATACACTGGTGTAAGCACTGACTAACCAGCGGAGCGGCGCGAACTGACTGTCCCGCCCGGCCACCAGCAAAAAACCCAGCAGTGTCGCCGCGAGAATAGTCCAGAATGAGATAAGCAGGGTGATCACAAACCCCTGCCCCAGCCACCCCAGATATTCCGGCGCAAGTAAGTGCGCACTTATAAATTGCTCAAACATCCGCTCATCCCGTCTGTTGCCGCAGAAATGCAGGAAGCCTCACCGGAGTGAGGCCTGATTCAGAAAACACACTCACATTACTTCGGCTGATCAGCCAGCGGAGCAAACTTAAATTCACCGCGCGGTTGTTCGGCTTTGGTGCCCGGACCAAACCACTGGTTATAAATCTGCTGTGATTTACCCTCACTTTCAAGTTTCAGCAGGGTTTTGTTTACCGCTTCCACCAGACGGGTTTCCCCTTTCGGTGCCGCCAGTGCCTGGTATTCACGGGTCAGACTGAACGGCGAGAGTTCAAACTCCGCTTTTACTGACTCCGGCAGGTTACCCAGCAGCCCGACCAGTTTGGCATCATCCTGCGTGATAGCATCAACGTTACCATTACGCAGCGCGGCGAACGCCAGCGGGGTATCATCATAAGAAATCACTTTGGTGCCCGGATATTTCTCGCGCAGCGTCACTTCCTGAACGGTGCCTTTATCCGCGCCGATGCGCAGTTTTGCCACATCTTCCGGGGTTTTCAGCACACCTTTACGGGCAATAAATTTTTGTCCGGTCTGAAAATCAGGAATGGAAAAATCCACCTGTTTGGCACGCTCATCGGTAATAGTGAAGTTCGCTCCGATTAAATCCACTTTGCCGGAGACCAGCAGCGGAATACGGTTTGCGGGGTTGGTCGGGCGCAGTTCCAGCTTCACACCGAGGTCATCAGCAACGGCCTGTGCAATATCCACGTCATAACCGGCCAGTTTTTTAGTCTGCGGATCGATAAAGCCGAACGGCGGGTTGCTGTCAAAAACCGAAATACGGATCACGCCGGCTTTCTGAATGTCATCAAGCTTATCAGCCTGTGCGGTACCACTTACTAATGCTAAACCGGCAAGCAGAGCCGGAACAAATAATGTCGGTTTCATACACACCCCTGGAATCAGTCACGGAAAACGTCAATTTGTGTAAATCACCATCTCACGCTATCAACTCCGGCTTAGTTCCTGAAATACTAAGAAAGAATAATTCCATAACTGATTGTTCTAAGATGAACGCAGGACAGACTGCCTCCCTCAATAACACCTGTTATTTGTAATCCATCCATTCTTATTAAAAAAACTAATTACATAACTTATGATTATTTATTGAAATAAAATCATACGTTATTTTCCCCGCTGAAATATTTCATGATCCTGATAAGCGATACTTAACAACCTATACCGTTGTTAATTAAAATTAATATCCAAAAGAAATTATTTATCAGCAACCTGTTAATAAATAATCACATCTTATTATCTGTATATTTATCTTTCCATTGTCACCAAAATAAAAAATGAATTCTAACTTATGAAAAAAATACACATCCTGAGAGTGTAAATTTATAAATCTTGACAATAATCACATATCTGTAAAATTCAAAATTAAGCACTGGTAAATATACCTGATGATTCTAAATTTAAAGAGACTGATTATTATTAGTCTCTTTAAATAAAAATCCGCAAAAATAGCCTCTTATTTTTGTCAGTCTGGTATCTTATTTTACCGGAGTTAACCATGTTAAAGAAAACGCTTATTACAGCATTAGTTTCTGCCGCCTTTTTTTCAGGTTCAGCGTCCGCGGTCACTGCTGCGGGCGGAATTATAAACATCACAGGTGCTATCAGTGACACCACCTGTACCATTAACGGAGGCAACAGCGCTGACTTCGCCGTATTATTAGATCCGATTACCGTAACGGATGCCGGGGTAACCGCAAATACCGTTATTACCAAAAATCAGAAAGCCTTTACCATGACATTTTCTGATTGTGCGCCCGCATCAGTACCGCCCGGAAGTAACCTGAAAATACATTTCGCATCCCCCAACAATATATCGTCAACCGGAAATTACCTGATTAACGATACTGTTAATGAAGGGGATCCGTCCGTCGCGAAAAATGTCGGGTTCAGTTTATCGTCAACAACCGCACCATCAGTGGCACTTTCACTGAATGCGGCGTATGACACCGGAGTGAAAGGCGATAAAACGGCACCGGCATCGGATCAGGTGACATTAATTGCCAGTTATTACAAAACCAATACATCTCCTGCAAAAGTCGGGCCTGTACATTCCAACGTGATTTATACAGTCTCTTATTTATAACCATTGTCAGACAGTCAGGCTTGTCAAAAAGCCTGACTGTTTACGGGTGAATATAATGAAACGCCGATTCTTTTTTCTGATAATGCTTATTTTGTCCGGTAACGCCGCTGCAAATATCGTGATTAACGGGACGCGGCTTATTTACCATGAAGAAAATGACAGCATTACTGTTCAGCTGAATAACAACAGTCAGACATCATCATTAGCCCAGAGCTGGACTGATGATGGTGATATTAATGCAACACCGGAAAACAGCAATTCCCCGTTTTATGTTTATCCGCCGATTGTCAAAATAGACGGAATGCAGGGACAGCAGCTTAAAATAAAGAAAAATAATGAAAAACTGCCGGATGACCGCGAAAGTGTCTTTTATCTCAGTGTGCTGGATATTCCGGCCACACCCGCCAATGCCAAAGGAAAAAGTGTGTTACAGGTGGCCCTGCGGTCACGGATAAAGCTGTTTTACCGCCCTGCCGGGCTGACCACAAACCCGGAAACCGTCATTGATAATATTCAGTGGCAGCTTAAAGATGATCATTTATCCGTCACCAATAATTCTCCGTACCATTTTACTATTGCGGCAGTCAATGCCAATGACAGCAGTCGCACATGGCTGGCAGCATCCGAAATGATCCCGCCCTTTTCTGAAAAACAATTGCCTCTGAAAAATAAACTCCCGGCCCGTAATGCCTCAGTAACCTATGTTGATGATTACGGTGTGTATAAGCCGAAGAATATTACTTTCTGACGGACGATAATAACGTGAAAACACAACATTGCCTGCCGATTCTTATTATTGCCGGATTATGGAGTTATCCCCGCGAAGGCGTTACGGAAGAATTCGATACCACCCTGCTGGCCGGAGAGTCCGCCAAAGGGGATATTTCACGTTTATATCAGGAAAATACACTGCTATCCGGCGAACAGCTGATGGATGTTTATGTCAATAACACCTGGAAAGGCCAGTTTACCGTTGAAGTAGGAGAGCATAATAATGCCCTGAATTTTCAGCCGGCGGATATTAATAAGCTCGGGCTGAACCTTTCTGATGATGCAAAAAAATTATCCGCAGAGAAACAGCCGGTTCCGGCAGATACTCTGACATCCGGGCTGACTTACCACCTGAATAAAAGTACATTACGGTTAGATTTGTCCGTTCCGCAAATCGGGGTAAAAACAGCCGATACCGGTTATATCGATCCGGAATTATGGGATCACGGACAACCCGCCTTTATTCTCGGCTATAACGCCAATTACTATAACGCCAGACAAAAAAAGAATAACAAGCAAAGTAATGACAGCTTTTTTGCCACGGTAAATTCCGGGCTGAACCTCGGTGTCTGGCAATTCCGTGATGAATCCGTTTACTCCGCTTATTCCGGCGGACATAAGGGCTGGAAAAATAACAGCCGTTACCTTTATCGTCCGCTCAGCCGTATTTTATCTGCGCTGACATTGGGGGATTTTTATACACCGCCTTCTCTGTTCGGCAGTTTTAAATTCAGAGGCGCATCACTGGCAACGGATATGAATATGCTGCCGCCATCCGGTCAGGGATTCGCCCCAATCATCCGGGGTGTCGCTCAGACGAATGCCCTCGTCAGTATTTACCAGAACGGAAATCTTATTTTTCAGGAAAACGTGCCGCCGGGTGAGTTTATGTTCCGTGATATTCAGCCGACCGGCGGCAGCGGCGATTTTTCTGTCATTATTCAGGAAGCGGACGGACGGAAAGAATCATTTACCGTCCCCTTCTCCGCTGTGCCCGATATGCTGAAAGAGGGAATTTATAATTACAGTCTGACCGCCGGTCAGGCCCGGCTGGATAATACACACTACCGCCCGGCGTTTGTGCAGGGGGAATTCCGTTACGGGCTGAATAATACCGTGACACTGTATACCGGCGGGATTGCCGGAAAAGATTACCGCTCTCTTCTGGCGGGCAGTGCCTGGAACCTGCCGTTCGGTGCGCTTTCTGTTGATGTGACACAGGCGGATGCGGACTTTAAAACCGGCCGCAAAAGCGGCCAGAGCTACCGTGTCGCATACAGTAAGTTTGTCAGCACCACCTCAACAAACCTGACTCTCGCGACATACCGCTACTCCACAGGGAATTTTTACAGTTTCACCGATGCTATCTATCAGCAGGATAACTATCGGGCGTGGGATGCTTACCGTAATGAACAGGAAAACCTCACCGATAACACGCCGCGTCAGATACCGGATCTGATGACGATGGATGCCATGCGCGGTGCGCGGGCTAAAAATACCTTCACCGTGAATTTAAATCAGTATCTGGGCGAGAACCGGGGGGTGATTTATATCTCCGGCACACACCGGGATTACTGGAACTCCGGCGGCAGCAACCGGGAATATCAGCTTGGATATTCAAACAGTTATAACGAGATCAGTTATACCGTGTCTGCATCACGCACCCGCAATTTTGATGATAAAAATGAAACCCGGTTTTACCTGAATGTCAGCGTGCCGATTTCTGTTTTCGGCAAAAATGCCTCTCTCAGCAGCGGTATTTACGCCACCGATTCCCGTTATCAGCAAACAACAGTCAGCCTGAGCGGTACTGCCGGTAAAGATGACCTGGTCAACTACACGCTGACCGGCTCAAATCAGAACGGCGGCAACAACATGGCGGGCGCGAACCTCAATTACCGCAACCCGTACAGTACGCTGTCCGGCTCATTCAGTGAGGGCAGTGATTACCGTCAGGCAGGAGCCGGAGCAAAAGGAACTATCGTCGCGATCCCGGGCCATATCGCCATATCCGGTGACACCGGCAATACCTACACCATTATTGATGCCCCGCAGGCCGGTAACCGGATGGTGAATTCGGATAAAGCCTCCCTGACAAACAGGGATGGTGTGGTGCTGATGACACAATCCGTCCCTTACCGCACTAATTCATACACGCTGTCAGACACAGAAAAAAGTTCCGGTGCCGAAGTGACCGGTAATATCGGCCAGATCAGCCCGTATAAAGGCGCAGTCAGTTATATCCGCATGGAAACCGATCCCCGCCAGACTTTCATTCTGCGGGCGGCACGGGAAAACGGCGGCACACTGCCGTTCGGCACAGAGGTAACTGACGCGCAGCATCAGTCACTGGGGTATGTCGGGCAGTCCGGGCTGCTCTATCTGAAAAGCGGGCAGTTGCCGTCCTCGTTGATCATAAAACTGACGGCGGACGGGAAACAGCAGTGTGTTATCCGCAATCCGGTGATGACACCGGATAAAAACCACAATATCTGCCGGTAAAAGGAAACAATGATGAAAACCTCCGCCGCTGTATTACTTTTATTCCTTACAGTGATAAGCAGCAGAGCGGCTTATGCCACCTGCTCGGTAACATCCACCCAGACCGCTACGCCCGTGATACTGAATCTTTCGGCTGATCTGATCGGCGCCACCACAACCGTATCCAAAGTATCTCAGACCAACTTCAGCGGCCAGTTTACCTGTACGGCAGCAGTGGTGCTGTTTCCGAATACCATCGGAATCGACTCCCCTTTTAATGGCCGGACAGCGACAATCGGGTTTAATAACGGCGCACAACTCGTCAATATCACCCTGACGGCTCAGACAAAAAAGAGTGTTTCCGGCCTGGCGGCAGGTACTCACAACGGGACAGAACTCAATACCGGTTTCACACTGCGTTTTGATCTCGTCACTACACCAACCGGTAACTACACCAAAGTCCCGGGTGATACAGTGACGATTACACCAGTCATTTTTGCCTCTGATGCCACCACGCTGGGGCTGGTGGGCTGGCTGGCTGCGCTTCTCAGTAAGATTTTGCAGTTTTTACTGACACTGCAATGGCCGGCTGACCCGAATGATATGTTTTTGCAGCCGGTGCAGATTACCTACAATCCGCCGGTGACCACCTGCACCTTTACTAACGCCGGGCTGACTGTCAGTCTGCCGCTGATGAGTATCAATGCCGTTAAAACCACCGATAAAGCCGGATACACCCCGTTCCGCCTCAATTTTACCTGTGGCGGCCTCCTCCCGGGTAACACCGCGTCCCGGGATATTGCCATGTTCCTGTCGTCGTCCAATTTACAGCCGTCCGACAAAACTGTGCTGACCAATACCGTTTCCGGCGGTGCCGGTGGTGTCGGCTTCAGGGTGGTGAAAACCGGTAACCTCAGCAGCCCGGTGCAGTTTTCTGACAGTGCCAATGCTCAGGGCAGTGCCACCAGTATTTTCACTGCCGCCAAAGGCAGTGCGCTTTCACCGGCTTTCTCTGTCGATCTCGGCGCGTATTACTATCCCTACAGTCCGGGCGCAGTGACACAGGGAAAAATGAGCAGTTCCGCGACCCTGGTTTTTTCCTACAACTGAACCGCCGGAGGACACGATGCGGACAGGCATTCTTATCATTCTGCTCCTGTGCATGCAGGCGGTATACGCCGGTGTTGTCATTAATACCACACGGGTGATTTACCCGGGCAATCAGGAAAATGCAGAGATCCAGCTGACCAACAGCGGAGACATGCCGTCACTGGTGCAGAGCTGGGTGGATGAGGGGGATATCAATTCCTCACCGGAAACGACCGGCGCGCCGTTTATGGTAGTGCCGCCGGTGACACGAATCGCCGGTGGCGGCGGGCAGCAGCTGAAAATCCGGATTATGGAGAACAGCCTGCCCCATGATCGGGAATCTGTTTTTTATCTCAATGTGGTGGATATTCCGGCGAAAACCGCCGCCACCGGTAATACGCTGCAATTTGCCCTGCGGACGCGGATAAAGCTGTTTTACCGGCCGGATGACCTTTCGCTGCCGCCGGATGCGGTTCCGGAACAGATTTCTGCCTCTTTATCTGGAGAAACGCTGATTCTGAAAAACCCATCACCTTACTATTTCACATTATCCGCACTCGTTTCCGGCGGAGACAATACGCCGTCACATATCAGCACTGTGATGCTTGCCCCTTACTCAGAGAGCCGGGTGGCATATACAGGGCAATTATCTGCAGGAGAATCCGTTACGCTGATCAGCATTAATGATAAAGGGCGCAATGTGCGGACAGAGAAAAAACTGAACTGAGAATACCGGTCAGGTGATGACCGGCTTTTACATTACGGATTGAGTGCATTACCGCACCATCCACAGAAGCAGCTGTCCGGCGGATAACCGGTACCGCACTAACCCATCGTACACCTCCGGAAATACTGTTTTGTCTGTTTCAGAAAGTATAAACCCCGGAGTTAACTCCAGGGTCAAATCAAAACGGGTACTTTTACAAAAACAGACAATATCGCCGGAGAAGTAATCCTGTTATGCCGAATCATTCCCTTTTTCACCGCTGTTACTGTGTGCGGAAACTTCAATCACATGCTCACCGAGCAGGATACGTTCCACATCATCCCCTTTCACATGACGGAAATCCTGTCCCTTCACATAGTAGAAGATAAATTCACAGATATTCTGGCAACGGTCACCGATACGTTCGATGGAGCGTGCGCAGAACAGTGCGGTCAGGACACTCGGAATCGTGCGCGGATCTTCCATCATATAAGTCATCAGCTGACGGACAATCCCCTCATATTCCTGATCGACTTTCTGGTCTTCGCGGTAGATACGGATAGCTTCCTGAATATCCATCCGCGCAAAAGCATCCAGCACATCATGCAGCATCTGAATGGCGTGACGACCAAGGGATTCAAGACTGACCAACAGCGGCTGATGCTGATGTGAAAATTTTTCCAGCGCAGTTTTGGCAATTTTATCCGCCACATCCCCGATGCGTTCCAGCTCAGCGATGGTTTTGGAGATCGCCATAATCAGGCGCAGATCGCTCGCCGTCGGCTGGCGTTTGGCAATAATGCGGACACAGGCTTCATCAATCATCACTTCCATGATGTTGACCTGCTTGTCACCGGCGATAACCTCACGCGCCAGGTCTTCATCCTGGTTATGCATAGCGGTGATCGCTTTGCTGAGCTGCTCTTCCACCAGCCCGCCCATCGTCATCATTTCTGTGCGGATATGCTCTAATTCAGCATTAAACTGCCCGGAAATATGTTTGTTGTGATTCAGATTTTCCATGATTGTCTCCGCATCAGCCATAACGACCGGTGATGTAATCTTCGGTTTGTTTCTTGCCCGGGGTGGTAAACAGGGTATCAGTATCACTGAATTCAATCAGTTCGCCCAGATACATAAACGCAGTATGGTCAGAACAGCGTGCCGCCTGCTGCATGTTATGGGTGACGATCACCACGGTGTATTCCGATTTCAGCTCGCTGATAAGCTCTTCAATACGCCCGGTGGAGATTGGATCCAGCGCCGAGCACGGCTCATCCAGCAGCAGAACCTCAGGGCGGATAGCAATACCGCGGGCAATACACAGACGCTGCTGCTGACCTCCGGAGAGGCTGGAGCCGCTCTGATGCAGTTTATCAACAAAATG
>OCAE01000814.1_pt1 | contig 16987 bp, 18 predicted proteins | sample 1495581 | NCBI WGS metagenome assembly OCAE01 (sample SAMEA2580278, study PRJEB22360) | human gut metagenome | biome: human gut; feature: human-associated habitat; material: faeces | place: Denmark | collected 2008/2010 | reverse complement strand
GTGATGAGGACATAGGGGGGTGCGTTGGCCCCCCAGCCAGCCAGCGGCGGCGCGGCGATCGCCCCGGAAACGGGCTACCGCTTCTGTTGCCGTGGCGGTATTCACCGGTTCCGGCGGGAGATCAGTCACCGGGGCGGGAGCAATCGCCGTGCGCCGTTCAGGAGAGAGTGTCAGTAATAATGATTCTGTAATAATTTTATCCGGATACGCGCTGCAATACAGCGCCACCCGCTCCATCAGATTACGCAGCTCGCGGGCATTTCCCGGCCAGCGGTAGTGATAGAAAAAGTCACTGCATGTCAGAATCTGTTGCAGATGGCTGCGGTGCAGCGGCAGATCCAACTCAGCAAACGCCAGTTTGAGCAATTTTTCTGTCAGTAACAGGATATCCGCCCCACGGTCGCGCAGTGCCGGAAGATGCAGACGTAGCACCCCCAGCCTGTAAAACAGATCTGCGCGGAATGTGCCCGCAGCCACCCGGCTATCCAGGTCATTATGAGTCGCGCAAATCACCCGCACATCCACAGTAATCGGCTTATAGCCGCCGATACGCACAATGGCGCGATCCTCCAGTACCCGCAGCAGACGGGTTTGCAAGGAGACCGGCATTTCACCGATTTCATCCAGAAACAGTGTGCCACCATCCGCTGCCTCAAATAATCCGGCACGGCCGCCCCGCCGCGAGCCGGTGAATGCGCCCTCCTCATAACCGAATAACTCCGCTTCCAGCAGGCTTTCCGGGATAGCCCCGCAGTTCACCGCCACAAACGGCGCAGTGCGTTTCATCCGCCGGTGTTTGTGAAACAACATATATTCATGATGAATGGCTTGTGCTGCCATCTCTTTACCGGTGCCGCTTTCCCCCTGGATCATCACTGTCGCTTTCGAGCGTCCGAACAGCGTGATGGTTTCCCGTACCTGTTCCATCACCGGCGAAGTGCCAAGAATATCATTCAGTGTATGGCGGACATTCAGAGAGCCCGCCACCGGCAGCGGCATGTTCTGCGGCTGGTCGCGGATACGCGTCAGTTCTATCGCATCGGTGAATGCCCGCCGGACGGCATCATTGGAATAAATGAAAATGCAGGTCATGCCGCACTCTGCAGCGATATCGGTAATCAGCCCCGCCCCCACCACCACCGAAATACCGTCCGCTTTCAGAGCAAGACAGGTTGCCCGCGCATCCTCGGCAGTCACATAACTGCGTTGTTCAATCTGCATACCGAAACTCTGTGCCAGCGAGTCCAGTGCCGGAAACGTATTGCGGTAATAAATGAGGCCGATGCGCGGACTGAGCTGCCGTGCCCGTGCCAAAGCCTGCATGATGTCAAACCCGCCCGGTGCGGCGACAATCACCGGCACCGGCAAATGCTGTTTCAGATACGCACCGTTAGAGCCTGCACTGACAATCGCATCACAGCGTTCTGTTTTCAGCCGTTCGCGAATCGCCTCCACCGCAGCATCAAACCCCAGATTAATCGCACTGATACTGGCACGGGCACTGAATTCGGGGCTGATATCACGGAACAGGGTAAAAAGACGTGAAATAGAAACCGTCCAGATCACCGGTTTGTCGCTCTGAGCCATGCGTTTCTCCCCTGTTTCATGCATTTTAAATGTTTCATTTATATTTCATGAAACACATTAACAGCTATTTTGAAACATAAATAGCATCACCATCACAGAAAGCTAACATCCCGCTTGTCAGACGGAATCGGCAAATTCTATAGTGGGCACCGTAATGACAGGATAAATACGCCAAATGTGTGATGTGTCTCGCGTTTTAGTTACCTTACCCGGCTGATTGGCATAGCGATTGCTTTATAACATCTGAGTATCAAACTAATAACAAGGTGAATATATGGCACTTTATTCCGCAGGACGCGCATTCCGCGACGCTGTACAGTCTGAATCCCCGCTGCAACTGGTCGGTGCTATTAATGCCAACCATGCACTGCTGGCAAAACGTGCAGGTTATAAAGCGATTTATCTCTCCGGCGGCGGTGTTGCTGCAGGCTCTCTGGGTATTCCTGACCTGGGCATTTCCACACTGGATGATGTACTGACGGATGTCCGCCGTATTACCGATGTGTGTGATCTGCCGCTGCTGGTGGATGCGGATATCGGTTTCGGCCCGTCAGCCTTTAACGTGGTGCGCACCGTGAAATCCCTGATCAAAGCCGGGGCTGCCGGGATGCATATTGAAGACCAGGTCGGCGCAAAACGCTGTGGTCACCGCCCGAACAAAGAAATCGTCTCAAAACAGGAAATGGTTGATCGCATTAAAGCCGCAGTCGATGCACGGACTGATGAGAATTTCGTGGTGATGGCGCGTACCGATGCACTGGCGGTGGAAGGTCTGGAATCCGCGCTCGACCGCGCACAGGCGTATATCGAGGCCGGTGCGGATATGCTGTTCCCGGAGGCGATTACCGAACTGGCAATGTATCGTCTGTTCACTGACAAAATCCGTGTGCCGGTGCTGGCAAATATTACTGAGTTCGGTAAAACGCCGCTGTTTACCCTGGATGAACTGCGCAGTGTGAATATCGCTATCGCCCTGTACCCGCTCACCGCCTTCCGCGCCATGAACAAGGCTGCTGAAAATGTCTATAACACCCTGCGCCGTGAAGGCACGCAACAGAGCCTGATTTCACAGATGCAGACCCGTGATGAATTATACCAAAGCATTAACTACTACGATTATGAAGATAAGCTCGACGCACTGTTTTCGCAGAAAAAATAACCTCTGAAAGATAACGCGAAGCAGGTTGTACACTCACTATAATAATAAGGAACACCCGTTATGAATGAACAACTTAGCAAACCTGAACCTGCACTGAAGAAAGGCAAAAAATCCGTCGCACTGTCCGGCGTTGCTGCCGGCAATACTGCACTCTGTACTGTGGGGATTAACGGGAACGACCTGCATTACCGCGGTTACGACATTCTGGATTTAGCCACACAATGTGATTTTGAAGAAGTCGCTCATCTCCTGATCCATGAAAAACTGCCGAACGCGGCAGAACTGGCCGCTTACAAGGCGAAACTGAAATCACTGCGCGGCCTGCCGCACAGTGTGAAGAAAGCTCTGGAAGCGCTGCCGGCCTCCGCCCACCCGATGGATGTGCTGCGTACCGGCGTGTCTATTATGGGTTGCGTCCTGCCGGAGAAAGAAGGCCATCCGTTATCCGGTGCCCGTGATATCGCCGATCGCCTGCTCTCTTCCCTGACCTCCATGCTGCTTTACTGGTATCACTATGCGTTTAATGATCGTCGCATTGATACCGAAACCGATGACGACACCTGCGGCGGCCATTTCCTGCATCTGCTGCACGGCAAAAAACCGTCTGAAAACTGGGTGCGTTTTATGAACTCCTCGTTCATTCTCTATGCAGAACATGAGTTTAACGCCTCCACCTTTGCTGCCCGCGTTATCGCCGGTACCGGAACCGATTTTTATTCCTCCATCACCGGCGCGATTGCCGCACTGCGCGGACCAAAACACGGCGGCGCCAACGAAGTATCACTGGAAATCCAAAAGCGTTACAGCTCACCGGATGAAGCGCAGGCCGATATCCTCGCCCGCCTCACCCGCAGTGAAGTGGTAATGGGCTTCGGTCATCCGGTGTATACCATTGCTGACCCGCGCCACCAGGTCATCAAAGCGATTTCCCGTGAGTTATCCGAAGAAGCGAAAGATTTCCGCCTGTTTGATATCGCAGATCGTATTGAATCCGTGATGTCTCAGCACAAGAAGATGTTCCCGAACCTCGACTGGTTCTCTGCGGTGGCGTATCACCTGATGGGCGTACCAACAGCGATGTTTACCCCTATTTTTGTTATCGCCCGTTCGGCTGGCTGGGCTGCACACATCATTGAACAGCGTCTGGATAATAAAATTATTCGTCCGTCCGCCAATTACACCGGACCGGAAAACCAAACCTTCGTCCCCCTTAAAGCGCGCTAATTATTGATTAAAAAGGAAGATAGAATATGTCAGCATCTTTTACCCCGCAGCATCAAGAGTATGACAAGGTCATTCAGGACATCACTGATTATGTTCTGAATATGGACATCAGCAGTGAGCGCGCTTATGACACTGCGTATCACTGCTTCCTGGATACCCTGGGTTGCGGTCTGGAAGCTCTGGAATATCCGGCGTGCAGAAAAATGCTCGGCCCTGTTGTGCCGGGAACCATTGTCCCGAACGGTGCCAAAGTCCCGGGGACACAATTCCAGCTTGATCCGGTTCAGGCCGCTTTCAATATCGGCGCGATGATCCGCTGGCTGGATTTCAACGACACCTGGCTGGCGGCAGAATGGGGACACCCTTCTGATAACCTCGGCGGTATCCTGGCGGTCGCAGACTGGTTATCCCGTGAAGCGATTGCCAAAGGCAAAACGCCGCTGCCGCTGAAACGCGTGCTGACCGCCATGATCAAAGCCCATGAAATTCAGGGCTGTCTGGCGCTGGAAAACTCATTTAACAAAGTCGGTCTTGACCATGTTGTGCTGGTGAAAGTTGCCTCCACAGCGGTTGTCGGTGAAATGCTGGGGCTGGATCGTGAGCAGTTACTGAGCGCAGTTTCCCATGCGTGGGTAGACGGCCAGTCTCTGCGGACCTACCGCCATGCGCCGAATACCGGTTCACGTAAATCCTGGGCTGCCGGTGATGCCACTTCCCGTGCGGTGCGTCTGGCGCTGTTCGCGCAGAAAGGCGAAATGGGCTATCCGACCGTGCTGACCGCCAAAACCTGGGGTTTCTATGACGTGCTGTTTGACGGCAAGCCGTTTAAATTCCAGCGCGATTACGGCTCTTATGTGATGGAAAACGTGCTGTTCAAGATTTCATTCCCGGCAGAATTCCACTCTCAAACCGCCGTTGAAGCCGCAATGACACTACATCATAAACTGGCGGAGCTGGGTAAAACTGCGGATGATATTGAGAAAGTCACTATCCGCACTCATGAGGCCTGTATCCGTATTATCGATAAACACGGCCCGCTGAATAACCCGGCTGACCGTGACCACTGTATCCAGTATATGGTCGCGGTTCCGCTGATCTTTGGTCGCCTGACCGCGGCGGATTATGAAGATGGGATCGCGTCAGACAGCCGCATCGATGCGCTGCGTGCCCGCATTCACTGTGAGGAAGATACTGCGTTCACCCGTGATTATCATGACCCGGAAAAACGCTCTATCGCCAACGCCCTGACCGTGACCCTGAAAGACGGTACCGTGCTGGATGAAGTGGTGGTCGAATATCCGGTCGGGCACGCCCGCCGCCGTGAGGAAGGCATTCCGCTGCTGCTGGCGAAATTCCGCACCAACCTGGCGCGGATGTTCCCGGAAGCACAGCAGCAGCGCATTCTGAATGCGGCCCGTGACCGTAAAACACTCGAATCCATGTCAGTCAGCGACTTTATGGATCTGTTTGTTATTTAATTTCTCTGCCCGGCAACGCAGAAAACACGAAGCGGATACCCCGGTATCCGCTTTCTGTTTTATTCCGCAGCGAACATCGCCAGAATATCCTGCTCCGTCAGCATCGGTGTTTTTTCTGCAAAATTGTAATACGCCGGTTTGCTGTCAGTGTAAATCTGCATCGCCAGGCGGGATTCCTGTGACTCCCCCAGTAATGCCGCAGAGACATAATACTGATCCGCCGGTTTCAGATAATAAAACAGGTGTGTTCCGCACTCGCGGCAAAAGCAACGATCGCCCCACTCAGAGGAGTGATAACGGGTGATATGTTCCTCACCACTGAGCGTAACATCACTGCCGCAATCCACAGACATAAACGGTGCGCCATTCCATTTTCTGCACATGCCACAATGGCAGACAGAAACATCGTACACCGCTTTCGGCACAGATACTGTTACTTTACCGCACAAACATTGACCCTGAACCATTTTCTGTCTCCTGTATATAATCAGGTTGGTATTGATTAACTTCCGTGTTTTTCCGTGATGAAAACTGCAAAACGGAATCTGTGACCCGCTTTCTGTCATGCAGACACGATACACTATCAGCATATTACCACCGGTATTATATCGCTATGGTTATTGTTATTTTTTCCGGGGATCCCCGCTGACAGAATCGGAGTATGTGATGATTGTTTTAATTACAGGTGCAACAGCAGGTTTTGGTGAGGCATTTGCCCGCAAATTTATTGAGAATGGCCATACCGTTATCGGTACCGGTCGTCGTATTGAGCGCCTGGCGAAACTGCAAAAAGAGTTCGGAAGCCAATTTTTCCCGCTGGCACTGGATATGACAGACAGCCCTGCGGTCGATAACGTGATCAGTTCACTGCCTGAATCCCTGCGCGACATTGATGTACTGGTCAATAACGCCGGTCTGGCGCTGGGCATGGAAACCGTTGACAAAGGTAATCCGGCAGAATGGGATGTGGTGGTAGACACCAATATCAAAGGGCTGCTGCATATGACCCGCGCTATCCTGCCGGGGATGGTGGAAAGAAACCGTGGTCATATCATTAACTTAGGCTCAACAGCCGGATCATGGCCGTATGCCGGCGGTAACGTTTACTGCGGAACCAAGGCGTTTGTCCGTCAATTCAGCCTGGCACTGCGTGCCGATCTGGCCGGTAAAAAAATCCGGGTGACTGACATTGAACCGGGCATGGTTGGTGGTACCGAGTTCTCCGGCATCCGCTATCGCGGGGATGAGGAAAAAGCGGCAAATACCTATAAAAATACCGATCCGCTGATGCCGGATGATATCGCGGAAGCGGTTTTCTGGGTTGCAACATTGCCGCCGCACGTAAATATCAATACTATGGAAATGATGCCGGTCTGTCAGTCATTCGCCGGGCTGAGTGTGCACCGCGAAGGCTGAAACCACCACAAAAGATAAGCCGGTATCCGTATAATCAGGTAATTTTCTTAAATTACCTGAAATTATCGCTTAAAAACGTTGTCTTTTATTGGTGCATAAATACACTTTGCTATAATGCTCACGATCAGAATGACGTTTGCAGGTTTGAACTTTGAGGAAAACACGACAATGACTAACTCCATGCTCAGAAAGTGGTTTATCGCGACCGCCTTTGCTGCACCTTTCATGTTTGCAGCTCATGCAGGCGCAGCCACGACAAATTGCAGCCCCGGCAGCACTTGTGTGATCAGCGGCGGCGATACTGCGCTTGAAAAAGAGAGAGCACGCCAGGAAAAAGAGCAATGGGATGATACCCGCTCCCTGCGTCAAAAGATCAACCGCCGTGCGGAGAAAGAGTTCGATAAAGTTGACCGTGCTGTTGATGCGGAAGATGCATGTTTAAAAAGTACGGTTGTTACTGCGTATTGGGAACCTAATACGCTGCGCTGCCTTGATGCAAATACAGGGCGTGAGGTTTCCACTGGCTGGAAATAAATACATTTAAGGATAAATGATGAAAAAACTGATTGCGCTCAGTGCTGCTCTCTTTGCCGTTGCACCCGTTATGGCGCAGGCATCCTGTGAAAGTGTGACTGAGGAAATTTCGCAGAAGATCATCAGCAATGGTGTTCCTGCTGACGGTTTTACGCTGACTGTGGTTCCGGCTGAAGACGCGGCACAGGCAGAAGGTCAGGTTGTGGGTAACTGCGACAACGAAACTCAGAATATTATTTATCTGCGTAAATAATAACTCGCTGTCAGGTTTTGACCATGAAAAAGGGCTGATTTGTTTATCAGCCCTTTTATATTTCTGACCGGAGACTCAGGACGCCGCTAATGTCTCACTCCAGAGCATTTCAATCTGCTCTTCATTGAGGTAATGCGACAGTTCCCGCTCTTCCGGACGCAGCAGATACGGGATCTCACCCAGCAATGGTGCCGGTAAATGTGTCAGTAAGCGATCCATAACCTGTGCGTAGTGTGATAACCCCGGGTTTATCCGGTTTGCAATCCAGCCGATAATCTCCAGCCCATCATTTTTAATGGCTTCGGCAGTCAATAATGCATGGTTCACACAACCGGATTGGATCCCGACCACCAGGATCACCGGCAGTTTCTCTTTTTTTACCCAATCGGATAAAAAAGTCTCGTTATTCAGTAAATAACGCCATCCGCCATTCCCTTCCACCACAACCTGATCCGCCAGATGACTTAATTTTTCCAGACCCAGCGATAACGCAGGAAACTGAACTTCAGTGGTCGTCTGACCATAATTACTTTCCAGCATCACCGGGTTAATATCCTGATAAGAAACATCAACTGATGATGAATCATGCAGGATCATCGCGTCACGGTTACGTTTGCCGTTCAGTGTGTCGTGGTATTCTGTCGCGATTGGTTTATAGCCAACGACAGATTTACCCAGGCGGTTGATGGCTTGCATTAAAGCCCGCGTCGCAACAGTTTTGCCGATATTCGTATCTGTGCCGGTTATAAACAAGCGCCTTAACATAGGTGTTCTTCCGTTATATCAAGAGGTGCGTATCAAAATTGATAACAGAAGCAGTGTAAGACATCCGGTTTATATCAGGCTTGCGCCAGCGCAATTTTTTGCGAAAATCCTGTTTTGATAAACAAATCCCTGCCATTTATTTGTTTTATGTCAAAGACGAACACTACAGAATTACTTAACCATCCATCAGTCTGATAAGAAGTGAACCGTTATACAGTGCCTCTTTGATTAATGCCGCACCGGGCAATGTACCGCAATTAGTAAATTCACATGAACTCATTGTCAGTTCCCGGCTGAATGCCGGTAAGGCACGCTGCGTAATCCGGGCGCGGATGGCGGGAAACAGAACAGAAGATGCCGGGTTTAAGGGGGAACCAATCAGGATAATATCCGGATTAAAGATATTGACCATCACGGCAGCAATATCCCCGATATGCTGCCCCACCTGTTCTATCAGCCCGCAGGCTGCCGTATTACCATCCAGTGCAGCACGGCACAGCATCTCTGCGGTCAGCGGTTGTCCCTCTGCTGTATCCAGGAACCGGGCAGCCGTTTCCAGCACATGATGCAGACCAATCTCGGTTTCCAGACAGCCGTGATTGCCGCAGTAGCAAGGTTTGCCCTGCGGGTTTATCTGTGTATGACCGATTTCTGCCGTGCTGTGACTGCCGGCATGCAGCAGTGCGCCATCAGTAATAACAGCGGCACCGACATTTTCATCAATCACCAGCTGGATAATATTCCTGCACTCTTTCGCCGCACCAAAAAAATATTCCGCCAGAGACCAGGCGGAAATACCGTGCTGGAGGAACACCGGCATCCCGGTATGCTGATAAAGAATCTCCGCCAGCGGTAAATCAGTCAGCTGATAATACGGGGAGTGACGGATAATGCCGTTTGCAGGATCAACGATGGCATCGGTGGTGATGGCAATGGCAGTCAGCCGTTCCGTTATCCGGTGGTTACGGGAAAAGAAAGTATCGACCTGTGTCAGAAACAGTGTGACGAAGTTCCGGCTATCAGCCTGAAATGCAATAATATCTTCAGCCAATAATTTACCGCTCAGTTCCCGCAGCGCAAAAACCAGCTCACCCCGGTTAATACGGATACACAAAAAATGCCAGCCTTCACAATCCGTTTTCAGCCCCACTGCCGGACGACCGCGAAAGCCTAATCCCGGAAACTCGGTTTCCCGGACCAGGTGTGCATCCATCAGTTCACGGGTGATTTTGGTGATACTCGCCGGTGCCAGCTGTGCTTTTTTAGAGAGTGAAATGCGGGAAATGGGCCCTTCACGGTCAATATAACGGTACACAACCCCCATATTGGTTTGTTTTATATGGTCAATATGTCCGGGCTGTGCTGAAGGTTTCACCAATAATAATCCTGTACAGATGATGCTAAGATCTTAATTATCCGACTAAATACACGCTTAGTAAGCGGCTTCACACAAAACTGTGAAATGATTCACAGTCAGGGGGCAAACGCGGAACGATAAACCACAATTCCGGTTTTATTGTGCAGATATCCCTGCAATGGTGAATCAATGACCCGTTGCTCATTCCGCTTTGATGACGCATTGCGTAAAAACAGTCCGTCCCGGGTACGGATAATGACCCCGGCATGAGAGACATCCAGGCCAGGGCGATCAGAATAGATACCGATATAATCACCGGTCTGCAATTGTGAAAGCACCGCAGGTGTCAGCACGGATACCGGCAGCCAGGCAATATCCCGCGACATGACCGGGAGATCAGCAATATAACGTGCACCATTTTTTTTCTGATTCAGCATCTTATGTGTCACCCGGTAATCCGGCGACAACTGCCGGGTAATATCCTGTGCCACAGGCTGCGGTTCACTGACCCAATCCGACAAAAAATGACGGCGCTGATAATAATTTACCTCCCCGTTTTTATACCGGATATGCATCAGTCTGTTACGGAAATCCTGTTTCTGCGGACTGCGTTTCAGTGCTTCGGTGTAATCGAGAAACGTGAAGCAATCGAGGGCATTCAGGTCAGCCACCAGAATCTCCGGCGATCCGGGAGAGCCGATCAGCTGACCGGCGCGGTAAGGTACGCCCAGGAACTGCCCGGTCAGCGCAGTAATATCGTCAGGTGCCATTTTACGTGAGCCATCCGGCTGATAGAAATGGTTGAGCGAAACCACGGCACCTGCGGTACTTGTATGTAAAAAAAACAAAAATGCGGTAATGGCAAAAAAAGGGTATCGCCGGAACATCCGAACTCCTGACAATCAGATTCCGCTCAGCGGAACACATTATTTTTCAGCATTGCAATCAGCCGCTGGCCGGCCGGAGAGAGCGTATTGTGCTTATGATACACCAGCCAGACCTCAGAAAAGGCCTGATTTTCAGCTAAATGAATGTAACGGACACCATCCACTTTCATACGGGTAAAAGATTCCGTTACCAGTGAAACACCTAACCCGGCAGAAACCAGCCCCAGAATAGTCATGGCTTCCCCCGCCTCCTGGGCGATAACCGGCGTGACACCCGCTTTTTTCAGCAGATTGATAATCTCATCATACAACGCCGTTCCCACATCCCGCTCAAAGAAAACCAATGGTACGCCAGTGAGCATTTCCAGGGAAATACCCGTTTTGAGGTATTTCATCAGCGGATGATCATCATAGATCGCTAGCATAAATCGTTCTTTAAACAGTAATTCGTGAACCAGATTATCCGGCAGCTGAGTGTTGCGCATGACACCGAAGTCAATCCGGCCGCTCAGCAGCGGATTAATCTGCTGTTTGGTATTCATCTGATGCATGTGAATAGCCACATCCGGGTATATTTCGCGGTACTGGCGAAATGTCGCCGTAATATGACGCATAAACGGGGTCGTGGACGTAAATCCGACAGAAACCTCCCCCAGCTCCCCGCGATCCATTCTCGCTGCCTTCCCAACCGCTGCCTCAACCTGTGTGCAAATTTGGTAAGCTTCACGCAGAAACATTTCGCCCGCCGGGGTCAGGCTGACATTGCGGTTGTTCCGTGCCAGTAACTGAGCCGGAATTGCATTCTCAAGTGCCCGAATCTGCTGACTGAGCGGAGGCTGGGAGATATTAAGGCGCTCCGCCGCCCGCCCGAAATGCAGCTCTTCAGCGACTGCGATAAAATAACGCAGATGGCGGAATTCGATCATTATTCCCTCATTAAGTCGCAGAACATATCAAACAAGAGTATTAATATATTAGACAAAATACTACTATCTTTTTATGCTCACCATTATGACCCAATGCTGAGATAAGTGTATGACAGACGAGAATAAACTGATAACAGACAACCGTGTGACCTCACCGGTGGCAGATAATCAGGTAAAACAGCACTATATCCAGCGCGACGACAAACTGTATCTGCGTGTCACCCTCTCTTTCTTTATGGTCGGACTGGCAACATTTGCCCTGCTCTATTTTGTACAGCCGATCCTGCCGTTGTTATCAGACGATTTTTCGGTATCACCGGCACAGGCCAGTTTGTCTCTTTCTCTGGCGACCGGATTTATGGCAGTCGGGCTGCTGATCACCGGCCCGTTATCGGATGCGGTCGGCCGCAAAAATGTCATGGTGATATCCCTGACCTGCGCGGCCATTTTTACCCTGCTCAGTGCGTTCACCACCAGCTGGGCGGGGATCCTGGTTGTCCGTTCCCTGGTCGGCTTATCACTCAGCGGTGTTGCCGCCGTTGCCATGACCTACCTGAGTGAGGAAATCCATCCCAGTTATGTTGCCCTGTCGATGGGGTTATATATCAGCGGTAACTCTATCGGCGGCATGAGCGGACGCCTGATTACCGGCGTTATTGCAGATTATGCCAGCTGGCGGATTGCCGTTCTGGTACTGGGGACATTTTCCCTGTTCGGTGCCTTTTTGTTCTGGCGGTTACTACCGCCGTCACGTCATTTCCGGGCCAGCTCGCTAAAACCGAAGAGTCTGTGGAAATACCTGATTCTGCATTGCCGTGATGACGGGCTGCCGTGGCTGTTTGCCATCGGTTTTATCATTATGGGCAGCTTTGTCACACTGTTTAACTATATCGGCTACCGGCTGATGGAACCGCCGTATCACTTTAGTCAGGCGGTTGTCGGTATGTTGTCAATCGTTTATTTGTCAGGAACTTACAGCGCCTCAAAAGCCGGTGTACTGACACGGAAATACGGCTACGGCAGAGTACTGATTGGCGCTGTCACATTAATGCTGACCGGCATTCTCATTACCCTTGGCAGCTCACTGGCAGCGGTTCTCATCGGCATGCTGGTGCTGACCACCGGGTTCTTTGCTGCTCATTCTGTCACCAGCAGCTGGGTCGGACGCCGGGCACGGCGTGCCAGAGCTCAGGCATCCTCACTGTATCTGTTTTGCTATTACGGCGGTTCCAGTATTGCCGGGACATTGGGTGGCGTTTTCTGGTCTTACTGGCACTGGGATGGTATCGGCTGGTTTATTGCCGCTATGCTGGCAACCGGTGTGCTGATTGCCCTGTATCTGAATAAGCACGCATACTCATGATACATAACCAGTATAGTCAGGTAATTAATAGTGATGTCATATAAAATACCTCATCGGGTTAATTGCCGGATAATATGTAATTCCGTATCCTTCCTCTGTTACGCAAAAATCTATATTTCTGCGGCATCGGCCGCCTGTCGGGTCAGCAGAAAATCAGGGTGAATGATTGATCGCGTAACAAGCACCATTAGTATTAACGTCTTCATATTTATAATCTTTCGTACCATCTTATTTTTAGGTCTTAACATTCACCACCACCATTGACATCTTTGGTGGTGATTTTTATTTATCACATGAACTATATCTTTCTGATTAAAGTAAAAAATCAATAATCACATTTTTATTTATATGGAATGTAAAATACCCCATAAGGTTAATTTCATGGCCTATCCGGATATATTAAAGTAACCAAGTCCTGAACGGACGTCATATTTCCCCGTAAACATGACTCAAGTGAGGTTACTATGCTGGCATTTTTATTAAGCAGTTCACTGATGAGCTACAATTTTTTCCCGCCACCGGACTTTTTTCATAATATACCTTCTGAACCTTATAAATACGTAGTTATGAACCAAAGCATCTGTATGCACGATTATCCTTTTTGCTGACAATGAGTATAGTTAAAAACTAAACCTGACATAAGAGAGGTAGCTATGCTGGCATTGATGCTGACAAGTACATTACTTTTTTCTTCTCCGGAATCATTTGAATCCTGCGATATCGTCGCACCTGAGTATTGTTCAGTAATCTGGTGGAACTAAGTAAACAACATATTTCTAATTATCTTAATAAAGAAAAATAAGGAATTTTTATGCTGACACTTATTTTAAGCAGTTCATTAATGGTTAACAGTTATTACCCTATCCCTAAAAATGATGAGCCCAAACCGGATGTCTGGGAACCAAAATCAGCGCAGTATATTTATGATACATGCCCCAAAGATAAACCCTATTGTCACATGCTGTGATAACAACGGACAATATTACTGTCCATCCTGAACAAACGTTGTTTATTCATTTATTTCACACAGTACAGATAAACAGAGTTGTTCATATAAAAACTCACTGAGTTTTTGCCATTAACCCACGTTTATGTGGGTTAACGGTGCTTACCATCGCCGCCTTCTCTTCCATAGAAAGCAAAAATTTGCTTGTACAAAGCACGTTGCTGAATTAATCTGATATAAACACAATTGTATGTTGTAACTAAAATGGTGATGTATGCGATATGATGCAATAATTTCTCTTACCGACTGCTTTAATCAGCTGGAATCGGCGCTGAGTGCATTATGCAATGCTATCCGGCAGCATCCTTCCCCTGCTGCTGAGGTTTATCAGTTACCTGAAATACTAAAAGGTGAGGAAACTAACACCGTCAACACCATTTCCGTTATTCCGATCAGTGGTGAAGAGGCTGTTTCGCTGGCGCTGTCTCACTATCAGCGTTTGTTTATCTTCGATAATGATCAGGAAATCAGCAGCAAATCTGCCATCCGGTTACCTGGTGTACTACTGATTACACTCTCCCCCGCGCAACGAAAAATAATGCAGCAACAACTTGATGAGGTTAACCGGCTGAAACAACAACTGGCTGCAATCGTGACAGAAACTTCCGGTGTGGACAAAACACAGCGTTTTGAATTCGTACACAACCAGATAAAAGGATTGATTACACTCAATGCCTACCGGCAGATCCAGTCGGTCACTTCCCCTTCTTCAGTCCGGTTTGGCTGGGCCAATAAACACATTATTCAGAGGATGGATCGCGATACATTATTATCTCAGCTGGAAGAACAATATCAGAATCCGCGCGCTATTCAGTCACTGACACGCGAAGAGCGGCGGATTTATCTGGCGAAAGAGATATCCGCCTTAAAACAGGTGCCGGAAGACGCCATACTGAAAATCAAGCGACCGGTAAAAGTACAGCCGATCGCCAGGGTTTGGTACAGTGAGGCACAAAAGCAGGTGCAGTATGCCTGCGCATCACCGCTGATTGTGTTCTGTGATGAAAATGAGCAAAAACCGGTAACGGGAATATTGCCGGATTATGATGCGGAAAACATTAAAATCCGTCACAGGCCGAAAGCAAAGAAATTAATTCCTGTGATACCCCGACTGCATTTATATATGGAAGTGATGTAAAAACGGAGCCATCAGCGGCTCCGTTATGACTATCCTGACTGCCGATTATTTCATGCTGCCGACCATGTCTTCCGGACGTACCCACGCATCAAACTCAGCGTCAGTCAGATAACCTAACTTCATGGCGGAGGCTTTCAGGGTCAGACCTTCTTTATGTGCTTTTTTCGCAATTTCGGCGGCTTTGTCGTAACCGATATGCGTATTCAGCGCCGTAACCAGCATCAGCGATTCATTCAGCAATTGACTGATCCGCTCCCGGTTCGGCTCGATACCGACTGCACAGTGCTCATTAAAGCTGCGCATACCATCGGCCAGCAGGCGGACAGATTGCAGGAAATTATGGATCACCATCGGACGGAACACGTTCAGTTCAAAGTTACCCGATGCCCCGCCGATATTAACCGCCACATCATTACCCATTACCTGAGCACACAGCATTGTCATGGCTTCGCATTGTGTCGGGTTCACTTTACCCGGCATGATAGAGCTGCCCGGTTCGTTTTCCGGAATCGCAATTTCACCGATACCACAGCGCGGACCGGAAGCCAGCCAGCGGACATCATTAGCGATTTTCATCAGTGAGGCTGCCAGCCCTTTCAGTGTGCCATGGGCATGAACCAGTGCATCACAGGTAGCCAGCGCCTCAAATTTATTCGGTGCAGTCACAAACGGCTGACCGGAGAGTTCAGCAATTTTCTTCGCCACACGCACGGCATATTCCGGATGCGTATTGAGACCGGTACCGACCGCGGTGCCACCCAGTGCCAGCTCGCTCAGATGCGGCAGGCTGTTTTCCAGATGTTTCAGGTTATATTGCAGCATTGCCGCCCAGCCGGAAATTTCCTGGCCCAGTGTCAGCGGTGTCGCATCCTGTAAGTGAGTACGACCGATTTTCACGATATCGCGGTAAGCTTCCGCTTTCGCGGCCAGAACACGGTGCAGAGATTTCAGTTCAGGGATCAGCTGTGTGCTGACCGCAATCACTGCTGCAACATGCATTGCTGTCGGGAACACATCGTTAGAACTCTGGCTTTTGTTGACATCATCATTCGGGTGCACGATACGTTCGCCGCCGCGCTGCCCGCCGAGGATTTCACTGGCGCGGTTTGCCAGCACCTCATTCATATTCATATTACTTTGTGTGCCGGATCCGGTTTGCCAGATTGCCAGCGGAAACTCTTCAGTATGTTTACCGGCAAGCACTTCATCCGCTGCGGCAATCACCGCATCTGCCCGCTCTTTCGCCAGCAGTCCCAGATCACAGTTGACAGCTGCTGCCGCTTTTTTTGTTATGGCCAGCGCAGCAATCAGATCCGCAGGCATTTTTTCAACTGAAATACGAAAATGCTCTAAAGAGCGCTGGGTCTGAGCACCCCATAATTTGTCCGCAGGAACATCGATAGGGCCCATTGAGTCTTTTTCAATACGCGTGGCTGCCATTAGTCTCTCCTTAGCACACAAAATAAAATGGATTTAAAATCCCGAAAGTTACAGATAGACTCTGAAAACGGGCCTATCTTGCCATACTTTCATTTCCGATTATGCGATCCGGGCGGAGTTATTGCTTTATTGTTACTATCTTATTGTTAACTGTTTAAAAAGAGAGCGTTGCTATGTTAAAAATGCAGAATCAGGTGCAATTCTATGACTGGGGAAGCCATACCGCGATGACAGAAATGTACGGTTACCCTAATCCTGACAAGCAGCCGATGGCAGAATTGTGGATGGGAGCGCATCCGAAAGCCAGTTCGGTGGTGACAGACTCCTGCGGCAACTCCTGCTCTTTATATGATTTTATTGCCGGTGATCCGCAGTCAGCGCTGGGGGATGAGATTAACCGCCGTTTTCACCGGCTGCCGGTTTTTTTTTAAGTGCTGAGTGGTGGCGAGGCAAT
>OCAE01000811.1_pt1 | contig 17010 bp, 18 predicted proteins | sample 1495581 | NCBI WGS metagenome assembly OCAE01 (sample SAMEA2580278, study PRJEB22360) | human gut metagenome | biome: human gut; feature: human-associated habitat; material: faeces | place: Denmark | collected 2008/2010 | reverse complement strand
ATCGCAGGCACTGCCATATATGAATCGGCCGAAAGAGGAAACCCCGTTCCTCGGCTGGCGCGCCATCCGTATCTGTCTGGATCGCCGTGAAATTCTCGATACCCAACTGCGCGCAATTTTACGTGCCTCGGTTTTCGGAAAACTGCGCATCATGTTCCCGATGGTGATTTCCGTCGAAGAAGTCCGCGAACTCAATAAGATAGTGGACGAAATGAAGCAGCAGCTGCGGGATGAACAGAAACCTTTTGATGAAACTATTGAAGTTGGTATCATGGTGGAAACCCCGGCGGCAGCAATTAATGCACGTCACATTGCAAAAGAAGTCGATTTTTTCAGTATTGGAACCAACGACCTGACGCAGTATACTCTGGCTGTGGATCGCGGAAATGAGCTGATTTCCCATCTCTACAACCCGATGTCTCCTGCGGTGCTGAACCTTATCAAACAAGTCATTGACGCTTCCCACGCGGAAGGGAAATGGACCGGAATGTGTGGTGAGCTGGCGGGTGATGAACGTGCAACGTTATTGTTGCTGGGCATGGGTTTAGATGAATTTAGTATGAGTTCTATTGCTATCCCGCGTATCAAAAAACTGATCCGCAATACGCATTATGAAGATGCGAAAGCACTGGCTGAACAGGCACTCGCTCAGCCGACGGCAACAGAACTTATGGCACTGGTGGAAACCTTCACCAAAGAAAAAACCCTGTGCTGAGAAAGCCAAATTCACGCCCGGTCCCGTATCAACAATTAGGAGAGTATTCATGGGTCTGTTTGACAAACTGAAGTCGCTGGTTTCGGATGATAAAAAAGACAGCGGTACGATTGACATTGTGGCGCCGCTGTCCGGTGAGATTGTGAATATCGAAGATGTGCCTGACGTTGTTTTCGCAGAGAAAATTGTCGGCGATGGTATTGCCATCAAACCGGCAGGGAATAAAATCGTTGCCCCTGTTGACGGTACAATCGGTAAAATTTTTGAAACTAATCACGCGTTCTCCATTGAATCGGACAGCGGGATTGAACTGTTTGTTCACTTCGGGATCGACACGGTCGAACTGAAAGGTGAAGGCTTCAAACGTATTGCGGAAGAAGGCCAGCGCGTACAAAAAGGCGACCTGGTTCTTGAATTTGATCTGGCGCTTCTCGAAGAGAAAGCCAAATCCACCCTGACCCCGGTGGTTATCTCGAATATGGATGAAATCAAAGAGATGACTAAAATGACCGGCCCGGTCACTGTCGGCGAAACGGTTGTCATCAAAATCAAAAAATAACAGCGTTACACCACAGTCTGTACACTGAAAAACGGTTTCTGCGGAAACCGTTTTTTTTCGTCTGTTTTCCTTTGATTGATTAATTCTGTTGTATTATCCCCTGCCTGTTATCCGGAAGTCACCGGAAAAGTATTTCTCACCTCAGTGAAATGCGCTAACATGATCTCCCGTGACGGTCCGCAATTTACGCAGATAACGCGCTGCCTGATACGGCCGGAGCCGCCGGAACCGCAGGCGGGATAAACGGGAAGTTTTCATTTTCGTTCGTCACAAAATGGTAATGCTATGGAATTTAATTCAGTTCAGACACAGCAAATAAAGCAGAACATGCGCCTGTTCACTGAGCGCCTGTATCCGAATGGTCATATCCCCGATGAGTTCGATGTTCAGTACCGCACGGACAATAACAACATACTGATTTATCAGAAACAACTCGTCTGCCCGTGCGGCACCCCGCAAACCATCGAAAAACACATTGCCAGACTGACCTGGTCAGAAGCTGATGATAACTGGCAGCTTTTTTATGTGGATAACAACAAATGGCAGCCTTATCCGGACTGCCCTGCCGGCACGCTGAGTGCACTGCTGAAACAGGTTCTGGATGATAAATCCGATCGTTTTATTTTCAGTTAGTCACCACATCACACAATTAAGCCCCGTTAAGGGGTTTATTTGTGAATTTTGATCGTTTTCACGTATAGTGCTCATTACGCAGGTTACTATGACTGATAACTTATTTGCCGGCTTTCAGATTGCGAGGTGTGTATGTATAAAACGATTATAGTTCCAATCGATATTTCCGAAACCGGGCTGACCCGCGAGGTGATCCCGACGATTCAGACATTAGCCAAATTTGAAAATGCCAAAATTCACTTTGTCGCGGTGATCCCGTCATTCTCTCACTTTGCCTCTTTCGGTATTGCCTATGCCGCTACCCTGCCGGAAAAAGATGAGATTCTCGACAGCGCCAAAGAGCAGCTGGCGAAGATGGTCAGTGATTTTAATCTGCCTGCAGAACAGGTTGAACTGCACGTGGTTTCCGGCTCACCGAAAGATCAGATTCTGAAACTGGCGGATACCCTGGAAAGCGACCTGATTGTTATCAGCTCACGCCGCCCGGATATGTCCACCTATCTGCTCGGCTCCAACGCCGCAGCGGTTGTGCGTTACGCCCATACCTCGGTTCTGGTTGTCCGCTGATACGCGGCAGTACCTGACTGAACGCCCGCACCGCCGGGCGTTTGTTTTTTTATTTTCCTGAAATCCGTACAGGATCACAGCCGGGCATACCAGTCACGAATAGCTGACAGAACGTGTTCAGTATGCCGGTTTCCGTCGGAATCTTTAAAATAGTGATCCAGATTATCAAAGGTTCTGAATGTCACCACCGGGTTCGCCACCGCTTGCTGCATCTGCTTAAACGATATGACACTGACATTGGCATCATTCAGCGTCTGAATAACCAGCACCGGTTTTATCTGCCCGTTCAGTGTCTGCTGCGTATCGGCTTCCAGAAACTCACGCCACCAGCGCGGCCCGTGCTGGCTGACCAGCATATCGTCTGCCACTTCATTACGTTTTACCGCATCGGTAAATGCCAAAAAACCGGCTAACTGTGACTCCTCAAGTGGCTGAGGACTATTACGGAAGCTGTCCGTGACATTAATGACCGTGATGCCAATCCCCCCCGCCATTGATGGCGACTACCGCGTCAACCACCGGTGATGCCAGGGCGGTGTGCTCCGCGACCGTCGCCCCTTCGCTGCCGCCCAGCAGCAGCACAGTGTCATACTCCCCTTTCAGACGATCGAGCACCGCCGCATAGTCACTGATCCGCACCGACAGCGAATCATTGAGCATGGTTTCCGCCGGGCAATCTGCCCGCTCGCCATCACGGTCATTAAAAGGCAGTGCATCGGTAATGCCGTATTTCTCCACCAGCAGAATGTCATGATCCGGGAACGCGCCGCCGAAAGTATCCACCATAAAACGGTTGTTTTTGGCACTGTTACAGTCTGAACCCTGAATCAGCACCAGTAATTTTCGGGCAGGTTCCGCCTGCCGGTGCAGCAGGTAGTAATGAATATCGCTGCCGTCCTTCCGCGCAAGGTTGTCTGTCCGGACAGTCTCTTTCCCGCTATTTTGTATTTCTGATGCCATTGCAGGAGCCATCAGCAGACAACCCAGCAGTGCACAGACGGTGGCCTTACGCATTCTTCATCCCTTCACATAAAACAGATAATTAAACAGTGTGCGGAAACCGAGTTTCTGATACAGGCTCAATCCTTCGGACGACGCTTCCAGATAACAATCCCGGACACCCCGCTTCCGGCACAATGTCAGTGCATGATCCAGCAGCAGTGTCGCATAGCCGTTGCCCTGATGTGCAGGAACAGTTCCGAGGTCATCAATCCGCGCGCCGTATTCTGACAGCGACAGCGTGATGCAGCTGACCGGTTTCCCCTGACATAACAGAACAGCATGGTGCAGCTCTGTACCGTTTGCCATTGCCCGCTGATGATAGCGGATATAGTCACTGACAATACTGAAATCCGGCGCTTCTTCGTCATCCTCTCCCACCGGAAAAGCGGCGTCCAGCGGCTCCGCCCACAGCGAAAGCTGATCATTCACCTCACGGATCTCGCATCCGGCAGGAAGAACAGAAGACGCCTGCCATTCCTCAACACACAGATGCATAGCACTGGTTTCACCGTCAGCTTCATAACCCGCCGCCATAATCTGCGGGTGCAGTGCTTCTGCGACAGATTTCTCCGTCACCAGACAGTGGGGCTTATGGCTGGCGGTGAAAAGCTGCTGTGCCTGTGAAAATTCAGCGTTATCCGCACCGGCCTGCAGATAGATATAGTTAAAAACCGGCACCGGCAGCGGTGTCAGATAGCACTCTGCGCGGTCACTGACTGTAATGACATCCTGCGCGATACTGCGCCAGAAATGGCGCTCTGTGGCGAGGTAATTCTGTAAACTCATGGTGTCTCCGGAATGGTATAAGCATCGGCGGGATTTATTATCTCCACTCTATAATATAAGCCGTTATATACCTTATCAGAATGTTAAGGTATTCCGGAGTCTGACCCTCAGCCTCTGCGTATTGCCATAATCTGATGCACCACAATGCCCGCCAGTAATCCCCAAAAAGCCGAACTGATACCCAGCAGCGTAATACCGGATGCCGTCAGCAGAAAGCAGATAATTGCCGCATCCCGCCCTTTTTCATCCGCCAGTGACTGATGCAGGCTGTTCATCAGCGTGGTCAGCAGAGCAAGCCCGGCCAGGATCTGTATCAGAACCGCCGGAAAGGCATTGAACAACATCAAAACCGCACCGCCGAAAATCCCCGCCAGCAGATAAAATATCCCCGCCCAGACAGCTGCGGTATAACGCCGTGCCGGGTCGGGATGCACATCCGGCGCCATACAAATCGCGGCGGTGATCGCCGCAATGCAGATACTGAACCCGCCCCACGGTGCCAGCAGAATGGCCGCCAGCGACGAGCAGCTCAGCAGCACAGAGGTGTGCGGCGGATAACCGTTAGCCTGTAAGATCGCAATGCCCGGCGCATTCTGCGAGGCCAGCGACACAATAAAGAACGGAATGCCGACACTGATCAGGGACGTCAGGGTAAATGACGGCATCACAAATTCCGGCAGGGCAAACACATTACCGGCCCGGACAAAATGCAGATCGCCGCTCAGCCCGGTCACTGTAATACCGGTGATCAGTGCAGCAATAATGGCGTACAGCGGGAAAATCCGCCGCATCACCACATACGCGGCTATCATCGCAGCACAAAGCACAAAGCTGGTATTCAGCGCACCAAACGCTGTCAGCCCGAAACGCAGCAGAATACCTGCCAGCATCGCCGAAGCCAGCGCGCGGGGAATGTAATTGATCAGCCGCGCAAAAATACCGGTCACACCGCACAGAAACATCAGCCCGGAGGCAAAAATAAATACGCCGACGGCTTCATTGATGGTCACCCCCGACAAACTGGTCACCAGCAGCGCGATCCCCGGTGTGGACCACGCAGTCAGCACCGGCATTTTATACCAGAGCGACAACCCGATCGTTGTCACTCCCATCCCGATCCCCAACATCATCAGCCAGCCGCCGGTTTGTGCGGCATCAAGTCCCGCCACATTCAGTGCCTGCAAAATAATCGCCACTGAACTGGCATAACCGACCAGCACCGCAACCAGCCCTGTCATTATCATTACTGGAGAAAAGGCACGAAAAAATGTTAACTTACTCATAGGAACACACCACCGGATGTTATAGCAGACGATCGGACTCTATCACCGGATGCTATAACGGACAATGACATTTACCCGGAATAATGACAATTTATGCACGATATCACACCCGCTGTTGCAGAAACCTTTAAACAACTGCGTGCCGAACGCGGGCTGAGTCTCAGCCAGGCAGCACAACTGACCGGCGTCAGCAAAGCCATGCTCGGTCAGATTGAACGCGGGCAGTCCAGCCCGACCGTGTCCACACTGTGGAAAATCGCCACCGGCTTCAATGTGGCTTTCTCTGTTTTTCTGGAAGGTGCACAGCCGCAGTTGCAGGCGGGGCTTCATTCATTTGCGACGTTGCCGGTCTTTGAACAGACCCGCTCAGGGATGCGTGTCACACCGCTGATCCCATTTGATGATGAACTGAAAACGGATTTACTGAAGATTGACCTGCTGCCGGGAGCGCTCAGCGAGTCCGGCCCGCATGAACCCGGCGTTATCGAACATGTTATTGTGCTGGAAGGGGCATTACAACTGCAGCTGGGGAACGAATGGCACACCGTTTCCGCCGGGGAATCCCTGCGCTTCCATGCCGATATTCCGCACGCTTACGCTAATCCCGGCAAGACCATTGTGACACTGCATAACCTGATCCATTATCCGCGTCCTGCGGAAAAATAAAAAAAGCAGGGTATAAAAATATACCCCGCTTTGACTTACCAGATCGTCTGATTTTTAGTAATAATAATACAACCAAAATAAATACCTGCTCAGCTCAACTTATAATATACCTTCCCGGAATAGCAAGGATTTACGTTTATGCTGAACATAAAAGTGTGCCATTCAGAATACTGTCTTCTGTTATGTATGGCGGTTTATTTATTGTTTAATTAAACATCGTCAGGCATATTTTTATGCTGTCATGATGTTCCTTCTGGTGTTGTTTCTTCTGGTGTTGTTACTACTGCATAATTTATTATTATCACTACATGGTTTACTGCATCTTTCTTATTAAGGGTATTACCAAACTACAGGGGTAGTATCGTACAGTGATCCTGAACGATTCTGAAACGAGATTACAGATCACAGTGAAAATATAAAAAAAAGCCACCATTCCTGCCGGATACAGTGGCTTATTACAGGATTAACTAACTTATTTCAGTATGTTGTTACACATCATCTGAAGTGTATTAATAAACCGGGCTGCATGAAAACCATCACAGACTGCATGGTGCACCTGTACAGAAACAGGTAATAATACGCAGTCACCTTCCTGCTGAAATTTCCCCATCGTAAAAACCGGGGAAAAATAATCATCCTTTCCGGTGATATTCAGGTTAAATCCGTCAAAACTCACCCAGGGTAATGATGATATATTCAGATGATTCTCTGGTAACTCTCCCTGCGGAAACAATGCAGTATCATGCTGATATTCTGCCATTACCGCATTATAGCCCGCCATAAATTCACTGATATCCGGACAATAACGGCAGAAGAGCGCAGAAAATGTTTCAGTATCTTTATGAAAAACAGTAAATACAGGATCGGTCCGATCCCAGTAAATCAGTGCATTATCTTTCATTGCCATCCGGAACTCCGGAAACTGATTAACAACCCCGGAGATCAGATAAATCATTACCGGATAAAATTTATAATCCGTTTCCGCCAGTGCGGTACGCAAAGCGGTAATATCGAGTTTGGTGGTCAGGCTGAATCCGCATTTAATCTGCTGACGATAAAGGGAAAAATGTTCCCTGCGATTCCAGGTATTCAGGTCAATCCGGGTAAAATTCATGTTTATTCCTTCTGATTAATAGTGAAAAATATTAATAATCAGAAGGCAGTCTGGTTGTCTCAATGGGTAACATTTCGTCCTCCGTAAGCTGTCTGGTATTCAGTAATAATACCCGATATGGGCCTGATTTGTATTAAGCCCGGCTTTATTTATTTCGGCCAATCATCCGCAAACACATAGCGGATCAGTTCTGCGGATTAACGGGGCGGTGCTTTCAGCACATCCCCATTACGTCAATTTCCATCTGACAGGTTTGCAGTTTGTCTTCCGCCAGTACATACGGATCATCAGCCAGGAAACGGTCACCGTATTTATCCACTGATTCCTGTATTTACGCCGAAAATAATGACTTTCAGTATCGGAACCATCTCAAGAACCTGAGTTTTTATTTGTTCATTTTTTTCCACCGCCGCACTTTTAATAAAAAATGCAAAAAGCAATGCAATCAGTGACAGATAAACCGTTTCCCTCCGGCTGTTCACAATTTTATTGGTGATAGTTAACACCATCAGCAGGATAATCAGAATATTGACCGGGCACCAGATAAACAGGCCGCCCGCAAATAAAAAACCACCGGATGACCGGTGGTTTTCTGTACTTAGCGATAACTTACTCTCCCCGCTGCTTAATGCAGATCTCTTTTATTTTTTGTATATTATTCTTCAGAGAAGCCTGATGTTCTTTGGGAAAATAACTGTAGTCCAGCGAAATATAAAAACGGGCATCACGCATCATGACAAACAAACTGATTTCGTTTTCTTCCGATTTATAAATGAAATGTTCTTCATCTGCTTTTTGGCTTTCCAGTATTGAAGGTTTACCATATTCCGCTTCAAGATTGTGCTGCAATGTTTTCAGCAGCGTCTGATATGTTGTTTCATCATCTGTGGAATAAAAATAACCAATACCGACCAGCCCGCTGAAATCCGGCTGCCCGTACTGCGGTAAAAAACGGAATTCGTATTCACCGGCTTCATTTAATCCGCCGGAAAATGTTTTGGACGTCACTTTGGTCAGCGGGCAGGCATATTCGCTGTTATCCGTTTCCGGCTGACTGCCGAGCCGTGGTGCCAGAGCTTCTTCCGTCATTCCCCAGGTCAGACCGAAAGGAGCAGCATAACGCTCATGTTGTCCTGTATCCGCCGCCTCTGTTTTATCACAGCCACCCAGTAATAGTGATGCTGCAACCAACGCAGAAATTATCGTTATTTTTTTCATTGTTCAGTATATCCGCTGATTTAATGTGACGTTATCCCGCCATATTTAACTTATCATTCAATCCGGCTGTTTTCCGGCAACAAACGATATCAATCCAGAATAAAAGTACCAGTGACTAGTCCTTATATAGGTTGACAGTTTTTTTCCTGTAAAACGTCTGATGAACATCATCAGGCGTTTTGTATTCCAGGGCCAGATGAGGCCGTTCGTGGTTATAAATACTTACAGATTCTTTTACCATTTTCCGGGCTTGTGCCAGGTCTGACGGACGGGAGAGTAAAAACTCATTTTTCAGTATACCGTTTACCCGCTCCGCCAATGCGTTCTGGTAGCAGTCATAACCATCTGTCATTGAACAGATTATTCCGTTTATCTCATGGACTGACTGATAAAGCGTCGAGCAGTATTGCAAACCCCGATCAGAGTGATGTATCAGTGGGCCTACTGTTTTCCTCTGTCTTAATGCCTGTCTGAACGCTTTCAGTACATTTTCAGTCCGCAGGTTTTCTCCTACATGGTTAAATACGTTCACGCAAAGTATGGCGTTAACAGTATCGGCGAAGTGCCGCTTGATTTACTGCCGGAAGCTGTGGACTACATCTACAGCGTGGCGCTCGAAGGCGAGTATCTGCCGAAGGATGACCCGCGGGAAGTTACCCACCTTTATGTCAATAAGGACATAGACGTCCATAATGTGAATGCGCTGGCGAAACACTTTGAGGCGATTTATACAGCATGGAAGGTCGAGTTATATCCAGCCCTGAGGGAATTAAATTCACCGATTGCCCCGAGATTGTATGATCGCTTCAAGGACGGATATTCATTCGTTATGCATCTGCAGAAAAGCCTTAACGGCAAACACCCTGTGTTAATCAATTAACCCACAGGCCACGGACGGCCTTGTGTTAATCCTCTTCGTACCGCCGCAAACTACTTATGAAGTTTGCAGCGTCATCGCATGCTCTAATTTTTTTCGCATCTCCTGATTCTTTTATCTCATCAGATCGAAAATGGCAATCAAGGTCAGTCCAGCCGGATACGAACGAATAAACTATTATTCTTTCCATATCACTTCTGCACTGCTTTTCATCGCTTGATGAGCTACAAATTGACTCAGTGAGATCATTTACAGTCTGTACAAAAGGACGCCCCTCTTCGCTCATGGCAAAGCAAGACGTCAGCATCAGGAACAATAACGACTTTCTCATGTTAATACCGTTAGTAATTAGTTTCCCTCATGTTAATCATCTGGTGGTGCAAAGGAAAGCAAAAAGCCTCAGTTAAGAGGCGGCGTGTGATCTGAATTACAAGGCCGTCCGTGGCCTGTGGGTGTTAGAACAATTTTGCAATATTCACATTGTGAACTGCTTTCCATGCCGCAGCCGGATATCTGTTTACAGAGTCAGCCTGCCTTGCGGCACTGAGTAATCCGATCAACACTATCGCCGAGAGCGAGATTGATGTGAAAGGAGATCACAAATGTCAATCTTCAAACGTGGTAACTCTTGGTATTGCGACTTCGCGACACCTGGCGGCAAGAGAATTAAAAAGTCGCTTGGTACGTCAGACAAAAAGCAAGCCCGGGAGCTGCACGACAAATTAAAGGCCGAGCAATGGCGAATTGAGCAGGCAGGAGACTTCCCGGACTATACCTATGAGGAAGCCTGCCTGCGGTGGCTTGAGGAAAAAGCAGATAAAAAATCGATAGAGGACGATAAGAACTTTATCGCTTTCTGGCTTGAGTACTTCGAGGGTGTCCGGCTGAAAGATATAACCGAGAATGCCATTTACAAGATCATCAGCAAGATGACAAACAAGCATGCTGAAAACTGCTGGAGAAGGAAAGCCGACACAGCAAAAAGGAAGGGAAAGGGGGTGCCGCTGTTTACAGCGAAGCCTGTCACGACGGCCACAAAGGCGCGATACCTTTCTTTCATTAAGGCGCTGCTCAGAGCGGCAGAAAGAGAATGGAAGTGGATAGAAAAGTCACCTGTGATAAAAATCCCCTCTATTCGTGATCGGAGAGTCCGGTGGCTTGAGCCTGTCGAGGCGAAAAGGCTGATTGATGAATGTCCGGATCCGTTAAAGTCAGTAGTCAGGTTCGCGCTGTCAACCGGCCTGCGTCATTCGAACATACTTAACCTTGAGTGGCAGCAGATAGACATGCAGCGGAAAGTGGCATGGATTTACCCGGAAGACAGTAAATCAGGTAAGGCGATTGGTGTAGCCCTGAACGATACCGCATGCAGGGTTTTGCGCAGCCAGATTGGTCGCCATCACAAATGGGTATTTGTCCACACTGAACCGTCATACAGGAATGACGGAACACCGGTTGCGGCAGTGAGAAAGATGAGGACGGATTCTAATACCGCATGGAGAGCAGCATTAAAAAGAGCCGGTATCGACGATTTCCGTTTCCATGACCTGAGACACACCTGGGCAAGCTGGCTGATCCAGTCTGGCGTTCCACTTTCAGTGTTACAGGAAATGGGCGGGTGGGAGTCGATAGAAATGGTGCGCAGATATGCCCATCTGGCACCAAATCATCTTACCGAACATGCGAAGCAAATAGATGCCATTTTTGACAGTTACGTCCCAAATACGTCCCAAGGTGAAAAACTGGCATCGGGAGATAATCGCTAACTCTTTGATAAGTAATGGTGCTGGATACCGGATTCGAACTGGTGACCTTTTCATTACGAATGAACTGCTCTGCCAACTGAGCTAATCCGGCACAGCCTTATTACACTCCTGCCAGGCACGGTTTTCAAGCTGAAAACCGGAAATCGCTGCCGGTTTGCCTGTTTTTTCTTCTGTATTCATGCCTGTCTGGCGTGATCTGAAGCACAAATCCGGTATTTTCTGTTTTCAACGGACAGTTATCTATTCTGCATGAAATCATGTCTTTCTTTATAAACATACCGGATATCTCCGCAGATAAATAATTTGAATATCATTATATAAATTAATATAAAAGCTGGTATTTGACAAATTTCTAGTTTAGAAAATCAAATTATAGTCATTTTTTAGATTTAAATTTCAAAGAAAGATACCTGAAAGATATGTGTGTTACAAACATCTTGTTACTATTATCCTGCTAATAATGTAAACATTTAAGTACAGCATTTTGCTGTGCTAACATGACAGTAAATGCAAAACCGTGAAGATGATCACTAAATAATCACATGCCGAATTGCATAACAATTCACTGCTTTAATTAAATATCTTTGTTATTCCCTGCTGTCGCTGACTTTTCATTCATGTAACGTAACATTATCAATGTGATCTTTATCATCAAATTTATCCTGACTGTGTCACATTTTTATTTTTATCTCTGATTTCAGTTTAAGTATTCAATAATTCATAACGTTTTTCCGCATGATCAATATAAACAAATGTGATTATAACAATGGATATTAATTAGATTTTTTTACATAAAATACTGTGCACGTGTATGTAATGCATAGTTTTGATTAAGACAGAACAGGACTCTTCACTCGTTTATTTATTCATCCTGTAAAGATAGATTTAAATTATCACTTCACTATTCTTATTTACCCTTTATTAACATTTATAAAAAAACACCGGATACAACAGATTTGCATTACTGTATAACCACCCGAAGCCATTAGATTATTTATATTTAACCCTGACTTTAATACCATGAAAAACGTATATCACCCATAAATAAATAACATAGGATTAACAAATATAAACGTATGAATAAAAAGAAATATTTTAGTTTAAGTGATATGGATCACCTGGTTTACACCTGCAGTTAATACACCTTTCGTTTATTTATACCCTCCCCATTCCATTTTTATTTTTTTTCACGCATGATGATTTTACGCCAGGCAACACGGATGGCAGAAAAAGAAACAACAGAAATAAAAAAACTGAATTTGAATTAAGACAAGAACACTACCGGATTTACAATTGCTATATCATTCACAAGGCATGAGATTTATAAACAAATAAATGCCTGTGTAAATTATCGAGTTATTATTATAAATAATTGGAGATTTTACCATGATGTATCCAGCAGAACCGTATCGTATTAAAAGTGTTGAAACCGTATCCATGATCCCTCGCGAAGAGCGTATCAAAAGAATGAAAGAGGCCGGGTACAACACTTTCTTGTTAAATTCCAAAGACGTTTATGTCGATTTACTGACCGATAGCGGCACCAACGCCATGTCCGATAAACAATGGGCCGGCATGATGATGGGTGACGAAGCATACGCGGGCAGCGAAAACTTCTTCCATCTGGAAAGAACTGTTCAGGAATTATTCGGCTTTAAACACATCGTTCCTACTCACCAGGGCCGCGGTGCAGAGAACTTACTCTCTTCATTAGCGATCAAACCGGGTCAGTATGTTGCAGGTAACATGTACTTCACCACCACACGTTATCACCAGGAAAAAAATGGTGCGACATTCATTGATATCGTCCGCGATGAAGCACACGATGCGGGCCTGGATGTGAAATTCAAAGGCAACATCGACGTTAAGAAACTGGAAAAACTGATTGCGGAGAAAGGCGCGGAAAATATCGCTTACATCTGTCTGGCGGTAACCGTAAACCTGGCAGGTGGTCAACCGGTCTCTATGGCAAACATGCGTGAAGTCCGCCAGTTATGTGACAAGCACGGCATCAAAGTGTTCTACGATGCGACCCGCTGTGTGGAAAACGCCTACTTTATCAAAGAGCAGGAAGACGGTTTCGCGGATGTCTCTATTAAAGACATCGTCCACGAAATGTTCAGCTACGCTGACGGTTGTACCATGAGTGGTAAGAAAGACTGTCTGGTGAACATCGGTGGTTTCCTGTGTATGAACGACGACGACATGTTCTCTGCTGCACGTGAACTGGTAGTGGTTTATGAAGGGATGCCTTCTTACGGCGGCCTGGCCGGTCGTGATATGGAAGCGATGGCTATCGGTTTACGCGAAGCGATGCAGTTCGAATATATCGAGCACCGCGTCAAGCAGGTTCGTTACCTGGGCGAAAAACTGAAAGCAGCCGGTGTACCGATTGTTGAGCCGGTCGGCGGCCACGCAGTATTCCTCGATGCACGCCGTTTCTGCCCGCATCTGACCCAGGATGAGTTCCCGGCACAGAGCCTGGCAGCCAGCATTTACATGGAAACCGGTGTCCGTTCTATGGAGCGCGGTATTATCTCCGCAGGCCGTAATAAAGAAACCGGCGACCATCACCGTCCGAAGCTGGAAACCGTTCGTCTGACTATTCCTCGTCGTGTATACACCTATGCACACATGGATCTGGTTGCTGACGGTATTATCAAACTGTTCAAGCACAAAGAAGATATTAAAGGGCTGAAGTTCATTTACGAGCCGAAGCAGTTACGTTTCTTCACTGCACGCTTTGATTACGTGTAATTATCTGATGACAGCGGCCTCATTATTTTAATGGGGCCTTTTTGTCTCTGCATCTCTATAACAATAAAGAACAAATAAAATCGATAAATATGAATGCTGTTGGTGATATTTATCATTAATAGGAAACGTTTATTATGAGTATTCATAGTGCCGATACAAATAAATCACCCGGACTGACCAGCGGAACCATGCTTGTTATAGCAACAGTCGTCGGCGGCGGTATGTTTTCGTTACCGATTGCGATGGCCGGTGTCTGGTTTTCCGGTGCCGCTGTTATTTTGATTTTAGTTGCAATTATGATGTTACTGACCGGTCTGATGTTAGTTGAAGTTAACCTGCATTTTGAACCGGGTGCCAGCTTTAATACCTTCACCACCGAGTTACTGGGCAAAAAATGGAATATTGTCGTGGGTATCGCCTTCGGGTTTGTCCTCTATATTCTGACGTATGCCTATATCTCCGGGTCATCCGCAGTTCTGGCTCAGACGATATTAAAATATACCGGTGTCGCCCTGCCGATAAAAGCAGCGGTCGTGATTGTCGCCTGCCTGGTGGCTGCGATTGTCTGGTACAGCTCATTATGGGTCGGACGTATTACCACCATTTTAATTTTCGGTAAGTTTATCGCGTTCTTTGCCACCTTCTCCGGACTGGTTGCACACGTGGAAATTGCCAATCTGCTGGATTCCGCATCAGTGGCAATTCCCGGAACAAAATATCTGCCTTATGTTCTGATGACACTGCCGTTCTGTATTATTTCATTCGGCTTCCACGGTAACGTGCCGAGCCTGGTGAAATTGTACGGCAAATCAAAATTCCGTTTTATTACCCGTTCAATCATTATCGGGACAATATTTGCGGTACTGCTGTATATCTTCTGGCTGGGTGTCACGATGGGCAACATCAGCCGCGCCAACTTCTCCCCGATTATTGCCAAAGGCGGGAACATTGATGTGTTCGTTGAGGCTATCGGCGGGGTGATGTCAGGCAAAACGATGGATCTTATCCTGACATTCTTCGGTAACTTTGCGGTGGCCAGTTCCCTGCTGGCAGCAACACTCGGTCTGTTTGACTATATTGCCGACCTGCTGAATTTTAAAAATGACAGCGCCGGTCGTTTCAAAACAGCGGTAGTGACGTATCTGCCACCGGCAGTGGTGTGTTTCTTCTTCCCGAACGGGTTCGTTTATGCCATCGGTTATGCCGGTCTGGCCTTTACTATCTGGAGTGTGATTTTACCGCCGTTCCTGGTAAAAGCCTCCCGCAAACGCTACAGCGACGGTGATACCATTTACCGTTCACCGTGTAACAACGCGGTATTGAATCTGGTGATTGTCTGCGGTGCGATTGTGTATCTGACGGTCATTCTGGATGTGTTCGGCTGGCTGCCGGCATTTAAATAAAAGGTGTTACAGGCGGCCGGAGGCAGATATGCCCGGCCGCTTGTGCAGCAGTTCTCTCTGGTCTGCCGGGAGGCAAATCATGTATTTCACCCTGTTACACTGGCAACATCCGCTGTTTACCCGCCGGCAGGCGCTGCGGTTGCTTATTCAGGTGCAGTGCGCCGTTCATATGACGCGCAGAGAGAGACGGGAACGCCGGATCAGAAAAAACGCATCGGGATAAGAGCGGAAAACTGATCGATTTTTTTGATAAACTTACGGTAAAGCGCTTTCATAATCTCTCCAAAACCGTGATGACTATCACCCTGATAACTACCACGTACCGCGTATCTTACTTATCCCGCTCCGCTGTGCAAGGTTCTGCATTCATTTTTTCATCACTGTCCGGTGTAAAAAAATCACGACACTTTATCACTCAGATTGCAACTCTGTGATATGGTGATGCAATCGTTTGTTCGCTGCATTTACAGGATAAATTATGCAAAAATCGTTATTTATCGGCACGTTGTTGTCTGCATTCTTTTTCAGTGGTTTACACCCCGCTCTGGCGCTGACCTCACAACAGGCCGCCGAAAAACTCGCGCTGACCGAACTGGCGGAGACCTACAGCCCGGCACAGATTGCTGCGCTGACACAGCAACCGGAGGGAAACCGGTTCGACGCGCTGATGATCACTATCGGTGCGCTGACAACGGATAATCTGAAAAATCCGGCAGCAGAGAGTGATAAACTTCAGGCTTTTGTTGATGCACAACAGCAGGATCATACCCGCTATCTCGGTAATGTATCGGATAAAAATATTGTGCCGCGCCTGTATACCGCCCGGAAAACCGCGGTGTTCCCGAACGATCCGAAAACGCTGAAAACGCTGAATAACTTTATTGATAAAGGCTATACCAGCGGCTATAACCTGGTGGATACCCGCGAAGAATCCGGATTTGATAAAACACGGATGATCCGCTACGGCCATAATGATATCGATCACGCCGCCCAGCTGATTTACCTGCTGCGCCGCGAAGGGTTTGATCCGAAAGTGCAGCTGACGCCGAAATCATCCGCATTTCTCTATCTGGATGAATGGGGTGAGGCCGATTATCCGGTTACCACGCTGAAAAGCGGCAAAAAAGTGGCGATCGCCAGTGAATATAATCTCGACCTGGAATTTCCGTCAATTGAGGAACGCAACCGCTTTCAGAGCCTGATTGACCAGTACGCCAAGAAAAATACCGCTGATCAGAAAGGATTGATCCGCGCCGCCTGGTGGCAGCCGTTTTACCGCAGTTATGTCCCGGTGGATGGTTATGATGTGGTGACCGAAACCCGTGTGACCGGCGGTCATTATCAGGCTGATTTGATGGCACTGCCGGAGAATGCGGAAAAACAGGCGGAAAATATCCGTAAAGCAAAAAGCGGGATGCAGGTAACGAGCGAAAAAGTGTGGGTCAATCCCTCTTTTTACCGTTATCTGCAGGGGGATTATAAGTAATCCAGCTCCCGTAAATCGTCTGACATGCGAGGTTCCCGATAGCGGATAAAAGAACGAAAAGCATGCGAGCCATGGATGGCGAGCCTGAGCGTACAGGGACTGTATTCACCGCGACTTTTCGTTTTTCCCGCTATCAGTGAACCGGGAAGATCCTCCCCGGTTTTATTACTCAGCCGCC
>OCAE01000806.1_pt1 | contig 17062 bp, 16 predicted proteins | sample 1495581 | NCBI WGS metagenome assembly OCAE01 (sample SAMEA2580278, study PRJEB22360) | human gut metagenome | biome: human gut; feature: human-associated habitat; material: faeces | place: Denmark | collected 2008/2010 | reverse complement strand
TTTGGAGGTGACACCGGCAGCAGCCAGACGCTGACGGGCCAGCTGATAAATATCCGCCAGATATTTATCACCATACGGAATAAATGCCGAAGCCGCTTCTGCGGCGTGCACCATAAACGCCTCCCGCACTTCCGCACCGACCTCAAATTTCTGCGGGCCGATAGCCGGCCCCAGCCAGGCGATAATATCTGACGGTGCAGCTGTAAAGCAGGACACGGTATTTTCCAGCACGCCACCACATAAACTGCGCCAGCCTGCATGTGCCCCCGCCACTTCACGCCCGTCACGGGAACAGAACAGTACCGGCAGGCAATCCGCCGTCATAATCGCACAGACTTTACCCGGGGTGCGGGTATACACCGCATCGGCCTGCGGGCCGCGCGGTGTGTTGTCATCCAGAATGACAACATCCGTTCCGTGTACCTGATTCAGCCACAGCGGTGTGTCCGGAAACCCGGCAGCTTCAGCCAGAATCGCCCGGTTACGGGCGACATCCTCCGGGGAATCACCGGTATGCAGCCCCAGGTTGAGACTGTCAAACGGCGGCTGACTGACACCGCCTGTACGTAATGAACTGCAGGCTTTAACGCCTGCGGGCAGCGGCCATTGCGGGGTAATCAGTGCAGTCATGGTGACTCCTTACCAGTCCATATCATCCTGATGCGCTTGTGCATCAGCTTTGAGAACCTCAATCAGTTTCACCATATCATCCGGAATCGGCGCGTGCCACTCCATCTGAATGCCGGAGATCGGATGATAAAGACGCAGCATGGTGGCGTGCAGTGCCTGACGGTCAAATTCCCGCAGTGCATCACGGAATTCATCACTTGCCCCTTTCAGCGGACGCGGACGACCACCATAGAGCTGGTCACCCACCAGCGGATGATTGATATGTGCCATATGCACACGGATCTGGTGAGTACGGCCGGTTTCCAGACGCAGACGCAGACGGGTGTGAGCACGGAAATGCTCCATCACACGGTAATGCGTCACCGCCGGTTTACCCATCGGGTTAACAGCCATATGAGTACGTTTGGTCGGATGACGGGAAATCGGCTCTTCCACTTTGCCGCCCGCGGTCATACGACCATTGGCCACCGCTTCATATTCACGGGTGATTTCGCGCAGTTGCAGTGATTCCACCAGCCGGGTCTGAGCCGGAATGGTTTTCGCCACCACCATCAGACCGGTGGTGTCTTTATCCAGGCGGTGAACGATACCTGCGCGCGGCACATCGGCAATATCCGGATAATGATACAGCAGCGCGTTCAGAACAGTGCCGTCCGGATTCCCTGCTCCCGGATGTACCACAAAATCACGCGGTTTATTAATCACCAGGATATCATCATCTTCATAAACGATATTGAGCGGCAGGTTTTGCGGTTCAAAACGCATATCCTCGTCAATCAGTGCATCAATACTGATCTGTTCCCCGCCCAGCATTTTTTCTTTTGGTTTGTTGACAAGACGGCCGTTAACCTGAACCCTGTCATCTAAGATCCACTCTTTTATACGTGATCGTGAATAATCAGGGAACAATTCCGCCAAAGCCTGATCTAAACGCTGACCGAGCTGTGATTCATTAATAGTTGCGGTAAGTTGTATTTCTTGAGCCATGTTTGTCTCTGTATCAGAAAGTTATATTTTGAACGGCAACACCGTTTCATTTAAACTATGTGGTATTGTATCGTGATCGCCAGCGGGAGCTGTACGGAGTGCTCCCTAAAAAATATTCAGAGGATAATCAACACGTGATGATACGTATGAAATATCTCGTGGCCGCCGCCACGCTAAGCCTCATGTTGTCCGGCTGTTCCGGAAACAAGGAAATTCTCCCGGATGCCTCACCGTCAGAGCTGTACACTGTCGGCCAGGAAAAATTACAGGACGGTAACTATAAAGGAGCCATCACGCAGCTTGAGACCCTCGATAACCGTTTTCCTTTCGGCCCGTATTCACAGCAGGTTCAGCTGGATCTGATTTACGCCTACTATAAAGCAGGTGATTTACAGATGGCACTGGCCTCTATCGACCGTTTCATGCGTCTGAACCCGACACATCCGAACATCGATTATGTCCTGTACATGCGCGGTCTGACCGCTCAGGCGCTCGATGATAACATGCTGCAGAGTTTCTTTGGTATCGATCGTGCGGACCGTGACCCGCAGAACGCCCGTGTGGCATTCCAGGATTTCAGCCAGTTACTGCGTTATTATCCGACCAGTATCTATGCGACAGACTCCGCAAAACGTCTGGTGTTCCTCAAAGATCGCCTTGCGGCCTTTGAACTGGCCGTTGCGAAATTCTACACGAAACGCGGGGCATATGTCGCGGTGATTAATCGTGTTGAATTAATGCTGCGTGATTATCCGGACACACTGGCAACACGTCAGGCGCTGCCGCTGATGGAAAATGCCTATAATGAATTGGGATTAACGGCGGAAGCCGGAAAAGTGGCAAAACTGATTGCCGCTAACCCGCGCAACTGAGTTCCGTTTTACCTGTCTGATTGAAAAGGCCATCTCCGGATGGCTTTTTTATTGTCTTATCACTGTGTTACTGCATAAAAAATGGCCGACAGCCTTCTCGTCTCTGAGAATATGCAGTCAGCCAACTTATCGATAATGCACGATTCAGTCCTTTCCCGCAAGTGGTATCCTCTGTATTCTCAACCCGGGTCACAAAAATATAACCTTTTGAAAAAACTAAAAAATATTAGTGACGGCGATCAATTTTTTCTTGCCACCATCCACGTATTCTGAGCATCAACAAGACGGATGTAACAAAGAGAGGTCACTATGAATGTGAATATCACCAGTAAGCAAATGGAGATCACCCCGGCAATCCGGGAGCATGTTGAAAACCGTCTCGATAAGCTGAGTAAGTGGCAGGTTCCTTTAATTAACCCGCACATTATCCTCGCGAAAGATCCGCAGGGATTTGTGGTTGATGCCACCATCAGCACACCGAATGGAAATTTAGTTGCCAGCGCCAAACACGCTGATATGTATGCCGCCATCAATGAATTACTGGCGAAACTGGAACGGCAGCTGAATAAAGCACAGCACAAAGGTGAAGCGCGCCGCGCGGATAACAGTGTTAAAGAAGCCAACCTTGTGTCTGATGAAGAATCCGCAGAATAAAAAATATAATAAATTGAGTTTTGTCTCTGCGCGCCCTACGGGCGCGTTTTTTTTGGTTGACACAACCGGTTGCATCAGGTCTATTAACTATCATCTGATGACACAACGGACAACGTACTGACCATGTATCCCCGTATCCGCTTCTTCTTTTTCTTTTTTCGCTTCTGTTAATGAGGCTTTTTGTCGTGTGAGAAAGAAAACGAAGACGCACAGAAAAGCCTCCCGCTGCGGAGGCTTTTTTTATCGCCGGGAAACAGGGTCTGAGGACAACATATGAACGATCTTTTAGCTATACGGGAACAAATCAGCCAGCTGGATGCGCAATTACTGGATTTACTGGCAAAGCGACGCAAACTGGCCGTGGCTGTCGCACAGACCAAACTGCAGGATAACCGCCCTATCCGCGATAAAAACCGCGAGCGTGAACTGCTGGATGTACTGATAAACAAAGGCAAACCACACGGGCTGGACGGGTTTTATATTACCCGCCTGTTCCAGCTGATTATTGAAGATTCAGTCCTGACCCAACAGGCGATTTTACAAAAGCACCTGAATCAGACACCGGATAACAGCGCGCGGATAGCCTTCCTCGGCCCGAGAGGCTCTTATTCACATGTGGCTGCCCGTCAGGATTCCGCCCCTCATTTCCCTCGGCTGCGGGTATCCTGCAGCCCCCGTCTTTTCGATCATATGATCGAGTTCAGCTGCCGTAAATTCCGCGATATTTTTGAGCTGGTTGAAAACGGTCAGGCGGATTACGGGATGCTGCCGCTGGAAAATACCAGTTCCGGTGCCATCAACGATGTCTATGATTTGCTCCAGACCACCCCGCTTTCCATTGTCGGCGAGCTGCGTCTGCCGGTGAATCACTGTCTGCTGACCATTCCGGGCGCGGATCTTGCCGGAATCACCACGCTTTACAGCCACCCGCAGCCGTTTGAACAGTGCAGCCAGTATCTCAGCCAGTTCCCGGACCACAAAATTGAATACTGCGAAAGCACCGCTGCGGCAATGGAAAAAGTCGCCTCCCTCAACCGGACGGATGTGGCGGCTCTCGGCAGCGAAGCCGGTGGCGCGCTGTACGGGTTACAGGCGATTGCACAGAATCTTGCCAATCAGCAGACCAATATGACGCGCTTTATTGTCATAGCCCGCCAGCCGATTGATGTGTCAGAGCAGGTACCGGCAAAAACCACGCTGCTGATGGCGACCGGACAACAGGCCGGGGCGCTGGTCGATGCGCTGATTATCCTCAAAGAGCATGACATTGTGATGAGCAAACTGGAATCCCGCCCTATTCACGGCACGCCGTGGGAAGAGATGTTTTATATTGATGTGCATGCCAATCTGCGTTCAGTACCGATGCAGCAGGCGCTCAACGCGTTGCAGGCAATCGCCCGTTCGGTAAAGGTGCTCGGCAGTTATCCGGGGGAACATGTCCCGCCGGCCTTAATCGGCTGATGATACCTGCCCGGGGTGCCACTGAGCCCCGCCGCCGCACAATACGCCTGTTCAGCGCCGGGTTTTACACGTAGCATGTTCTGCATATCTGTTTGTCACCATCAGAGGTTGCGGGTAAACTGCACCCTTTATTTTTATTCGGAGTTCTTACGGCATGAGTGATATTGCGGGCTGGCAGCCGGCTGCCCCGATAGCCAATCTATTAAAACGTGCAAAAATTGTTAATGAAATCAGACATTTTTTTGCAGACAGAGGTGTATTAGAAGTCGAAACGCCGACCATGAGTCAGGCGACCGTCACCGATGTCCATCTGCGCGCCTTTGAAACTCAGTTTACCGGCCCCGGTGCCGCACAGGGAATAACGCTTTATCTGATGACCAGCCCGGAGTATCACATGAAACGGTTGCTGGCAGCGGGCAGCGGGCCTATTTATCAGATGGGGCGCAGCTATCGTAACGAGGAAGCCGGACGCTATCATAATCCGGAGTTCACTATGCTCGAATGGTATCGTCCTCATTATGATATGTACCGTCTGATAAATGAGGTTGATGATTTATTACAGCAAACCTTAGAGTGTGAAAGTGCAGAGTCGTTATCCTACCAGCAGGCTTTCCTGCGCTACCTGGATATTGATCCGCTGACCGCCGAGAAAGACAAACTGCGTGAAGTTGCAGCCAAACTGGATGTCAGCAATATTGCTGATACTGAAGAAGATCGCGATACCATTTTGCAGTTGCTGTTTATGGTGGGTGTGGAGCCGCATATCGGGCTGGAAAAACCGACCTTTATTTATCACTTCCCGGCAAGCCAGGCTTCACTGGCGGAGATCAGTTCTGAAGATCACCGCGTGGCTGAGCGCTTTGAGGTGTATTACAAAGGGGTTGAGCTGGCAAACGGCTTCCGTGAACTGACTGATGCCGCAGAGCAGCGTCAGCGCTTTGAGCGGGATAACCGCAAACGGGCAAGTATGGGTCTGCCGGAGCAGCCGATTGATGAAAATCTGCTGGCAGCACTCGAACACGGATTCCCGGAATGTGCCGGTGTGGCGCTGGGGATCGACCGGCTGATTATGCTCGCACTGGGTGCAGAGCGAATCAGTGATGTGATCGCCTTCCCGGTGGATCGCGCCTGATTATCCGGTGAAACCGGTGTGATAAAAAAGCGGATGGCACCATCGGTATCATCCGCTTTTTTGTGTCTTATACTCAGCGGCGGCTGTCTCTCGCCTGTTGCAGCAGTCCCTGACTCTCTTTCATAAAGCGCTGTGCGTGTTCGCCGAACCAGTCACTGACGACGGAAAACTGCGAAATAAACTCTGCTTTATCCCGGCTTTCCAGCAGTGCCATGGCTTCACCGAACTCACGGTGATAATTCTCTATCACATCCAGGTTATCTTCCGAAGCCATAATGATATCGGCATAAAGCTGCGGATCCTGGGCAAACAGACGGCCAATCATCACCAGTTCCAGCCGGTAAATCGGTGATGACAATGACAGCAGTTGCGCGAGATCGACATTTTCTTTTGCCAGATAACGCCCGTAAGCAAAGGTGGTGAAGTGACGCAGCGCCTGAATGTAGCGCATATTGCGATCATGCTCCTGCGCCTTAATGCCCTGTAAATGTGCTCCCCAGACGGTGACCTGTTCCAGGAACCACTGATACCGCTCAGGGAAACGTCCGTCACAAAAGGCCACCACCTGCTTGGCAAAACTGCCGACATCCGGCCCGAACATCGGGTGCAACCCGAGCACCGGCCCGTTGTGCACTGCCAGCATTGCCTGTAACGGCCCCGCTTTGACAGATGCGAGATCCGCCAGGATGCAATCTTCCGGCAGCGGCGGTAATTGTTTAATAACCTGTTCTGTCAGATGGATAGGCACACTGACAATCACCATGCCCGCATCCGACAGCAATTCAGGCGCATCGGCCCAGTCACCACTGTCAAGGACACGCACGGTATAACCGGACAACTCCAGCATCCGCCGGAACAACTGCCCCATTTTGCCGTCACCGCCGACAATCACGATCGGACGTGCCTGCGCATTGAGCTTTTTAAATCCTTTATCATTCTCACGGGAATAGGATTCCCGCATGATACGGCGCAGCACATCCTCTATCAGATCCGGCGGAACCCCGAGGGATTCCGCCTCCTGCCGCCGGGAAGCCAGCATCGCGGCTTCGCGATCCGGCGCATAGACCGGCAGGCCGTGCTGACTTTTCACTTCCCCGACTTCCGCCACTAACTGCAGGCGTTTTGCCAGCAGTGACAGCAGCGATTTATCCACTTCATCAATTTGATCACGTAAATGTGTTAATGCACCGGACATACACCCTGCCTGTTTTTATTATCCTGCCTGCTGTAACTGAACCACACGCTCTGCCAGCGCCGGTGAAATCTGCTGATGCAGCTGACGCAGAACTGCTTCAGTGGTTTCCCAGCTGATGCAGGCGTCCGTCACTGACACACCGTACTGCATGGCACTGCGCGGCTGTTCTGATGACTGATTGCCTTCGTTAATATGGCTTTCCAGCATAATACCGGTAATCGCGGTATTTCCGGCACAAATTTGTTCTGCCACGGCATCCACCACCAGTGGCTGACGACGGAAATCTTTATCCGAGTTGCCGTGACTGCAGTCTACCATCAGTGAAGGGGTGAGACCGGCTTTCTTCATTTGTGCCTCACATTCCGTAATATCTTCCGCACTGTAGTTCGGGCGTTTTCCACCGCGCAGGATCACATGACCGTTCGGGTTACCCTGTGTCTGTAACAGACAGACCTGACCGGACTGGTTGATCCCCATAAAACGGTGTGGCATGGACGCAGCTTTCATGGCATTGATGGCGGTGCTCAGACTGCCGTCAGTGCCGTTTTTAAAACCGACCGGCATGGACAGACCGGATGCCATTTCACGGTGTGTCTGTGATTCGGTGGTACGCGCCCCGATGGCAGACCAGCTGAACAGATCCCCGAGGTACTGCGGGTTATTCGGATCCAGCGCTTCACCAGCCAGCGGCAGGCCGAGCTGAACCAGATCCACCATCAGTTTACGGGCAATGTGCAGACCTTTTTCCATCTCAAAAGAGCCATCCATAAACGGGTCACTGATAAGCCCTTTCCAGCCCACGGTTGTCCGCGGTTTTTCAAAATAGACACGCATCACGATATACAGACTGTCACTCAACTCAGCAGATAATTCTTTCAGACGACGGGCATACTCCAGCGCCGCATCGGTGTCATGAACGGAACACGGACCGCAGACAACCAGTAAACGCGGATCGCGGTGGTGAACAATATCCGCAATCGTCTTACGCGCACCGGCGATGGCATGCTGGTCGTTGCAACTCAATGGGTACTTTTGCTTCAGCTCTTCCGGTGAGATTAAAACAATTTCATCACTGATATGAACGTTATTGAGTGCGTCTTTTTGCATGATCATAGTGTTTTCCTGCTGAGTTTTACAAAAAATGGATTACGTGTTGAGTGTCTGAGAAAACACCATAACATCCTTCGTAAATAATTCAATCCAAAATTGTAAAATATTTAAATTTTCGTACATTTTAAATTACAAAATAAAAATAAGATGTTCTATCCGGTGAAATAAAATCATCTCACCCGTCTCGAAACAATACATAATATATTGATAAAAAAGAAAAAATATCATTATTGAAACGTGATGCATTAAATAACCGATAAAAGCGGGGCAGCTTAAAACACAGACTTGATGTAAATATTTATTTACGACAGGGAGTTGGTGTCATATAAACAATACAGTGAATTGAACGGAAAACAGGCAGGAAAGGAAAATAAAATAGCGCATAAAAAAGGCCAGCACGAGGCTGGCCTTTTATTATCATATCGGATGCTTGCGCATTATTTTGCGTTCAAACGCTCTTTAATACGAGCTGCCTTACCTGAACGCTCACGCAGGTAGTACAGTTTAGCACGACGAACGGCACCACGGCGTTTAACGCTGATGCTGTCAACAACAGGTGAGTGAGTCTGGAATACACGCTCAACACCTTCGCCGTTAGAAATCTTGCGAACAGTGAATGCAGAGTGCAGACCGCGGTTACGGATAGCGATAACCACGCCCTCGAATGCCTGCAGACGTTTTTTAGAACCTTCAACGACCCATACCTTAACTTCCACGGTGTCACCCGGACGGAATGAAGGTACGTCTTGTTTCATCTGCTCTTGTTCAAGTTGTTTAATAATGTTGCTCATAATAAATCTCTTACCCTAGGTAAACTGATATTTCAAAAGATATCCCGCAGGATACCTGGATTAACTTGTTGCTCCGGACTGATATTCCCGTTGGAATTCAGCCAGCAACATCCTTTGCTCGTCAGTCAGAGCTAGGCTTTCCAGAAGTTCAGGTCTTCTGAGCCAGGTGCGACCGAGTGACTGTTTCATACGCCAGCGATCAATTTCCGCATGGTTGCCCGACAGTAAAACCGGCGGAACACACATGCCATCCAACACTTCAGGGCGGGTATAGTGCGGGTGGTCAAGTAAACCGTCAGCAAAGGAATCTTCTTTTGCTGATGCCTGATGTCCGAGGACACCCGGGACAAAACGCGATACCGCATCAATCAGTACCATCGCCGGTAATTCACCACCACTGAGCACGTAATCCCCGACTGACCATTCTTCATCAATTTCAGTCTGGATAACGCGTTCATCTACGCCCTCATACCGACCGCACACCAGAATTAACTTCTCGTTGGCGGCCAGCTCACAAACTCCCTGTTGATCGAGTTTGCGGCCCTGCGGCGAAAGATAAATCACTTTCGCATTGTCACCTGCGGCAGCTTTTGCTGCATGGATAGCTTTGCGCAGAGGCTCCACCATCATCAGCATGCCGGGACCGCCCCCGTAGGGCCGATCGTCCACAGTGTGGTGCCGGTCATACGTGAAATCACGCGGGTTCCAGCAATCTACACTGATCAGGCCGTTTTTTACTGCCCGTCCGGTTACACCATGCCCGGTTATTGAGAGGAACATTTCAGGAAACAGGCTGATAACCCCAATCCACATTTTCGTGTCCCACTTAATGACAAAACCATCACCGGAGGTTTAAAAACCGGGATCCCACTCAACTTCAATCAGTTTTTCAGTGAGATCAACTTTCCTGATAACCTGCCCGTCAAGATACGGCACTAACCGCTCTTTCATGCCGAAGGCATCTTTCAGATTTGCTTTAATCACCAGAACATCATTCGACCCGGTTTCCATTAAATCGGTTACGGTGCCGAGATCATATCCGCCGGTGGTCACTACACGGCAGCCCATCAGGTCTTTCCAGTAGTAATCATCGCCGTCTAATTCCGGTAACTGCGAACTGTCCACCACGATTTCCGCATTGGTCAGTGCGTTTGCCGCATCTCTGTCGTCAACCCCATTGAGTTTGACGATCATATCCTGATTGTGGGATTTCCAGTCTTCCGGTTCGATGTGTTGCCACACCCCGTTACGCTGAATAAACCACGGCTGATAATCAAAAATACTTTCAGTATTTTCGGTGGAAGAAAACACTCTGAGCCACCCTTTAATACCGTAAGATGACCCCAGTTTGCCGAGTACAATCGGATCAGAAGGGGCTTGCGGATTAGTGTGCTTGCTCATTGTTGCCACCGTGACAGATTAAGCTGCTTTTTTTGCGTCTTTGATCAGTACAGCAACACGATCAGAGACAGTTGCACCCAGACCAACCCAGTGTTCAACACGGTCCAGATCTAAGCGCAGAGTTTCAGCCTTACCGGCAGCGATAGGGTTGAAGAAACCAATACGTTCGATGAAACGACCGTCACGTGCATTACGACTGTCGGTTACGACGATTTGGTAGAACGGACGCTTTTTTGCGCCGCCACGAGCTAAACGAATTGTTACCATAACATCCTCATTGAATTGACAAACAACCAGACCCCATCGAGGAATGGCGTCCGGTTGTCATAGAAAAAGCCCGAAAAGTTTACTCACTTTGGCGAAAAAATCAATCCAAAGTGATTATTCTTTGTGACTTTCTTTGTTTTACCGCCCCATCATACCCGGCGGCATCATACCTTTCATGCCCCGCATCATCTTCGCGAGGCCCCCTTTCTTCATCTTTTTCATCATGCGCTGCATATCATCGAACTGCTTGAGCAGCCGGTTGACATCCTGCACCTGGGTTCCGGAACCTGCTGCGATACGACGTTTGCGGGACCCTTTGATAATGTCCGGTTTGACGCGCTCTTTTTTGGTCATGGAATTGATCATCGCTTCCATTTTGGTCAGCACGCTGTCATCCATCTGTGATTTCACCGCGTCCGGTACCTGAGACATGCCCGGCAGTTTGGTCAGCATCCCGGCCATACCGCCCATATTGCGCATCTGCTTAAGCTGTTCCAGGAAATCGTTGAGATCAAACCCGTCACCTTTTTTCAGCTTGGAGGCCAGTTTCTCAGCCTGGTCGCGGTCAACTTTGCTCTCAATCTCTTCAATCAGTGACAGCACATCGCCCATGCCCAGAATTCGGGAGGCAACGCGATCCGGATGGAACGGCTCCAGTGCATCGGTTTTTTCCCCGACACCCAGGAATTTAATCGGTTTACCGGTAATATGGCGGATAGAGAGCGCCGCACCGCCGCGTGCATCACCATCGACTTTGGTCAGCACCACACCGGTCAGCGGCAGGGCTTCGTTGAAGGCTTTGGCGGTGTTTGCCGCATCCTGACCAGTCATAGCATCCACGACGAACAGGGTTTCGACCGGGTTAATGGCTGCATGCAGGTCTTTGATTTCGCCCATCATGCCTTCATCGACATGCAGACGACCGGCGGTATCCACCAGCAGGACATCAAAGAATTGCAGCTGCGCATGTTTCAGCGCTTTTTTAACGATATCAATTGGTTTTTCTGACACATCAGACGGGAAAAATTCGATTCCCACTGTCTCTGCCAGTGTCTGTAACTGTTTAATCGCCGCCGGACGATACACGTCCGCAGAGACCACCAGCACTTTTTTCTTCTGTTTTTCTTTCAGCAGTTTACCGAGTTTCGCCACACTGGTGGTTTTACCCGCACCCTGCAGACCAGCCATCAGTACCACAGCCGGCGGCTGGGCGGAGAGATCCAGGGCGTTGTTTTCCTCACCCATCGCCGCAACCAGCTCGCCCTGAACGATTTTGACGAACTCCTGCCCCGGCGTCAGGCTTTTATTCACCTCATGACCAACGGCACGCTCTTTGACGCGGTTGATGAAATCCCGTACCACCGGCAGGGCAACATCGGCTTCCAGAAGCGCCATACGCACTTCGCGCAGCGTTTCTTTAATATTGTCTTCCGTCAGTCGTCCGCGACCACTGATATTGCGCAAGGTGCGCGAAAGTCTGTCAGTTAAATTATCAAACATGTCATCGACTCTGCCAAAACTGAGCTAAAAATAGAAAAGATACCCGGGATTATAACACGCGCCGCAGCAAATCAGCGAACCGATTTACGTAAAGTATCGTGTAATCATTGGAGTGATCTGCGGGCTGCGGTATACTGACGTATGAATTTTGTTTCATCTTACTGACTGAATAATCACAAAACCATGCCTGAAATCTCTGTTGTTGCAATTAGCGCGTATCTGTTAAGCCTGGTTCTCCTGATGCCGGGCGTGCTCCGCTATCAGCGCGGCTACCGGAAACTGGCACTTATCTTTGCCGTTATCGCGCTGGTGTGTCACGGTGTGGCGGTTAAATCACAGATTTTTCAGGACGTTGGTCAGAACCTGACACTGCTGAATCTCGGCTCGGTGGTCAGCCTGCTGGTCTCCGTCATTATGACGATTGTCGCGTTTCAGGGCCGGGCATGGTTCCTTATCCCGATTGTTTACAGCTTCTCGATGGTCAACCTGATTCTTGCCACCCTGATGCCGGGCGAGTTTATCACCCACTTACAGGCCAGTGTGCCGCTGTTTGTGCATATCGGGCTGGCGCTGCTCAGCTTCGCCACACTGATTATTGCTGCACTGTATGCCATGCAGCTCGGCTGGATGGATCATCAGCTGAAAAACAAACGTCTTAAGTTTACGCCGGATATGCCGCCGTTAATGGTTATCGAGCGTAAAATGTTTCATATCACCCAGGTCGGCGTGATTCTGCTGACACTGACACTCGCCACCGGCATTGTGTTCATGGATAACATCTTTGATAAAGATAATATTCATAAATCATTGCTGTCGATGGTTGCCTGGTGTGTCTATATCGTGCTGCTGTGGGGGCACTATCATGAAGGCTGGCGCGGTAAACGGGTTATCTGGTTTAACTTCGCCGGTGCCTTTATTCTTACACTGGCATTTTTCGGGCACCGTCTGTTTCAGGAACTGATGCTGTATGCATAACAGCCTGTCTCTGTAACGCCTTTTTCCGCTCATCACAAAAGAAAGGAACACCGCTGTGGAGCACGTTTCAACAAGCACGCTGATTATCATTCTTATTTTATTGGTGATAATTTCAGCGTACTTTTCCGCATCCGAAACCGGGATGATGACCATCAACCGCTACCGGCTGGGCCATCAGGCCAAGCAGGGCAACCGGGCGGCGCACCGTGTCGAGCAGCTGCTGGAGAAACCGGAACGCCTGCTGAGTCTCATTCTTATCGGTAATAACCTGGTGAACATTGTCGCCTCCGCACTGGGGACGATTGTCGGTATGCGGTTGTACGGTAACGCCGGTGTGGCTATCGCCACCGGGGTGCTGACCTTTGTCATCCTCGTCTTTGCCGAAGTGATGCCGAAAACCATTGCGGCACTCTATCCGCAGCAGGTTGCCTTTCCGAGCAGTTTTCTGCTGCGTCCGCTGGCCAAAATCTGTCTGCCGCTGGTCTGGGCATTTAACGCGATAACTCTGATTCTGATGCGCTGCATCGGTATCCGCGGCACCGTGATCCGCAGTGATGCAGTATCAAAAGAAGAACTGAAAACCATCGTTAATGAGTCCAAAGGCAAGCTGTCCCGCCGCAACCAGGACATGCTGATCTCCATCCTCGATCTGGATAAAGTCAGTGTGGATGAAATTATGGTGCCGCGTACTGAAATCATCGGCATTGATATCAATGATGAGTGGAAATCTATTCTGCGCCAGCTTACGCACTCGCCGCACGGCCGGATAGTGCTCTACCGCGACTCACTGGATGATGCCATCGGCATGCTGCGTGTCCGTGAAGCTTACCGGCTGATGATTGAGAAGCAGGAATTCACCAAGCAAATGCTTATTAAGGCCGCCGATAAAGTCTACTTTGTGCCGGACAGCACACCGCTGAACTTACAGCTGGTCAATTTTCAGCGCAATAATGAAAAAGTCGGACTGGTTGTTGATGAGTACGGTGACATCCAGGGGCTTATCTCGGTAGAAGATATTCTGGAAGAGATTGTCGGTGATTTTACCACCTCAATGTCACCGTCGCTGGCTGAGGAAGTGACCCGTCAGCCTGACGGCACGCTGCTGATTGAAGGCTCTGCCAATATCCGCGAAATCAATAAAGCCCTGAACCTCTCCCTGCCGGAAGAAGGCGCCCGCACCATTAACGGCCTTCTGCTGGAAGAGCTTGGTGATATCCCGACACTCAATACCCTTGTCGCCATCGGGCACTATCAGTTTGAAGTGGTTGCCATCGGTGAGAATGTGATTAAAACGGTAAAACTGTCGCCGCTGAAACCGACCGGTGCCGATATCGCTGCTGATATCTGAGAAAGATAAAAGACATAAAAAAACCTGCGGCAGCGATGCGCGCAGGTTTTTTTGTATCCGGGGCTGAAAAATTACGGATGCAGTTTTTCCAGCTCATCATCAGATAACAGCAGTTCATCATTTTTGTTGACGCGGATATCGCGCTCAATGATGTTTTTTGCAATCTGATGTGCTTCTTCCAGTGAATGCATTTTATACGTACCGCACTGATACAGGTTCAGTTCCGGGATCTTCGCCTGATCTTTGACCGTCAGGATATCCGCCATAGCGTCTTTCCAGGCCTGTGCTACACGGGTTTCTGACGGCGCACCAATCAGGCTCATATAGAACCCGGTGCGGCAGCCCATCGGCGAGATATCAATGATTTCAACACCATTGCCGTTTAAATGGTTACGCATAAAACCGGCGAACAGATGTTCCAGTGTATGCGTCCCTCTTTCCGGTAAAATCTCTTCATTAGGAACACAAAAACGCAGATCGAAAACAGTGATGGTATCACCACCCGGGGTAGTCATGGTTTTCGCTACGCGTACCGCAGGTGCCGCCATGCGTGTGTGGTCAACTAAAAAACTATCCAGCAAAGGCATAATTCCCGCTCCTCTTTTTTTATAAAAAATGCCGAACGAATGAAACTTTTTCTGAATACGCTGGTCTGATGTAGTGAAAGACGCGCAAATTGTTATCATCCCTATTCTCTGAGAGATTTTTTTTGGCCACATTGATTGTGGCCATTTTCTTATCTGTCAGAAATCAGCGACCGCCATGCAGCGCCAGATACTCATCAAAACTTATCGTATCACTCTCTTCCATCGCTTTTTGTTTATCGACAGAAGCCTGCCATTGTTCAGCAAAGTCTGCTTCACTGATCACGTCATACGGCTCGTGAGTCAGTTCTTCATGATACCGATCCGCCAGGGCCAGCCCGTAACTTCCGATACCTGCTTCTTTTATCAGTGCCAGCATCCGCCCCGAGAACGTCAGTTCCGGATCATCAAACTGCATTTTCAGTGCTTCGCACACTTCGCGATACTGTGTGCCTGAGCAGGTATCTAACACATCGGCAACACGCAGGAGATCATTAAACAGTGCGTGACCCACTTTTTGCAAGGGTTGTTTTTCTCGGCCGCAGCCGATACCGATTTCCTGTCCCGGTTTACGCCCTTCCAGAATCACCCGGTTCCAGTTATGACGGGCACACGCCAGCTCATCCGCGCTCATTTCCGGCGCATCGGCCAGCACACACCAGATAAGGAACAGGTCGAGGAAACGGATTTGTGTTTCATCGACGCCGGTGGCAGAGAACGGGTTGATATCCAGGGCGCGGACTTCGATATACTCCACTCCGCCGCGCTGTAAGGCATCTGACGGCGACTCGTCGCCTTTCTGCACACGCTTCGGCCGGATAGGCGCATAGAACTCGTTTTCAATCTGCAGGACGTTAGTATTAATCTGAAGGTGTTTTCCGTCTTTGGTTAATCCCAGTGCTGCAAATTCTTCAGACGGGATCTGAATGGCATTCTTCAGCCCGGCGACATAGGTGTCCAGATGGTTGAAGGTGATGTTCAGATCACTTTGTGACTTGTTGGTATAGCCGAGGTCGCTTAAACGCAGTGACGTGGCATACGGCAGGTATAATGCCCCTGTCGGCAGCGTTTCAAACGGCAGATTGGTTTTACGGCCGCGCAGGAATGAGCCGCAAATCGCCGGCGATGCACCGAACAGATACGGGATAACCCAGCCGAAGCGGTAATAGTTGCGGATCAGGCGGAAATAGCCGTCGGAGATTTTATCCTTACCGCTTTCCGCATCACTGATACCGCTCCACGCCTGCCAGAATTCCATCGGCAGAGAGAAGTTGTAGTGGACACCGGAAATGGTCTGCATCAGCGCGCCATAGCGGTTTTTAAGCCCTTCACGGTACAGCGTCTTAAAACGACCGGCATTGGATGTACCGAACTGCGCCAGTTCGATATGCTCTTCAGAATCAATGAAGCATGGCATACTCAGCGGCCACATCCGTTCATTGTTCAGATGACGCGCAGTGTAGCGGTGCACATCACGCAGAAATTTCACGGTGTAATCAATACGTGAGTCCACCGGGGTTATAAACTCCAGCAGTGACTCGGCAAAGTCCGTGGTGATCCACTTATGGGTTAATGATTTTCCCAGCCCTTCCGGGTGACCGGTACGTGCCAGGGCACCATCCGGCGTGATACGCAGTGTTTCGCGCTCAATGCCGCGGTTGATGCCTTTTAAAATCCGGGGGTGCGCCTCTAACCATGAGAGCGCTTTGGATACATCCGGGATCAAATCGACCTCCCGTCCTGATAATGGATAGTATTCATAAGGGGGATACTTTATCGCAAAGCCGGGCTATTGTCGCTGTGATTCAACCCTGCCCCACACAAACGGAACAGCAGAAACCACTGCTGTGACAATGCATTATCCCTCTTACATGTCATTGTTATACGATCAGTTTCAGAAGCATCTGTACTTCAGATAATGAGTATGACGTAAAAACGGATTCGATTCAGTGACGGGAAAAACGGAAAAAGAAAAACCCCGCTCAAAGAGCGGGGTTTTTATATGGTGCACCCGAGAGGATTCGAACCTCTGACCGCCCGGTTCGTAGCCGGGTACTCTATCCAGCTGAGCTACGGGTGCTGAATATGGGATAAGAGAGGAAGATGGTGCACCCGAGAGGATTCGAACCTCTGACCGCCCGGTTCGTAGCCGGGT
>OCAE01000801.1_pt1 | contig 17154 bp, 16 predicted proteins | sample 1495581 | NCBI WGS metagenome assembly OCAE01 (sample SAMEA2580278, study PRJEB22360) | human gut metagenome | biome: human gut; feature: human-associated habitat; material: faeces | place: Denmark | collected 2008/2010 | reverse complement strand
CCGCTGTCAGCCGGCATTTGCCCACCTCACGGAGCTGGCGTGCCAGATCGGCAGCCTGCGTCTTTAAGCGTTTTTCCTTTAAATTATGGATCGGCGCCTCTAACTTGAGCTTTGCCAGGCGCTCCTTCTGTCTCGGTGTAATGCTGCCATCCTTCAGCTTTCCGTTCAGGTAGCTGATGTCCTTAGCCGTCTCCGCCTGTTTCCTGGAGACAGCCACCAGATCGACGCTGATCTTCTCCACTTCCTCCATCAGCTGCGGAGTTACGCCCAGCGTTACTATCGTGGATACATGGCTGGAAGCGCCCACAGTCTTCACATTCATGCAGTTATGAACCGCACAGCTTCCGGCTATAAATGCCCCCCGCTTTCCAATCAAAGTCAGATCATGGCCGCAGGATACTTCCGAGCTGATGATATACTCAGCCTGAATATTATGCTGCGCATAAATGGTACAATCCTCCAGGAACTTAGCAGTAATGTCCGCTCCGGCTTCCAGAACGCCGCTCTTCATTCCCCGCATCCCCTTATGGAGTAAGATACTTCCGCCCGCCTGCAGAACCGCGCCTTCCACGATTCCCATGACCGTGATGTCACCCTTAGCCTTAACGGTATATCCTTCAAAGACGTCACCGTGAATGGTGACACTCCCTGTAAAATCAATATTTCCTATGGAATTATCCACATTTCCCGACACAACGAAGACGTTTTCCACCTGAAACCTGCCGTTGCGAAAGGTTAAGTTGCCTTCACAGGCGGTCAGGAGCTTATCGCGCTCCGGGGAGTAGACAACATTTTTTCCCTGTGGAATCGGGGGCATGGTACCGTTCTTCCCCCTGACCGGCTGTCCGAAGACATCCATTCCATCCTGCGGTTCGGTGGGCATGGTCAGTTCGCAGACCAGTTCTCCCTTCTGCACATTATGGATCAGGTTCATGCTCTTAAAATCGATGCCGCCGTTTCCTTTTGAGGCATACTTTATTTTCGCTTCACGGGGAAAATAGTCTTTAATGCGGCCGTCATTTCCATCGATTGCCGGGGTTCCCCTGGCTATGAGAAACATCTGGCGGTACAATTTCTCCGCCGCTATGGTGTTTACCTTTTCTACGTCGATTCCGTGTATGATTCGGTGTGCTTCCAGCTCCTGTTCGATCTGTTCCCGGGTAATATCGCTGCCGCCGCCTGAAGGTTCTATAAGCATCAGAGCCCCCGCCATACGGTCGTCTGACACCGTCAGCTCGACGCCGGCGTCGCGATATTCTTCCTCGCCGGAGGCTTTCCGGCTCTCAGCCGTACTCTCATTTTCCAGACTACTGCGGCTCATTCTGCTGCCCTGGCTGCCAGAGCTTCCATAGTCCGAACCGATGTAATCCGAACCGCCAGAATCCTTTACGCCCAAACCATCTGCTTCCGCCTCTGTGCCTGCCGTATACTCCGTCTCCTCAGAGCCGTTTTCGCCTGTCAGTTCTCTTTCCAGCCGTTCTCTGCGCGTTCGTTCGGCGTCATTCCAGTCTTCGACTGTCTCTATGCGCTGATCTCTGCCCTCCGTCATTTTACTGTCTTCGGTCTGGGGCCGGACTTCGCTCTCTTCCTGTTCATCTTCCCCTCCATTGTCGAGGAATTTCGAAAACATGCTAAAAATCAGGCTCTTATCGCTCATGGGATTCCCCCTTTTTATGTAGATACTTCAAGTTTCGATTAGCGAAGATTGTTGATCATTTCCTCCATCTGATCCGCCGCGCTGACAATCCGGCTGTTTAACTGGAATGCCCTCTGGGCCTGGAGCAGATTAATCATTTCCGTGGGGACATACGTACTGGAAAGCTCCAGTGTACCGCTTAACAGACGGCTTCCCGCCTCATTCTCGTCCATGTCATCTATCGGGACCCATTCTCCCGAAACGGCGCCTGTCCCGTATAAGTTCTTTCCCACTGGAATCAGTCCATCCGGATTCTCACACGTATATAAGCCGATCACCTCGCTGAGCCCGCTCAAATCCAGCTCATTGGTGGACTGCTTCTTTCCGTTGCTGCCCTCCACCGTCTTGTATTCCAGCTCGATACGGTCTCCATCACGGCTGAGCACGTAATGGCCGTCCCGTGTCGTGAGATAATTTCCTTCATCTGTGGCCGATATCTGAAACGACCCGTCTCTTGTATAATATGGCTCCTCCGCGTCTTCATCCTCGGATTCCACCGCGAAATACGCTTTTCCGAGAATGGCAAAATCCAGATCCCGCTCCGTTTTCTCGAAGATTCCCTGCTCAAACACGGTCTCCGCGCCGTTGGTTTTCACGCCGTGGCCCACCTTCTGGTCTGCGTTTCTCGTATCCATCTGCGTATAGAGCAGGTCGTCAAAGGAGCTTCGCAGCACCTTGTAGCCCGGGGTGCTGACATTTGCCATGTTATTGGCAGTCACATCAAGCTCCGACTGAAACGCGTTCATGGCCGAAATCGCTGTATAGTATGATATATTCATCCGTTATTTCCTCCTACAGCTTCCCGATCTCTGAAGCTGATTTCTGGTTCATCTGATCCACGATCGTCAGAGCCCTGCTGCACGACTGGAATGCACGCTGAACCTCCATGGCCCGCGTCATCTCGGAATTTAAATTCACGCCCGATTCTTCCAGCTTCCCCTGATAGACCTCCGGATACACCTGTGTCAGAACCACACCGTTTTCGGCGCCGTACGTACCGTTGTCGTAAAATGCCAGGTTATCGTAATTATCCGGGACCATGATCTGGATCTGCTCCAGCTCACCGTCCTCGTTATCGTAGATGATTCCATTTTCACCCACGCGGAAACCGCCCTCTTCCACCTGAATCGGACCGCCGTCTCCCATGACACGGCCGACTCCTTTTAGAACGAGATAACCGTCCTCATCCTGGGTAAAGTGGCCGTTGCGTGTCAGATACTGCCGGTCTTCGCCCTGAATAACGAAGAGACCGTCGCCGCTGATCGCCATGTCAAAATTCTTACCGGTATCCACCAGAGCGCCCTGTCTGTGAGTCGTCATCTCGCGCTCCGCCACGGATATGGTGGAACCGCCGCCGATACCTGTGGTCTGTCCGTTCATCTGACGCACCAGCTGCTCGTCAAAGGTGGTCTTTACCAGACGTTTGCTCTGGTATCCGCTGGTCTTCACATTTGCAATATTGTTGGCCGAAATGTTAAGCGCCCTCTGGTTCATCAGCACGCCTGAGGCGGCTGTATAAAATCCTGAAAACATATGGTTTCCTATCCTCTCACATATTCTTCCAGACTGTTCTTTAGTTTTTTTATTGCCTTCGTGTGAATCTGGCACACCCGGGACTGGCCGATGCCCATGACCTCGGCAATCTCCGAATATTTCAGTTCCTCATAGTAGTACAGCGACACGACGAGCCGTTCCTTATCGCCCAGCGCCTCTACCGCCTCCGCCAGCGTTCTCTGAAGCTCTTTATAAAACAGGCTTTCCTCCGGCTTCGTATCGACGTCTGTCGCTTCCAGTTCCCCTTTTGCAATTACGCCTGTCATGTCCTGCAGCACCGCTTCAAAAGAAAGAATCGCTGCGTGGTTCATGTACTTTAAGTGGTTCTCCACCTTTTCCACCGGAATATCCAGAAAACCCGCGACTTCATCCGCGTCCGGTTCCCGCATCTTCTCATGGGACAGCATGGAATACGCCTCATCCACCTTTTTCTGGAAACTGCGGGCCCTGTGAGGCACCCAGTCCTGGCTCCTGATATAGTCGATCATGGCCCCCCGCACGCGGATAAATGCGTACGTTTCAAACTGGGCTCCTTTTGACGCATCATACCGGTCGAGACACTCCATCAGCGCCAGCACTCCCTGGTCAATCAAATCCTCTTCCTCCGTGGAACTGCCTGACATCCCGCGAAGCTGTGCCGCCGCGGAACGGACGATGGGGAGGAAGTGGACGATAAGCTTATTCCGCAGCTCCTGGCTTCCGTTCTTTAAGTATAGCGAAAGCACCGCCTTCCCTTCTTCTCTGCTCATCTGTTCCATCTGCATAAACCGTTACCTCTGGCCCAGGGCGATATTCCCCAAAGCCTGTATCTGTATGTTATTATCAATCTCGCTGAACGACACCACCGTCACATTGGGATAAAACTGGTCGATCAGTTTCTTAAAATAAATCCGCACAACCGGAGACGTAAGCACGATCGGCACATTGACCAGATCCTTGATCTTATTGATCTCTCCGGTGGCCGACGCCACGATATTCTGAATAGCTGATGGCTCCAACGCCAGATAAGACCCCGTGTCCACCTTCTTTACGGATGACATGATCATGTTCTCGATCTTGTCGTCCAGGCTTAAGACCTTCATCTGCCCCGCTTCGGAGAAACGATGGGAAATGGTCCTCTTCAGAGCCTGACGCACATATTCCGTCAGCATATCCGTATCCTTTATCTGGGTTCCATAGTCTCCCAGCGTCTCCACGATCGTCTCCATGTCGCGGATCGGTATTCCTTCGCGCAGCAGATTGGAAAGCACCTTCTGAAGCTCTCCCACCGTAATCACAGCAGGAATCGTGTCCTCGATAATGCTGGCGTTTGTTTTTTTCAGTGTTTCCAGCAGATTGTTGACTTCCTGGCGGTTTAAAAGCTCATGTAAATGCTCCTTCACCACCTCGGATAAATGGGTGATAACCACCGAAGTGGGATCAATCAGCGTATAGCCCGCCAGTTCCGCCTGAATCTTCTTATCTTCGCTGATCCATTTGGCCGGAATGTGAAATGCGGGGTCAATAGTGTCGATGCCCGGAATGTCATCCGCATCCCCTCCCGGCGGCAGCGCCAGATAGTGATCCATCAGGATATCCCCTCTGGCCACCTCCTCGCCCTTCAGCAGGATGCTGTACTGGTTGGGATTGAGCTGCCCGCTGTCCTTAATCCGGACCGACGGGATTACGAAGCCCATATCCAGAGCCATCTGCTTACGGAACATGACGACACGGTCAATGAAGTTGCCGCCGTTGCTCTCATCCGCCAGCGGTATCAGGCTGTACCCGAATTCCATTTCAATCTGTTCCACGGTCAGAAGACCGTATACATTTTCAATATTCTTATAAAAGGAAGCTTCACTGGTAACTTCCGCTTCCACATATCCTTCCGCCGCTTCTGCCACGATGGTCTTCTGCCGTTTCAAAAGCACGTATCCGCCTCCGATCATCATTGCTGATATCATGAGAATCTGGGGCACCGGGAATCCCGGAATCAGGCACAGGCAGGCTGCCGCGCCGCCGGCCGTCATAAGCACCTTGGGCTGCGCCAGAAACTGGCTCGTCAAGTCCTCGCTTAAGCTGTTCTCCGATGCGGATCGCGTCACCACCATACCGGTTGCCACAGAGATCAGAAGCGCCGGGATCTGAGATACCAGGCCGTCTCCGATTGTTGACGTGGTGTAAATCTGCATGATCTCGGAGATACTCCCCTGGCCGTTCATCATACCGACGACAATACCGCCCACGAAGTTAATCAGTGTGATGATGATGGATATGATCGCATCACCTTTTACGAATTTGGTAGCACCATCCATGGAACCGAAGAAATCGGCTTCCCTCTGAATTTTCGAGCGCCGCTCCCTGGCCTGCTGTTCATCAATCAGACCGCTGTTTAGATCGGCATCGATGGCCATCTGCTTGCCCGGCATGGCGTCCAGCGTGAATCTGGCCGCAACCTCAGCCACACGTTCCGAACCCTTGGTGATAACGATAAACTGTACCAGCACGATGATCAGGAATATGATAAAACCGATGACCGCATTCCCCCGGATTACGAACTGTCCGAAGGTTTTAACCACCTGTCCCGCATAGCCGTTATCAAACAGGATCTTTCTCGTCGAAGAGATGTTGAGCCCCAGCCGGAACAGCGTTGTGATCAGCAAAAGGGACGGGAACACGGAGAACTCCAGCGTTTCCCGGATATACATCGTCATGACAAGGATCAGCAGCGACAACGTGATATTCAGTATAAATAAAAAATCCAGTATGGGCGTCGGCAGGGGGATCAGAATCAGGAAAATGATTCCAATGATTCCCGCTGTCACAAGGATATTAAACCGTTTCAAATTTATTCACCATTTCCAATAATACTTCTTGTATTTACAATTTCACTGATACGGACCCCGAAATTATCGTCGATCACGACGACCTCCCCGCGGGCGATCAGCTGTCCATTTACAATGATATCCACCGGGGCATCCGCCTGCTTGTCAAGCTCCACCACCGTGCCGTTGTTAAAGTTCAGCACGTCCTTCAGTCTTCTTCTGGTCTTTCCGATCTCAACGGAGACGTTTAAGGGGACATCCATGATGAGGCCAAGATTGCCGTTTATCGGCGGAGAAGCCTGGAAGACGGTCCGCCCGCCGTCCACCGCCGTAGAATTCACCGTGCGGCTCTCAGCCACGGATTGTAAGTGCTCTCTCCCGGCTGATGCTGGAACAGCGCCCGGCTGTACCGGCTTCACGAGAAGACTTTCCTCCATGGCTTTCGCCTCGGCCTCCGCCTTCTTATCCGCTTCCCTCCTGGCCTCTATCTCCTGATACATACAGTCTGCCGCCGTGGTGGATATGCATTCCATAAACTCAGATTCCACCATGTCCTTGATCTTCACACGGTAATGAATCACGATCGTCTTTGATTCGGGAGCTTCGCCGATGGCCGGGGACAGGTTCTGCCTGCCGTCCGATAAAATCAGCTGGCAGTCCGATGACTCCATGGTATTGCCCAGGTATTCAGCCATGACCTCCACGGACGCGTGAACCATCTGGTTCATCAGCTCCGTGGCCGCGCTCATGGCGACCTCGTCGAACTCGAAATCCGGGTCGGGCAGATCATCGATTCCCATCAGCTCATTTAGGAACGCCTGCATATCCCGCTGGCGCAGGATAATGACCATATTGCCGGCAGCCCCGGAGGTCAGACAGCTCTTCACGAAAATGGCCGGTTCCAGAATCCCGTATTCCACTTCCTTCACCGTTATCTCCGTAATCTCCGGGCCGCTGATCTCTATATCCGCCTTCAGAATCGATGACAGGGACTCCCCCGCCGCCTTCGCGTGCAGATTAATCAGTTCATCAAACACCTGCTGGTCCGTCATATTTATGATCCCCTGGTTTTCTACTTCCTTCGCCATCGCCATAAGCTCCTTTTATTCCTCATTCTTTCTGTTCTTCCGTCTGCTCTTTTTCTTCTGCTTTCCCTCTTCCTTCGCAGGATCCTTTTCCTCGTCCGTCTTCTTGCGGCTGGCCGGAAGCAGTTTATAAAGTTTTTCTTCTATGAATTTCGGATTTTCCCCTTCCTGGATTGCCAGAACGCCTTCCAGGACCAGTTGTTTACATAAAAACTCTTCATCATGTCTCGCCTTCAGCTTGCTCGCCACCGGCAGACACACAATATTGGCAAGAAGAGAGCCATAAAGGGTGGTGATCAGTGCAGTCGCCATGCCCTTTGCCAGGGCGTTGACGTCCTGCATGTTGCCCAGCATCAGGATTAAGCCGACCAGCGTACCGATCATACCGAACGCCGGCGCAAAGCTGGCCGCTTTCTCATAAAATCCCCGGTCCAGCGCATGGCGCTCATCTAACTGATCCAGCTCCGTCTCCATGACCTGGCGGACCTTTTCCGAATCCACGGAGTCCACCACCAGTAAGAGGCTGTTGTGCATAAATGGCTCGTCAATCTCATTTAATTTGTCCTCCAGGGAGAGGAGTCCCTTCATTCGGGCCTCTGTCGCCAGCTCCACGATCTGTTCAATGGACTGCTCCGGATCGAACTTATACGGTTTTATAATGATCTTTAAATGTTTCCCTATCTTTTTAAACGCCCCAGAGGGGAAGGACAGCATCATAACTCCGATGGTGCCTCCTAAGGTAATGGCCATACTTGGAATATCGATAAACGCCCTTAAATTGTGTAAGACCAGTTTCATGGCCTCCTGATCAAAGGTCATACCGAATAGTACCAGCACTACCGCCAAAATAAAACCCAGAATTGACATGATATCCATATCTGCTACATCCTTTTCTAAACTTTTCTTGTTGTATTTCCGCCGCGGCTATCCTTTTATCTGTTCAATCAGATCGCTGAACGTCTTTCTCCGGAATGCCGCTACCCGTTCGACTACCTCTTCCTTTGATTCCCGCACAATCAAGTGTTTGCCGTTAGTCAGAAGAATCGTGGTATCGGGGTTTTCCATAATCATCTCGATTAAATCACAGTTGAGGATGAACTCCTCTCCATTTAACTTACTTAAGGGAATCACCGATACCACCTCCTGTTATCGTTTCAGATTTACAAGTTCCTCCAGAATCGAGTCCGACACCGTAATGATACGCGAGTTGGCCTGGAAACCTCTCTGTGTTACGATCATATCGGAAAACTCTGTGGAGATGTCCACGTTGGACATCTCCAGTGAAGACGTCTTTAATGCTCCTGTCCCGTCCTCACCAGCCTGGCAGGCCTTGGCCTCGCCGGAGTTGGAGGTTGCCCGGAAATAAGAGTTGCCGTTCTCTTCCAGGCCGTACGGATTTTCAAAGGTAACGAGATCGATACGTCCGATCTGAATTTTTCCCTTGTCCGGATGGGTCGCTTCGATGATGCCGTTTCCAAGAATGGCGATCGATGCGCCGGAGAGGGAGATCGCGCCGCCTTCCGTACCGTTTTCCAGCGTAAAGGTACCGCTTCCGAGGCCTACATCGTTGGACTGTGTCGCCGCCGTGATGGTACCCGCGTTGTCCTTGGGTATGAAAGAAGCGTATGTTTTATCCGCCTCATCCGCATTTAAAAATGCGGTATTAATGCCTGAATAGCCCTTGTGGTCGATTGTCAGGGTGGCGCCGCCCTCTTCCGTAAGCACCAAATCTCCGGCAGCGTCACCTTCGCTGATATCACCGGAGTACGTCTTGCCGCCGCTTACTGCGGTCACATGCCATTTTGCCTTGTTGCCTGCGCTGGCAGGAATCTTTACCGCGCTGTATTCGATGTTGTCGCCAGGGTTGATTCCCGAAGTACCATAGTCCTTGAGACTCATGCTCTTATTGAAGAATCCGGTTCCCGCTGCCGCAGGCATCGTCACATTGTGAAAGGACTGAGCCGTGTTTCCTGAACCGCCGTTAAAAGAAGATGTAATTGCGGTGTAACCCGGATGGCTCATCTCGATGTACTGTCCCGTACCGGATTCCTTCAGCCACATCTTGCCTGCGGTTGTGGTGTTCTCATTTATTTCTCCGACAAACTCCCGTCCGCCGACCGTCGCCGTCACCACCCAGGCCATCTTACCGCCTGTGCCCGGCTTCAATTCTGATTTAAAGTCCACCGGTCCCGCTGCGTCAAAGGCCGGGCTCGTGCTCATGCCGGAAAACTTTAGTCCGCCGAAGATACCATCCGCCGCATCCGTGGAGGTGGCAAATTCGAAGGTTCCTTCATTGATTCCAAAATGGTCGCCCAGCAGCTCCGCGCCGGTCAGCGGCTTCTGGAACACATTCTCCGCCGGTGTCGCGGTGATGGTAAAGTTTCCGCCCGGATGGGCCTTTCCGCCGCATCCACGGGTGATGGCGCTGTTCATCTTGCTGTTAAAGTCTGAAAGACTTGTAAATATGGCATTTTTATTCACATGCACGGTAATGCTGGAATCGTTGATATCGGAAGAATTTACGACGATATCGGAACCGGAAGGCAGATTATCCTCCGCCTTGAAGGTAATGGATACGTTAGCGTCCGTCGTCGCCTTCTCCGAAGTGATCGTAAACTGGGTTCCGTTGATATTCAGCGTCTTGGATGCCAGTCCGCTGGACTTGGTCGGAATGTTCAAATGGATCTTGTCGGAGGATGGCGCCTTTCCCAGCGGATCACCGGACACACCGAGAACCGTGTAACCGTTGGAGTCCACCAGGTTGCCGCTGTTGGAATCCAGCATTAAGTTTCCCGCTCTCGTGTAAAAGATATTTCCGTCCGCATCCATAACCTGGAAGAAGCCCTCGCCTGTGATCGCCACGTCCATAGGTCTGCCGGTGGACTGCAGCGCCGAACGGCTCATATCCAGATCGATGCCGCCTAACTGGGAACCGTAGCCAACCTGGCTGGCATTGGTTCCGCCTTTATTGTTGTCGCCGCCTGCGGCGCTCTGTAATGTCTGATAAAATACATCCTGGAAACGCGCACGGCTGGATTTAAATCCGTACGTGTTTACGTTGGCAATATTATTGCCGATAACATCCAGCTTCGTCTGGTGTGCTTTCATACCGGACACTGCGGAATATAATGATCTTAACATAGTTTATATCTCCTTTTCTAACCGCCTTACCCGTCCGTCAATCGGGGTAAGAATAGCCTCCAAAAGGACCGGCTATACCATAACGGTTCCGTCAATGTTTGTGAAGACAGTGCCTTTTAAGCTCTCCTCGTTCACAACTGTCACTACTCTGTTATTCTTTACATTTACAACAAATGCCGTGGAATCCATCAGGATTAACGGAGCCTTAAGCCCCTTTTCTCCGGCCAGTTTCACGCCCTCATTCAATCGTTCCAGCTTATCAGAAGACACATCCACGCTCCGCTCCATCACCCGCTCTACCGCGTGCCTGGAGAACGTCACCTGGCTTTCTTCCTTTAATTTCTGTTCCAGCAGTTCCTTGAATGCACTGCTTTCCTCCGTGCCCTCCGCCGGCTTGTTTCTCGCGGCTTCCCACGGTTTTCCTGTACATATGGGGGTATGAAGCATTTTGTTGTATATCATGGAATCCATTCTCTTACCTCCTTACTTCACAGTCTCTCATACCTTCGGATCCTTGTCTCCCGGATCGCTTCCGTCCTTGTCCCCGTCGCTGCCTGCATCCGGGTCCTTACCGTCATCCTTCTTTGCTTCCTCTGTCCTGATCTCCATAATCTCATCCATGCTGTAGGATTCTCCCTCCACATAGATCACGAATTTCCCGTCCAGAAGAGAAACCTTGTTTACGACGCCCTCCGTCTTCTTTAAGTCCCCGGCCACCGTGAATTTTGCAGCCGTAACCGTCTTGCCGACAAGCGAGGTCACATAGGTACTCTTGGCGTTATACGCCATCTCCTCCATCTGCTGCATGGTCGATATCTGGGCCAGCTGCGTTACATACTGGGTATCGTCCACCGGATTCATAAAATCCTGGTTTTTCAGCTGGGCTACCATCAGCGTCAGGAAATCGTCCATACTGACGGCCTTATCGGATGCGTCTCCAAACACTGCGTCTATGACATCATTGCTCCCAGAAGTACCATCGGTGCCTTCCGTGTCTTTATCGCTGTCATTCGATGCCTTTGCCGGTGTGTTGTCACCCAGTGCTCCTGGTCCGCTGCTGCCGGAAGATGCAGTCCTTAAGTACGGATTCGTATAGTCTGGTATCTGTACTGACATGTCTCTCCTTTTCTTATCGTTCCTGTCCTTAGCATTTCTGCCCTTAGCATTTCTGTCCTTATCGTCCCTATCCTCATGGAGTATTTACACGTATGCATACAGTCTGCGTACCAGGCTTTCCGCCGCCATCCGCTCTGTCTCCTGTGCAAACACGCTGTCATCGGCCGTCAGTCCCCGATTCATACCGTGGTGGTAATGTCCCCGGGCCTGCTGCCCCTGATTCTGGTAAAGCTCCTGGCCAAATCCTGCAAAATCCATTCCGCCCTGGCTGTTGTGATATACCTCTTCCACCTCCGCGTGAAGCGGCTGCAGCATCTCTTTTAAGCTCATCATCTGGCTGTTCACCAGCTTCTCAGTCTCCGGGTTGGAGACTCCGATGCTGACTGACGTTCTGCCGTTTGCACTGGCCATATGTACGATGATCTCTCCCAACCCCTCGGGCTTCAGCTTGATGGTAAATTCCGACAGTTCCCGTTTCATGCCCTGCTCCACACCTGCTTTCAGCTGTTCCGCCACAGGTGTGTGGATATCGGAAGCAGTATTGTCCACCGCCGGCACCCCCCGGAATCCGCCCTGTCTCGGCGCGTTTATCTTATCCAGATACGTCACGCCTTTTGCGTCTGAATTCTTCTTCAGCTCCTCCAGCATCTGGTTGTCCAGTGCCTCATCACCACCGGTCTCTTCTTCTGTCTGAACTCGTTTTCCAGCTCCCATGGTCTTCATCTGGTTCGACTGGTCCTTCAGCAGATCGGAAAATGTTCCCTCATCTCTGCCTGTGCCGTTCTTCTCCTGCACCGCCATATCATCGGCAGTAACCTGGGTTTCCGCTGCTGTGGGCTCCATAGCTTCTGTCTTTCGGCTGTTTCCTGTTTCTCCCGGTTTCTGGGCCGCTGTCCGGTAAATCGCCTGCTGATTCTTAAGCGCTTCCGATGTGTCCGCATTTACAGCTGCTGCCTGCTGAATCTCCGCATTTCCGGTGCGCTGTCCCGCTCCGGCCTCTGTTGTGGATGCTGTTTGATCCAGTATCCCTCCAGCCTCTGTTACCGCCAGCAGTCCGCCATCCTCTGCTTCCATGCCGTGCACCGTTGCCTCGGCCGGGTCTTCCGCCATAACTGCCGGCTGCTCTGCCATACCTTCCAGAACGGCTGGGGGCGATTTACCCCGGGCCGGCCTGCCGGTGCCGCGGCTTCAGCCTGCACGGTTCTGTCATCGGCTTTTTCCGGCTCCTGCTTCTTTTCCGGCGTTTTCTTTACTGCCGTGTCATCCTGTCCGGAGTTTTCCGCCTTCACCGCATCATTTCCGGTGTCGGCCGCCTTCTGATCCGCCTGCGCATCTGTGATCTTCTGAGCGTCTGTGATCTTCTGCGCCTCCGCTGCCTTCTGCGTATTCTGTGTCTGTTTTCTGCTCTCTGACGCCTTTTCCCCCGCCTTTAACATCTCGGTGAAGGTATCGGCAAAATCGGCTTTCCCTGCATCTCTGCCTTTTCCATTGTCTGTAGTTCCAGACTGCTTCCAGCCAGTTCCCACAGCCTTCATGGCTGTTCCCATATTCATTCTCTTCTCACCGCCTTTCTCTCTGTGACATATTTATTGGGAAGCACCACGCCGCACGAAATTACCCGCAACATGTTCCGCTATGGTCTCCTGCTGCTCCTTCGCTTCGCCGCGGTGGTATTCCTCTAACTGTTTTTCCTTCAGCTTTTCCAGCTTCTTTACCTCTCTGGATGCCTCTGTCACGATCTGACGCTGCCGTTCCAGCCCTGCCTGTAAAAGCTTCAGTTCCTCCTCCATCTCCTCCAGTTGGTTCCTTGCACTTTCCAGTATAGAGAAACAGGCCTTCAGCATAAATATCGTCGTTCCCTCCGCCTCCCGCCTGGTTATATCCGCCTGCACGCCGGCGGCCTTATCGGCCATATCCCGTTTTTGGGCTTCCAGTGCATCCCGCTCTGCGGTCATCCTGCCTAAGATTCCCATCTCTTTTTCCAGATTCTGACTCTGGAAATTCAGCATACGCTCCAGTGAAAATGCAAACTTTTTCATAAGAACCTCACTATTCGGTCAGTTGGATCATACGGATGACGGCCTCATCAAGGGAGAAGCTCTCATCCGTCTTCTGCTGCAAAAACTCATATATTTTATCAATTCTCATAAGCGCGTCATCCAGTTCCTTATTGGTCCCCTTCTTATACGCTCCGATGGAAACGAGATCGATGTTGCTTTCATAGACCGAGAGAAGCTTTCGGATCTTTCCGGCCGCCGCTTTGTGCTCCGGCATCACAATGTCGCTCATCAGACGGCTGACGCTGGATAAGATGTCAATGGCCGGATACCGGTTCTGCGTCGCCACCTTTCTCGACAGCATGATATGGCCGTCGATAATGCCGCGCACCGTATCGGACACCGGTTCATTGGCGTCGTCGCCTTCCACCAGAACCGTATAGATTCCAGTAATGGAGCCTGTCTCAAAATTACCTGAGCGCTCCAGCAGCTTCGGAAGCTCCGAGTAAATGGAAGGCGTGTAGCCCCTCGCTACCGGCGGTTCTCCGATACTTAGTCCTACTTCCCGCTGCGCCATGGCGAATCGGGTGAGGGAATCCATCATCAGAAGCACATCCATGCCCTGATCCTTGAAATACTCCGCGATTGTAGTAGCTGTCATGGTGCATTTGGAACGCATCATCGCGGACTGGTTGGAGGTGGCCACTACCAGAACCGAGCGCTTTAAGCCTTCTTCTCCCAGATCCCGGTTGATGAATTCCACAACCTCGCGGCTTCTCTCACCAACCAGCGCGATGACATTGACATCCGCCTTCACATTCTTGGCGATCATGCCCATCAATGTACTCTTTCCCACGCCGCTTCCGGCGAAGATTCCCATTCTCTGCCCCTTGCCGATGGTTAAGAGGCCGTCGATGGCCTTGACTCCCATCTGGATCACGGTGTCGATTCTGGGCCGCTCCATGGGGTTGGAACGTTTTCCCGTTATGGGATAATAAGCGACTTCTCTCAAAGGCCCCTGCCCGTCGATGGGTATTCCCATGGCATCCACGGTACGGCCGATCAGCTCATTGGAGACCGGTATGAGAAGACGCTCCCCCGTATTGCGGCCCGCGCTTCCGTATCCAATGCCTTCTGTCTCCTCGTAGGGCATCAGGAGTACCCTGTTTTCACGAAATCCCACGACCTCCGCCTTCACCGGAGGATTGTCTCCCGGGACATCGATGGTACAGACATCCCCGATCTTACAGGCAGGCCCCATGGCTTCCACCGTGGTTCCTACGATCTTGTCTATTTTCCCCAGATATGTATACAAATTGGCGTTCTGAACCGCCTGTCTCACATTCTCTATCATCTTATGCGCCGCCTGTCACACTATTTCAGCAATTCCGCCAGCTGCCGCTTTAAATTCTCCAATTGCACAAACACGGAGGCGTCCACGATTCCTTCCTCCGTCTCAATCTGCACATAGCCAGGCTGCTGCTGCTCCGGTCTGATGCGGACGTATCCGCCGTTTCTGTCTCTTAATGGTTCCAGACGTCTCTCCAGTTCCTCCACCAGAGCGATGGAGTCGTCCGATAAATGCACGGTGATCTCATTCTTATCCCGCTCCGACATCACGGCCTGCTCCACTAAATCTGCCAGTCCCTCTGCACCGGCACCTACTTCTCTCTGCAGAATTTTTTCCGCGATTATAAGGGCCATCTCTGTAATTCTGGCTTTTATCTCCTCCGAGTACTCTTCCAGCTGGCGTCCCGCCTGTTCCACGGACCGTCCAATCTTTTTTAGCCCATCGGATATGTCCGCTTCGGCCCGGTTTATTCCGTCTTCATAGCCGTGTTCCTCTGCCTGCTGCTTCAGCCGCTCCGCTTCCGTCAGGGCCGTATTCACAATCTTATCCCGCTGGGCGTAAGCGTCCTCTAAAATCCGGGCGGCAGACTGTTCTGCCTGGTTTCTGGCATGTTCCAGAATCTTTCTCTTTTCTTCGGATATCAGTGCATAACGGGGCACCGCTCCATCCGCAGCTTCTCTGGCCGCGTTCCCCGGTTCCCCGCTTATCTCCTCCGCCTGGGCGGTCTCGGGGCCGGTCATCTGATAGGCCGGAACTCTTCCTTCCCCCAGCACCGTCTGTCCGGACTTGATTACCCTATACAATGATCTCATCCTTTCCATCCTTGGAGATTACGATCTCGCCCTCTTCTTCCAGACGGCGGATCACAGCCACGATTCTCTGCTGTGCCTCTTCCACGTCGCTCATACGAATATTATGCAGGTACTCCATGTCGCTCTGTATGGATTCTCTCATACGGTTGGACATATTGGCAAAAATTGCACTCATTACATCCTTGTTGGACACCTTTAACGCAACCGCCAGATCCTTGGAATCTGTCTCTCTTAAGAAGCGCTGGATAGACAGCGGATCCAGGTATGCAATATCTTCAAATACAAACATCAGCTTGCGCACATCCTCGGCAAGCTGGGGATTCTTTAAGTTCAGTTCGTCAAAAATATCTCTCTCCGTGCTGCGGTCCACATGGTTCATAATGTCGGCGATGTAGTTGAGTCCGCCCACCTCCATGGTCTCCTCCGAAGATGAGGAGCCGATCTTCTTCTCCAGCACCTCTTCCGCGATCTTGATTGCCATCGGCAGAGCCCGGTCCATAGCTGCGATGCGCTCCACCACATCCACCCGTGTCTCCTGGGGCAGATTGGCGATAATCTTGGACGCCTGCTCCGGCGTGGCGTATGAAAGTATAAGCGCCAGCGTCTGCGGATGCTCGTTCTGTATAGCAGTCATCAGAGTCTTATAATCCACTTTTCTGATAAAACTGAATGCCTTGGTCTTAAGCGCCTTGCTGACCCGGTCCATCAAATTTCTGGCCTGCTGTTGGCCAAATGCCTTTTCCAGCACTTCCTTGGCGTAATCTTTTCCGCCCTCGGTAATCACCTTTTCCGTCACACAGCAATTATAAAAGTCCTTGGCTATGTCCTCCATCTCATCCGCTGCAAGGTGAGGGAGTCTCGTAATCTCCATGGACAGCTGCTCCACTTCATTCTCTGTCAGATACCGGAACACCTCGGAGGCCCGTTCCGTACCGAGCATGGATATGACGGCCGCAGCTTTTTCTGCTGGTCTTCTTTCTTCTGCCGGCATATTACTTCTTCTCCTCCTTCAGCCAGGTACTTATCATGGATGCGATAATCTCGGGATTGTCCTCTGCGAAGGAACGAACCTGATTCACCGGATCCTGGGGTTTAACCGGAACGTCGGCAATCTGATTCTCCACTGCGCGCTCTTCGGCACGTTCTGCAATGTCGCTGTCCAGATCAAAGGCATCTCCCTCAAACGGTCCGAAAAGCTCCTGGTCTTCTTTTCTCTGTTTCTTTCTTCTGTGGCGTAAAATGAGGAACAGAAGCACGAGGAATAAGAAAACACCGGCCGCGGCTCCCGCCACCAGCACGCGCGGATCGATTCCCCCGACGCCCGGAGCCGTCACCGGGATCACCGGCTTTTCCGGTTCCGAAGTTTTCTCCGACGCAATCTGCTGGAAGCTGGATACCACAATGTCTTCCTGTGCGATATTGGCAGCCTTCGACGCCGCGTCGATCAGCTGCTGCTTCTTCGACTCCGTCAGGTTATTGTCATTCACTGTGATGGCCACAGTGGCCTTCTGCAGCTTCACATTGTCTTTCTCGATCTGTTTCTTAATATAGCCAACCAGATAATCTACATCGCGGTAGTAATCGCCGTTAGCCCCATT